>Ga0209536_100009658_pt1 | contig 14332 bp, 9 predicted proteins | sample DeeMarSeWOR28_12_FD_187461 | JGI IMG/M metagenome (GOLD analysis project Ga0209536, IMG submission 187461) | Marine sediment microbial communities from White Oak River estuary, North Carolina - WOR-2-8_12 (SPAdes) (version 2) | ecosystem: Environmental > Aquatic > Marine > Intertidal zone >...
CTTGCCGCATCTGATTTCAGACATACAGTTACCGGGGATTCCATCATTTTTATATTCGAGGGCATCAGCGGGAATCATTTATCGGATGAGGATTTTTACCTGAATGGGAAAATGATCCTGGATAAAGCCATTCTCACCTTTGAGATACTTGCATGTCATTCACGTTACGATATACAGGATATTGAGTATCCGGCACATTTACTGAGTGTCACATCAGGTATCGGGGATGCCTATGTGGTGGTTCCCCACCTGCAGGGAATTATCATCCCCAGCCGGTACGATGCGGGTTTTATGCGTTATGGACAGAATATCTGGAATTTGATCTCAGACCAGGAAAAATGGTGGAATTTTGAGTCCGGAAACCTAAATATGCCCTGGTTTGGTGCTACTATGGGTAATTCATCGGTACTGGTAAGGGTCATTACCTCCTCCGATTGTGCCCTGCACCTTATCGGCAATGCAGTGGTCGGAACGGAAGGATCTACCGTAAGTGCCAGGCAGGGTGAGAATCCCGGGATTCGCATGTCCTCCTTGTCACCGGTTTGGAAATCCAGCAAGGGAAAGCTTTCCTATCCCCGTAAGATGTGCATGGAAATCGTTGATAACGGATATGTTGGAATGTCCCGGAGGTACAAGGAATTTGCCAGGGCCTCGGGACGCTATGTGACGCTTAAGGAAAAGATCAGGAACAACCCGGAGTGTGAAAAGATCATCGGTGCACCGGATATCCTTCACAGCACCTCTGAAATTTATGGTTACATGAACATGTTGGCGACTGCGTCGCCAAGGGTCATGGTTCGCAACTTTGGCAAGACAGAGGAAGACCGTGACATGATTGAGGTGGTCATCGCGGACGAGGCCACCATTGACGAGCTGGAACGCTACAGAGGTTACCTCAACGACCTTGCCGACCCACGCGCGGTCTCCGCGGCGACGGCGGCGGCGATCGTAGCGGATGCAAAACCGATCTACTACATCACTGCTGGATTGCACTCTCCCGAGACGGGACCGCCGGAGATGGTGATGGAACTCGCCTATCGACTGGCGGTCGAGGAATCAGACTTCATCAACACGATCCGCAACAACTTGATCGTGATCATCGTGCCCGCGACCGAACCCGATGGCCGTGATCGCATGGTGGATGTCTACAACTACGGAAAGGCAAACCGCGACGTGCGACCGGGACTCACGTACTGGGGTAAGTATGTGGCACACGACAACAACCGTGACGGCAACGGGTTGGGGCTGGCGCTGACACGCAACATTCTCGAATCCTTCCTGTACTGGAAACCGACGGTGATGCACGACCTGCACGAGTCCGGGTATTTCCTGTACGTCTCGACCGGAACCGGACCGTACAACGAGGAGATCGACCCCCTCACGATCGACGAGTGGCACAACATCGCTCATGAAGAGGTCACCCAACTCACCAAGTTCGGCATGCCGGGAGTGTGGACTCACGCATTCTACACTGGTTGGGCTGCCAACTACATGGTCTGGATTGCGAATACTCGTAACAGTGTCGGGCGTTTCTACGAGACGCTCGGGAACGGTGGAGCCGACACTCGTGAACGAGAGCTTCCCGATCGAGCAACCTCGAGAGAATGGTACCGACCCAACCCACCACTCGAAAAAGTGGTCTGGTCGCTGAGGAACAATACCAACTACATGCAGAGCGGTGTCCTGGTGGCGCTGAAATACACTGCAGACAAGCGTCGTGATTTCGTTGAGAACTTCTATCTCAAGGGCGTACGCGCGGTCGAGCGTGGCAAGACTGAACCGCCGTATGCCTGGGTGATTCCTCGAGAGCAGCAAAGGCCGGTGGCCGCGGCCAACCTCGCCAACCTGATGTTGCAGCAGGGTGTCGAGGTCCACATCGCACAGGAGGAGCTGCGTTGGACCGGTGAGGACGGGTCCGAGGCGAGCGTGCCCGAGGGCGCGTTCGTGATCCGAATGGACCAGCCGTATCGAACGGTCGTACAGGTGCTCCTTGGCGAACAGCGCTTTCCCCGTGACGCCGAGCCTCCGTACGATGATGTCGGTTGGACGCTGCCATATCTGCACAACGTAGAGGCGCTTGCGGTTGGTGATTCTTCGATTCTCGCAGCTCCGATGAGCCCGCTGGTGGAAGCGGTGTCGGTCGTTGGAAGACTCGAGGGCAGTGGACGTGACTACTACTTGGTGAACAACACGACCGATGATGCGGTCGCCCAACTGCGCTTTAGACTAGCCGACGTCAAGATGGAGGCTGCAGAGAGCCGCTTCGAGGTTGACGGTCGGACGTACAGGGCAGGGAGTTTCATCATCCCGGCCGAGGCGAATCCCACTGATTTGGCCGAGCGATTGGAGCAGAGCGCTGCTGAGCTCGGGCTCCACATCCGCGGTGTTCGGAGGCGGCCCGAAGTTGCCAGTCACGATCTTGATGTGCCGCGGGTCGCCCTGGTCCACACGTGGGTATCCACGCCGCAGGATGCGGGGTGGTGGCGGCTCGCCTTCGATCGCTTGGGAATTCCATTCACGTACCTCTCGGAGCAGGACATCGGCGCTGCCGACCTGGCCAGCTTCGACGTGATCATCATGCCGAACCACAGGGCAAGTCCACAGGTTCTGGTGGGCGGCACCAGCGACGCTGGCGCGGCACTCCCTTGGAGGAACACGGCTGAGTATCAGGCCATCGGGATCATCGACGAAACCGACGATGTCAGGAAAGGAATGGGGTACGACGGCTTGAAGAACCTGAGACGGTTCTTGGAAAACGGAGGCGTCTTCGTGACCGAAGGTGGGGCATCCAGTTTCCCCATCGAAATGGCCCTGACGCGCCGGGTGAGCGTCAGCGCAGCGCCTCAGCTCGTGGCGCGGGGATCGGTGCTCAGGGCTGAGCCCGAAGACTCGACCAGCCCGATCGTGTACGGCTATACGGAGCCGTTTGGAGCCTATTTCAGCACGCGGCCTGTGTTTCGGGTCGACTCGAGTGACGGAGGAAACAGCAATCCGGATTGGCTACGCGATGAGCTGTGGGAAAAGGAGATACCGCGCGTGGTGCTCAGGTTCGCCAAAAGCGATGTTTTGATGAGCGGCATGCTGAGCGGCGAGAGCCTGATCGCCGGCACACCTGCGATAGTGGACGTCCCGGTAGGACAGGGGCACGTCGTTCTCTTTGCGATTCGCCCGTTCTGGCGACTGGAAACTTTTGGCAGCCACGCGCTGGTCTTCAACACGATGCTCAACTGGAACGACTTGCGATCCGGATGGCCCACGCGACCGAACCAGGACGAGAACAACTGATTCTCTGGCGGCACCGACAGATCACACGTCTCGGGTGGTCCTTCGCCCGCCCCGGGGCCTGGGCGGTTCCGTATCTACATATTGCCGGGCGTCGCGTGGGCTCGCTCGGGTAGTCCCATTCGTCTCAGCCAGTTGTAATGGGATGTCAGCGCCGACGCTATTGTCGGGTGAGCATGGTAGCTCACGCCGAACTTGGAGCACACTGACTCCACGATGGGCGACAGCTTCGGATAGTGTAGATGACAGACCTTAGGGAACAGGTGGTGCTCGATTTGGAAGTTCAGACCACCGACGAACCACGTCAGCAGCTTGTTGTGACGGGCGAAGTCGACGGTACTACTCGCCTGATGGGCTGCCCAATCGTGCTCCATGCGGTTTGATTCTCCGACGGGAGCAGGGAACTCCGCTTCTTCGACGCAATGCGCCATCTGAAAGACTATTCCCAGCACAACACCGATCGTAATCGCCGTCAGACAGTAGAAGACTGCCACCAGCCAGAACGGGTGCACCATGGTGGGGATTACGAAGGCAATGAGAACGAACACCACCTTCCCGCCGATGAGTATCAACAGATCCAAGCCGGCTGGTCTCGGGACCGTGCGGGTCCCGACTCTACCAGCAGCCAGCTCTACGAAGTCGTCGACTAACTGCCACTTGAGCACGACCAGTCCATACAGCGGCCACATGTAGATGTGCTGGAATCTGTGGAACCAGTACCGCTTCTGCTCCGGTGATAGTCGCCCCAGCGGTCCTACGTTGATGTCGTCGTCGGCGCCCGCGATGTTCGTATAGCTGTGGTGCAGGACATTGTGTTTCCAGCGCCAGAAGTACGAGCTCCCGCCAACCAGGTCGAGCGCTGTAGCTGCGACCCGATTGACCAACTTGGATTCGGAGTATGCCCCGTGCGAGCCATCGTGTTGTATGCCCATTCCCACTGCCGCCGCAGACATGGCCAGAACCAGCGCTAGGGGAATCGCAACCCACCAGGCGTTTGCCACGAACACCAGAAGCACGTAGGATGTTACGAACCAAGTGAAGATGATAATCGACTTCACGTACATTCGCGGCACGTCGCGGGTCGAGAGTCCCGTCGACGCGAAATACCCGGCCACTCGGTTCTTCAGCTCACGGTGGAATTCGGACGTTTTCGCGTACTTGACGCTCATGCCCTGCCGAATCCTATCAGAACAGAATCCTAGGCACGCGATACTGCACCCAGCCGGGTGGGAACCTGTGCTGGTGCGGCCATCGATTTGAGGTAGGCATTCGAGTCATGCTGCAGTCCACCGTGCGGCAGCCAATGCCACAGCGGTCCCAGGTCCGAGCGGACACGGTTCAGAAAGAACTCGGGTAGGTCGGTAGTGTCACCTTCGAAGTAGCGCCTGAAGGGCAGATCGGCTTCGAGTCGCCTGCGTACCTCGGAGTAGTATTTGATCCTGCCGAAACCCTCGGAAGAAATCGCTCGAACCACGTTCATCCACCTCGGGATCGTCGTCTTGACTGCATGGTAGCGTCGAAGAATGGAGCCCCAAGAGAATGTGTGTCTGGTGAGATCGATCACGTGATCGTAGAACTCCCCCCAGGAGTAGTTTTTCGGCCTCACATTCATTGCGTGGTTGTTGTTCAAGAAGTGGAACGGGAACGGTAGTATGCGACCGTCACGCTGGTATTCTAGGTTGAGTGGTGCTGCCCGCCCAAATCCGGAGAGCAGCGAGTATCCGGGAAACGCACCAGGTGTCTTGTTCACGAACTCCTTGGTCAGCCGAAACGGCTCCGCTCCCTCATCTACATCCAACCCCAGCACGAAGTTCGTTTGAACATAAGGAATATGCTCCATGATGAGGTTCACGTGGTCGGAGACCTGCTGCACCTTGTTTCGCCCCGTCTGCCTTCCCGTCTTGGATTTGTTGCCCAAATCGTACCACGACTCGATTCCCGGCAGCATGGCCTTGAAGCCGTTCCGCCGGAGGCGACGGAGACGCTTCTCCGACAGCAGGGACAGGCTGCTCTCGGCTATGAAATCGATGCTGTCCGCCGGTGCGGCCTGCTCAATCGCATCCATAACCGCGTCGAATTGGACCCCGAAGTTGGGATCGTGCCAGGCAACGCGTGGACGCTTGAAACGGGTCAAAAGGAACCGTAGATCGTGCTTCAGTGTTTCGAAGTCGAGTGACAGATAAGGCACTTCCGAGTCGATACAGAAACTGCAACTATACGGACATCCCAGGCTCCCCAGCATCGGAACGATCTTGAGGAGAGGCGCTTTCTCGAGGGTCGGCTCGATGTACTTCCACCTCTCGCGGACGCCGGGCAGCGATTGCGGCTGCCGTGCAGCGGTCAGGCACTTACCGATTGGGCGGTTGGGTGACCGGTCCCGCAGAACATCGTCGATTAGCGTCTTGTCGGTGAATCCAAGAACGTAGTCGAAGTACTTGCTCGAGTCCTCGGGATAACAGCGGGCATGGGGACCCCCCAAGACCGTAACGGCCCCCTTCGAACGGAACAAGTTGCTCAGAGCGTAAGCCAGCTGGGCGGACTGAGTGAACGCTCCAATGAAGACCAGGTCGATACTGCCCGGTAGTTCGTCGACCAGATTCTCCAATCCGGTGTAGCAGACGAAAGTGACCTGGTGTCCCAGCTCCTCACACCAATACGCTACGACCTGCGGCATGATGCTCGCCAGGTTAGCGTGCATGACGCGAGCGTACAGTGATCGATTGGGACCTTTGGTGACGAGGTCGATGACTCCCACGCGGAGTTGACGCAAGATGGTAACCATCCGGGAAAAGACGATAAAAGTTAACGGTCGGATCGACCAGCGCAAGAGGCGGACTGACACCCGAACTCCGAAACAGTCTCCGTTGCCGTAGCCCGACGGGCAGATCGGTTCGTACATTGCAAGAGGTTAAGCCAACGTGCTTGCGCCAATGAGGATCAAATGAGCTATAAACCAATTGAAGACTACGGCGTCATCGGTAACATGAACACCGCCGCGTTGGTCGGATTGGATGGATCGATCGATTGGTTCTGCTATCCCCGTTTCGATTCACCCAGCGTGTTCGGTGCGATCCTCGATTGCGAGAAGGGTGGTCGCTTCCAGATTGGTCCGACACGGCGCGACACCGCGCACAAACAGTTCTACTGGCCGGACACCAACGTGCTTGTGACGCGCTTCCTCACGGCGGACGGAGTCGGCCAGGTAGTGGACTACATGCCTGTTGGGCTCTCGGCAGGTGATGCCGGCTACCAGTGGCTGATACGTCGTGTACAGGTGGTACGGGGAGACATGGAGTTCCGGCTCGACTGTCTGCCTGCATTCGATTACGCGCGGGGGCAGTATGACCTGACCATGTCTGATAATGGCGCATGCTTCCGGGCCTCCGGCCTGGCACTGGATCTGGCCACGCGACTGCCGTTGAACCGCGAAGCGGGGGGCGTGAGCTGCGAGTTCAAGCTACATGAAGGGGAGACCGCGGTGCTCGTGCTACGGGAATCGGAGTTGGATGGCGGCTGCCGGGAATGCCTTTCCGAATCCGAAGCCTTTGGTCTATTCACTCGGACCGTTCAATTCTGGCGTCACTGGTTGTCGCAGTGCCGCTACCAGGGTCGTTGGCGCGAGGCTATCCACCGATCCGCACTGGTACTCAAGCTGCTCACCTATGAGCCTACAGGCGCCATAGTAGCCGCTCCCACTTGCAGCTTGCCCGAGTCGATAGGTGGAGTCCGCAACTGGGACTACCGTTACACCTGGGTCAGAGATGCGGCGTTTACGCTGTATGCGTTGATGCGTCTCGGTTTCACGGAAGAAGCTGCCCAGTTCACGCAGTTCCTGCAGCGGGTCTCGCGCGAGGGCAGCGGTGACGGTCCACTACAGATTATGTACGGGATCGATGGTCGCAGTACGCTGACAGAGATCGAGCTGGATCATCTCGAGGGATACCGAAGTTCGCGACCGGTGCGTGTGGGCAACGGCGCCCACAATCAGCTGCAGCTGGACATCTACGGCGAGCTGATGGACTCGGTGTATCTATTCAACAAGTACCGTACACCCATCGCTTACGACGGCTGGAAGAATCTCCGCGCCCTGGTCAACTGGGTCTGCGATAACTGGCAGCGAGCGGACGAAGGCATCTGGGAGGTCCGCGGAGGCAGGCAGCACTTCGTTTACTCGAAGTTGATGTGTTGGGTAGCGGTGGATAGAGGGCTACGACTCGCAGTGAAACGGTCGTTTCCCGCAGACCAGGAACGCTGGCTCGAGACCAGAGATCAGATCTATGAGGAGATCATGACCCGCGGGTGGAACGAAGAACGTCAGGCATTCGTGCAGTACTACGGCAGCGACGCTCTCGATGCGGCCAACCTAGTCATGCCTCTCGTCTTCTTCGTGTCACCGACCGATCCGAGAATTCTCAAGACCATCGATGCCATATGCCGATCCCCCGAGAAGGGTGGTCTGTTGTCCAACAGTCTGGTTTACCGCTACAATGCTACTGAGGGCGTCGATGGCCTGACTGGTGACGAGGGTACGTTCAATATGTGCACTTTCTGGCTGGTCGAAGCACTGACGCGAGCGGGACGCGTATACCCCGAGCGACTCGACCAGGCTAGGCTCATGTTCGAAGAAATGCTGGGTTACGCCAACCGACTCGGGTTGTACGGAGAGGAGACGGGGCACAGCGGTGAGGCCTTGGGAAACTTTCCCCAGGCATTCACGCACTTGTCCCTCATTAGCGCAGCTTTCAACTTGGATCGGGAACTAGGTGGAGGGGATTAGGAGACAGCGTCGAGCGCGCTGGCGGCGGCACGATCGATCAACCACATGAGGTCACCCCCGCTGGGCCTGACCAGGGCCGCCGGCAGCAAACGGCGGCCGTGAGCGTCACCACGGCGAAGCACCTGCGCCAACATTTGGGCCTTCTCCTCACCCGCTACGAGAAACCAAACCCTGCGTGCGTCGTTCAAGGCGCGCAACGACAAAGAGATGCGTTTGACCGGTGCTACGGGGCTCCGCGTTGCAAGCACCAACGTACCGGTCTGCTGGAGCTTGGGTGTGCCGGGAAACAGCGACGCCGTGTGACCGTCCGCTCCGAGGCCGAGCAGCACTAGGTCGAACAATATCGTGTCCCCCCGGCGTGCGTGGGTCAGCTCTTGTTCGTACAGCGTGGCGGCCTGATCCTGTGCCAGCTCGCCGCGAATGCGGTGAATCGCTTCGGATGGGATCGCCACTCGTGAGATAAAGGCATCGTGCGCCATACGGTAGTTGCTCGCCGGATGGTTCGGCGGCACACAGCGCTCGTCGCCCCAAAACAGCTCGAGCTTATCCCATGCGATCTGAGATCGGAAATCATCACTGCCGAGCAGCCGATAGACACCTTTGGGGGTGCGACCGCCAGCGAGTACCAGCCTGCAGCTGCCTCGAACGGCCACTGCCTCGGCAGCTGCCCGGACTATTTCCCTTGCTGCCGTGCGATACAGTGTTGCTTTGTCATCGCACGTCGTTAGCCGATCGGGGCTCATAACGGTTAGCCGAGTCTAGCGGCGCGTGCCATCTATGAAGTTGCCTCAGCAGTAGCTCGTCCGCTGGCCCAGGCCCCCAGGTGCCGGCGGCGTACTCACTGACCGGGAGCTGTACGTCCAACAGCGAGTTGTACAACGTCCACGAAGCCTCCGTCTCCGCCGCGTGCACGAACAACGTTTGATCTCCGTTGAGGACGTCCAGCAGCAGCGCCTGGTAGGCATCCGGAATCGGTTCGAAGGCATCGCCATAGTAGAAGTCGAGCGGAAGAGTGCGTAACCTGAACGGTTCGCCAGGGACCTTCACATCCATGTAGAGTGCGAATCCTTCATCAGGCTGCAGGGTCAAAATCAAGACATTTGGATGGATATCGCTGACGCCGATGGACCGGAACAACCACACGGGCGGCTGCCGGAACGTGACTGCGATCTGCGTCACCCTCCGCGGCAGTCGTTTGCCAGTCCGGATGTAGAACGGGACTCCCTGCCAGCGCCACGTGTCTATGTCGAGCCTCATTGCGACGAACGTCTCAGTGTTCGAGTCGCTGCCGACCCCGGTCTCCTCCAAATATGCGGGGACCGTCTCTCCACTCACGGACCCTCGGCCATACCGCCCAAACACGACGTTCTCTGCGGTAGGAGGCGAGATGGATTGCAGCAACTTGATTTTCTCGTAGTGGACGGCGGATGCGCTGAATTCACGGGGAACCTCCATGCCGACCAGCGAGACAAGCTGGGTCACGTGGTTCTGCACCATGTCCCGCAGGGCGCCGGCCTTGTCGTAATAGCCAGATCTCTGTTCCACACCGATGCTCTCGGCAACAGTGATTTGGATGTTCTCCACCCGATCCCGATTCCATAGAGACTCGAACATGGGATTCGCAAAGCGGAACACGAGGAGATTCTGCACCGTCTCCTTTCCCAAGTAGTGATCGATGCGATAGATCTGCGACTCCTCGAAATAGCGGTGGGCCAGCTCGTTGAGCTCCCGGGCACTCGAGAGATCGTGGCCAAACGGCTTCTCGATCACGAGCCGGGTCCATCCAGGAGAGCGGTTGAGCCCCTCCTCACCGAGGCGAATGATGGTGGAAGGGAAGGCTAATGGCGGCAGTGCCAGATAGAAGGTTCTATTGCCACCGAGCCGCCGCTCGTGCTCGATCTCCTCAATCCGGCGGCCCAAATCACGGTAGTCGAGTTCGGTTCCGTCTCCTAGCCGGTGGTAGTGCAGCGAACCGTCACACCACCGCCGCAGTTCGGTTTCTGACAGGCCGGCTCGGGACAGAGCTTCGCGCGCCCATTTCCTGAACGAGGCGTCATCGTGTTTGCCGCTGCGCGCCACCGCCAGCACCGCGTGGCGCGCTCCCAGCAAACCCTGCCTGTGCAACTCACCCAGCGCGGGCAGCAACTTCCGCTGCATCAGGTCGCCCGTCCCGCCAAATGCCACGAAGAGGTGCGAGTGGTCCGATGCATGGGACATGCTAACTCTCCCGTTTCACGGCATGGCCACCAAACTGGTTTCTCATCGCGGCCAGCAGTCTGTCGGAGAACGACTCGGCATCACGCGAGCGCAGCCGCTGTATCAAGGCCAGCGCAGTCACGGGTGCGGCCACATCGAGGTCAATCGATTCGAACACGGTCCATCTTCCTTCACCGGAATCCTGAACGTAAGGCGCTACCTGGTCCATATTCGGATTCTCCTCTAGGGCCCGTGCCGTCAGATCGAGGAGCCAAGAGCGCACCACGCTTCCGTGACGCCATATCTCGGCTACCTGATGCAGGTCCAGCTTGAACTCGGCCTTGCGCTGCATTATCGCGAATCCCTCCGCGTAGGCCTGCATCATCCCGTATTCGATACCGTTGTGCACCATCTTCACGAAATGACCGGCACCGCTGGGCCCAACGTGGCCCCAGCCCAGATTGGGATCGGGAGCGAGAGTCTCAAATATCGGAGTAAGATGCGCGACAGCCGACTTCCTTCCCCCAACCATGAGACAGTAACCTTCCGATAGACCCCATACACCGCCGCTAGTGCCCACATCAACCAGACTGACCCCTCGTTCCTCGAGAGTCGTGGCCCGACGCAGCGTGTCTCTGTAGTTAGAGTTGCCTCCGTCTATCACGAGGTCACCTTCCTCGAGCTCAACCAACAGACTGTGGATCGTCTCGTCGACCGGCTCCCCAGCGGGTACCATGATCCAGACGGCCTTGGGCGAGCCGAGCTGTGCGACGAGAGAGTGCATTGAATCGGCAGCGACTGCACCCTTGCTGGTCACCCGCGTCACGGCCTGAGGGTCACGGTCATACGCGACGATCTGGTGTCCGCCGTTCAACAGCCGTTCAGTCATGTTGGCACCCATCCGTCCCAAACCGACCATACCGAGCTGCATCATTTCCCCTTTCTAACACTTGCATTGATCCGTTGGTCTTGGACCGCGACCGCCCCCTCCAGCCCAACCACGCCCAAGCCTGAATCCCTCAACGCAGTAACGCCACCAACTGCTCAAGCCCCCCAGCCACATCGCGTTCCAGATCGACCCGCAGCACGCTGCGGCCACGCTGCAACAACGCGCCAAAATCGCCCAGTGCTTGCGCACGAATCAGTTCGCCAAAGGTATACTCGGTCTCCGGCACGGGGACATCAGCCTTGGGTCGGTCCACCAACTGCATAACATGACCGGTTTGTGGCCCTCCTTTGTGCAGCTGGCCCGTCGAGTGGAGGAACCTGGGACCGTAGCCCAGAGTCGTCGCAACTCCGAGCCGCTTTCCGATAACGCCGCGCAATTCCTGAAGCACCGCGTCCGTCTCGGCGCTCGGGGCGAGATAAGCCTGGATTGCGACGTAATCGCCGGGCTCCGCCTTGGCCCAAAGCTCCAGTTGACGCGCCAATCCCCGAGATTGGACAGTGAGAGTAGACCCGTCATCCGGACCCGCCTGCGCCGACCCGGGCTGCTCCATGGCGCGCCGAGCCAGGTCTTTGGCCAGCTGTACGTCCGGCTGGTCAAACGGGTTGATTCCCAGAACCGCCCCAGCCGCCGCAACCGCCAACTCCCAGCGGAACATTTCGTGACCCAAGGCCGTCTTCTGCGACAGGCTCAAATGCGCTACCGGATGACCGGCGCCCGCGAAACGAGTGGCTTCGGCGGCGAAATCGGTTGTGCCATCTCCTTGCAGCGTGATGAACACGAAGAACCTGTCGCGACCATAGCTCTCGAGCGTGAATTCGGGCTCGGACTCCACGGGCACGATGCCCTTACCGTTCTTGCCGGTGCTTTCGGCAATCAGCTGCTCAATCCATGAAGGGAACTGTGCTAGGGAAGGTGACGTGACAAACGTGATCTTGTCGGCGCCGGCCAGAGCCAGTTCACCGAGCACCGCACCGAGGGTGAGGCCCGGATTGAGCACTGGATCGACCGAGGCGGATGACGTCTCGGCCATGATGCGGGCACTGGACATGATCCCTCGGACGTCGGCTCCAATCATGGCGGCCGGGACCAGGCCGAACGGAGAGAGGGCCGAGTAACGTCCGCCTACATCGGCCGGCGCATTGAACACACGTCTGAACTGACGCCGCTCGGCCAAGCCCTCTAGGGGCGTGCCGACATCGGTTATTGCCATGAAGTGTCGACCAGGCGATTCGCTGATGTCAGCAACTCTGCTCCAGAACGTCCGGAACAGTGACAGGGTTTCCAGAGTAGTGCCCGACTTGCTGGAAACCACGAACAGGGTGCGCGCCAGATCTATCTCGCGCTCCATTTGCAACACGGCCGCGGGGTGGGTGGAGTCGAGCACGCGCAGCCGGGGACGGCCCGGCCCACTGCCGAAAACTGCAGCGAACACCTCGGCGGCTAGGCTCGAGCCGCCCATCCCGAGAAGCACCACGTCACGCAGCCCATCGGATTCCAGTTCCCGGACCACTGTCTCGATCATCTCGATTTGGTCCTGCGGCGCAGAAGGAAGCCACAGCCACCCCAATCGATCCGTGAGATCAGGGAGCGGCTCGGCGGCCCAGACAGTGTGGTCCTTCTCCCAAATCCGCTGCCCGGTCTGCTCCGATTGCCACGCATGGAGCCTGGCATCCACTGCTTTCTGGTGCTCTCCCAATTCGAGAATCAGTTCCGCTACTTGCCCGGCCATCTCCGCTCCCCCTATGAGTGAGGTGCTCTCGACTTCCCGTGACATAAATAGTGTCCGGCCGACCGATGCGATGCCAGCCGGGGACGACCAAAGCTAGCTGCAAACGGGCCTGGAATCACTCGATCCAGCCCAATAGATTCTTTCGCTCCGGCGCGCAAACCCGACTGCACACCATCGGAGACAACGATGCCAACGAAAGCTGTTGCCGCTGCAATCAACGATCAGATAGCGATGGAGCTGGAGTCAGCTTACATCTACCTCGCGATGGCAGCCTATTTCGACGAACACAACCTTCCCGGTTTCTCCCATTGGATGCGCATGCAGCATCAGGAGGAACAAGCACACGCAATGAAGCTGTTCGACTTCATGCTCGACGACGGCGGCCACGTGGTCCTGCAAGCCCTGGGGAGGCCACCGTCCGAATTCAAGAGCCCGCTGCAAGTTATGAAGCAGAGCCTCAAGCACGAACGGAAGGTCACAGCTGCGATCACCACGCTGTACGAGCTGACTGTGCAGGAAAAGGACTATCCAGCTCAGATCCTGTTGCAGTGGTTCATTGCGGAACAGACCGAGGAGGAGAAGACCGTCGGCGACATCATCGCCCAGATGGAAATGGTGGGCGACAGCGGATCCGGCCTCCTGTTGATCGACCAGCAGCTTGCCGCTCGGACGGTGACCGAATAGCCAGGGGTCGGCCTCTTGTGCCTGCGGCGCCGAACGGTCGCATCACCTGACGTTGAAGATGTATCTGTTCAGATGCTGGATCGTGGCCTCCTGGTCGTCGACCTGGAATGCCAGGATGTCACCGCTGGTAATGATTCCGGCCAGGCCGCTGTCGTCCGCCACGGGTAGATGGCGGATGCGCTTGGCCGTCATGACCGCACTGCAATCCTCCAGCTTGGCCTCGGCCCGACAGGTGACGACCGGCGCTGTCATCACTTCGCGTATTGTGGTGGTGGCAGGGTCGCGGCGCTGCGCGACGACACGGCGCAGGACGTCGCGCTCCGTAATGACGCCGACGATCTGTTCGTCTTCCACGACGACCAAGCCGCCGATACTGCGTTGATTCATCAGGTGAGCTGCGGCCAGCACCGAATCGTCGGGCACAATTGTAACTACGTCCCGACCCTTCAGGTCGAGGATCGTCTCGGCCGTGGGCATGTGTGACTCCTTGTGAGGGCGACGCCCCATAGTAGTGAAAGGCGGCACCATGCGCCAGGTGGCCGCCCGACGGACCCACAGCGCCCAACCCTCGCGCCGGGTCACGCCAGGCTGGCAACGACCTCGATGACGCGCTCGACCTTCGCAATCGGCACCGCGACGGTCTCCTCACCGAGACCCAGCAGCAGGACGCGCTGCACGGCAGCCGTGATCGGAACCACCAGGGAGATGGCGGTGC
>Ga0209536_100009659_pt1 | contig 14330 bp, 11 predicted proteins | sample DeeMarSeWOR28_12_FD_187461 | JGI IMG/M metagenome (GOLD analysis project Ga0209536, IMG submission 187461) | Marine sediment microbial communities from White Oak River estuary, North Carolina - WOR-2-8_12 (SPAdes) (version 2) | ecosystem: Environmental > Aquatic > Marine > Intertidal zone >...
CCACCAGCGCCGCCTGGGCGTCCTGCTCCTGCCCGGGCGCATCGGCTGCCGGCGCGACCGGTTCTGCCGGCCCGACCTTCGCTGCCGGTGCTGCCGGTGCTGCCGCTGACGGCGAAGCTGACACCGACGGCGGAGCTGATGCCGACGGCGGAGCTGATGCCGACGGCGGGGCTGATGCCGACGGCGGGGCTGGCGAGACCGCACCGATCACAGGGGCTACCGGCACCGATGCGGGCGGCTCCAGGGTCGGCCCGGCACGTGATTCGTCTGCGGGCGGTGCGCTCGGCAGGGCGTCTTGTCCGGTGTTCCAGTAGCGGTAAGCCAGCACGCCGACCACCGCGACGAGGCCAACCATGACCATCGGACGCACGGACGAGCGACGCCGGGTGGCCGCAGCGGCGGCGAGCCCATGTGCGGGTGTCGTCACCGGCGCATCCTCCGGGGCGCCCTGTTCCGGCTGCTGCTGCACGGGCTCTGGCAGCGGAACCGGCCGCGCCTCGGCGTCGGCCTCAACCGGCACCGGTTCCTCGGACACTGTGACCGCGACGGCATTGCCGGCAGTCACGTCAATCCCTCCCGCCTCCGGCGCCGGCAGTGTCGCGGAGAGTGGTTCGCCCTGCACGGGTGGCGTCACGAGTGGCATGTCCGGGGATTCCCCTTGCGCGGGGGGTGCGACGCCAGCCAGATCGGCCACAACCGGGTCTTTGACACGTTTCGGCTTACCGGACTTGCGGGGTTTCTCCGGCCTGGCGGCAGCGGCTTCGTCCAGCCTGTCCTGCGCCGCCGGTATCTCGACCCTGCCCTCCCAGGCTTCCGGTTGTGCCGACTCGGGGGTGAACGCCCCGCCCGAAAGGGTGGTCTCTGCAACCTCGACCGCCTTCTGGCTGGCCCTCTCCGCCGCCGCCTGTTCGGCCTGGGCGGCCTTGACGGCATTGAGCGCCTTGACGGCCTGGGCGGCCATCCACGACAGCGAATTCGGATCACCTGGCGCTGCGCCGGCAGAGGCAGCGCCTGGCATGGCGGTGGTCACTGCCGCGCCTGCAGCGGGGAACTCGACGCGTGCCTCGTCGGGGGCTGGCGGCTCGATATGCGGGCCCGGCGCGGCGGCCGATTTGTCCTGACTGGATTTGCGCCTGCGTCCGGCGGCTGGCTTGTCCTTGTCTGCGCTCTTCTTCGTCGCGACCTTTTTTCGGGTGTCTTTCTTACTGGCGGCAGCCTTCTTGCTGACAACCTTCTTCTTCACGCCGGACGGGGTATCCGCGGCGGCGGGCTTAGCGCCCTTCTTATTGCTCTTCCTGTTAGCTTTCTTCGCCTTCTCCGGAGATACTTCCCGCGCCTCACTCCCGACCGTAGCGCCCATAGTCGCCTCTCGAATTCGCAGATGTCATGGCTGAAGGCTGCCATCATTGCCAAATCGGACGGTGTTTTCAACCGGCGGCGGCGCTGACACGGCGCCGATCTTGCCGTTTACCCGCCCCTGACCCGATGCCGACCCCTGCGCTCACGACGCCGCTTCACCCGGGCAGGCTAGAGCCACCGCATCCAGACAGCACCGGTTCAACGTTCCGGGGTCTAGCGGGAGACCGGCCCTGATCCCGCCACCCCCTGTTTTTCCTGCAGTTTCTCCACCAGACGGTCCAGAAAGCCTGCCTGGCCCCTGGCTATCCTGACCCGCGCCTCGTCCAGACCAAACCAGTCGGCCCGGTCAATCTCCGGATAGTGCTGGATCTTCCCCGAGCTTTTTGGCCATTCCAGCGCGAAGGTGTTGCTCACCACCCGGGTTTCGTCGATATCTTGCTCGAGCGCCCAGACATAAATTGTCTTTCGGCTTGGCTGCCGCAGCGTCCCCAGGTCGATGAACTCACCTGCCACCGCGAAACCCGTCTCTTCCTGGAACTCTCTCTTCGCAGCACCCAGCGGGTCTTCAGCGTCTTCGATCAGCCCCTTGGGAATCGACCAGGCACCGGCGTCCTTGTCCGCCCAGAACGGCCCGCCGGGGTGGCCCAGCAGGACTTCCAGCCTGCGGCGTTTGTATCGAAACAGGAGAATGCCGGCACTCCGTACGTCCATTTCCTGGCTCCCGCGCGCGGCCTGGTAATTTAACATCATCGACTGGGTGTCTGAATCCCCGGACCCGTCCGGCACCCGTTCCGGGCAAGCGCCAGTATCGGCACGGCCCGATCCGCCAACAGCCGTTACAATACCCGCGTGCACTGGCCCGTGAAAAAGATGTGGGCAAACGCCACGCGCGCGCGTTTCGGGCGGGGCCTTGGGCGCTATGCCTTCCTGACCTTCCTGCTCTCCTGTGCCGCGAGTCCTGCGCGGCACGAGTCGCCGAATCTGGAGCGCTCCGTCTGCGGATTCAAGGAACCGCTCGCCTTCTGGCTGTGGAGCCGCGCGGCAGGCGGCCCCGATGCCTCGCGCGTGGCGGGTCTTGCCGATGTCGAGGATGTCTCCCTGACAACCCTGGATGGGCGCATACTGCGCGGCTATAAGCTCGGGGCCACATTGGCGCAGGGTGACGCGGACCGCCCGCGCGGTTATCTGCTGGTCGCGCAAGGCAATGCCATGCTGGCGGACCAGATTATCGGGCAGTTCCGGGCCTTCGCCAGGGCCGGTTACGACGTTTACATTTTTGATTATCGCGGTTATGGCCGCTCGCAGGGCCGGCGCAGGCTCGCGGCGATACTGAGCGACTATGGCGAGATCATCGACCATCTTGATGCACAGGCCTACTCGGAGCGGCGTTTTTACGGCATGTCGTTCGGCGGCATCGTGCTGCTGGACGCGCTGAAAGGCAAACCCGGCAGTCGCCGGGTGGTCATCGATTCCACCCCCAGCCGCCTGTCCGATTACGGTTGCCCCACCACGCATGATCCGGTCAACACGCTCCCGGAACATGCGTCGGATCTGCTGCTTATCACCGGCCGACAGGACCGGGTCGTAACGCCAAAGCACTCCGCCGAGTTAGTGGCCGTGGCCGGCGACCGCGGAGCGACGGTCGTGCAGGACGCCAAGCTGGGCCATCCCTTCATGGACGGCAGGACGAACCGGCGCCTGCAGAGCGTCAGGTCTTTCCTGCTCCGGGAAGACAGCACGAACCCCTGATGCAGCGCCAGTGCTGGCATAATCACCGTATGAACCGGCTCCGGACAGCAGCACGCGTGTCGAAAGGCCCGGCGCAGACGCCCTGCGCCCGCCGGAACGCCCGCGGCGCGGGCAGGCTGGCAGCCGCCTTGCTGCTGCTCGCGGCGCTGGGCAGCGCCCTGGCAGGGGCTGCCGGGCTCAGCGCGGAGGAGGCACTCGCGGTCCCCTATCGGTTCGGTGACGTGCAGCGCTGGGCACCGATCTTCGAGAACCCGCAGCGCGACCGTTACCAGATGCCGGAGCGGGTCATTGCCAGCCTCGGTCTTGCGCCAGGCGCCGTAGTCGCCGATGTCGGTGCCGCGACGGGGTATTTTGCGCGGCGCTTTGCACGCGTGCTGGGTCATGCCGGGCATGTCTTCGCGGTCGATATCGAACCCGCGCTTCTGACCTATCTCGATGCGCGCGCCCGCAGCGAGGGCATCCGAAATCTGCAGACCGTCACCGCCACGCCGACCGATTCGCACCTGCCCGCCGCGTGCTGCGACCTCATCTTCCTGTGCAACACCTACCACATGATCGGGCCGCGCGTGGACTATCTCAGCCATCTGCAGGACAAACTCAAACCGGGAGGACGCATTGCGATCATCGACTGGCGCAAACAGCCGCTGCCGCGCGGGCCGAAGCCCGAATGGAAACTGACTGCCGCACAGGTGGCGCAGGAAGCGGCGCGGGCCGGCCTGTGTAGCGTCGATCGCCCGGACTTCCTGCCCTACCAGTATTTTTTCATCTTGCGGCCTTGTCTCGCAGGCTAGTGTTTTTTCAAGCTTGTGATGACGGATAGTATGGCTACGGAATCCACGGAAAAACACGGAAAGAACCAACACTCAGTAGAATTTTTCCGTGTCCTTCCGTGGATTCCGTGGCTAAAAAAACAATGCTGGCACTCCGCTTGATTTGTCAGCAGCCGTTATTGTCCAGTCGAAAGAGTACCAGCATCCAGCGTATCGCATGCCGTCCGGGCCCTCGGCCTTGCCTTGAAAACAGGGCTCGCCGTCGCTGACGCGCAATTCGCGTCAACAGGCCGTTAACAATTGTTCACAGATACCCCGAGCCCGTTGGCTTATAGTCACCCTCGTCGGACGGCCGCCTGGAGTCGCGGCCCCCAGAGATAGGGACATCTTCCGATAGCAAAGCCGCCCGTGGGCGGCTTTGCTTTGGGTGGAGGTCAAGGCTGCAGTCTGGCCCGCTCTGAAGGGTTATCCGCCCGGCAGCCGCGGGCACGCGACATCCGCGATTTGATATACTCCCTGATCAATCAGCCGGAAGTCCCTTGCGCATGAGCAGCAAACATATCTATCGGGTCGTTTTCCATAACCAGGGCAATGTGTATGAGATCTACGCCGAGAAGGTGGGGCAGAGCAGCATGTACACCTTCATCGAGGTCGAGGGTTTCATTTTCGGTGAGCGTTCCAGGCTGCTGGTTGACCCTGCCGAAGAAAAGCTCAAGGGTGAATTCAGCGGGGTGAAACGCACCTACATTCCCCTTCAGGCAGTCATCCGCATCGACGAGGTTGAGAAGGCCGGTCCCAACAAGATCATTTCGGTGACTGACTCGGGCGGAAATGTCACGCCGTTTCCGGTGAACCTGGTACCCCCCGGCACTACACCCACCAAGACCTGAAGTTGGCGGGCCCGTAAGCAATAGACGCCAGTGCTGTGAGCGCGAAAAGCCAGCCCTACGATCTGCTGATTATCGGCGCCGGCGTGTCCGGCACGGCACTGTTGTACGAGACTGCGCGGTTTACCGATATCCAGCACATCGGCATGATCGAAAAATACGCCGCGCCCGCCCGCGTCAATTCGCTGTCCAGCAACAACAGCCAGACCCTGCACTGCGGTGACATCGAGACCAACTATACGGTGGAAAAGGCGCTCAAGGTACAGCGTGCGGCGCACATGCTGGCCAGGTACTGTCTGCAGCAACCGGACAGGGATCACCTGATTTATGCCTATCCCAAGATGGTCCTGGGGGTTGGCGAGCGTGAATGCCGGCTGTTGCGCGAGCGCTTCGCCAGTCTGCAGCCGCATTACCCGCAGCTGCGGCTGCTGGAGAAAAAGGACATCGCCAGGATCGAACCCGCCGTCGTGGTCAAAACGGACGGACACCTGCGCGACGAAGAACTGGTTGCGCTCGGTTCCGTCGATGAATACACCGCCGTGGATTTCGAGGCCGTGTCGCGGTCCTTTGCACGCCAGGCCCAGCGCGTCGACGGTAAGACCATAGACATTCACTACAATGAAACGGTCAGGCACATACGCATCGAAGCGCAGCGTTTTCTGGTCGAAACGGGTCGCACCTGTTACCAGGCGCGCTCACTGGTGGTGTGCGCCGGCGGGCACAGCCTGAAGCTGGCACAGGATCTCGGTTACGGACTGGATTACTCGTGCCTGCCCGTTGCCGGCAGCTACTATTTCACACCTCAGATTCTCAACGGCAAGGTCTATACCGTACAGAACGACAAGCTGCCTTTCGCGGCAATACACGGTGACCCCGACGTGCTGGTTCCCGGCAAGACGCGTTTTGGTCCGACCGCGCTGATCCTGCCGCTGCTCGAGCGCTACAACTATCGAACCCTGCCGGATTTCCTGCGGGTATTTCGTTTTGACAGACGTGTCGCCAGGGTGCTGTGGGACCTGGTGCGCGTCGCGGACGTCCGCAACTACCTGCTGAAGAATGTGCTGTTCGAGGTGCCTTTCGTCCGCAAGCTGCTGTTCCTCAGGGATGCGCGCAAGATTATCCCGGGCCTGCGCTACCGCGATCTGAGCTTTGCCCGCAGAGTCGGCGGCATCCGGCCACAGATCATCGACAAAGACCAGCGCAAGCTGTTGTTGGGAGAAGCCAAGATTGACACCGGCAAGGGCGCCATTTTCAACATGACGCCGTCGCCCGGTGGCACATCCTGCCTGGAAAACGCCGAATTCGACATGCGCGCCATCGCGGCGTTTCTGGGCGCGCGCATCGATGAGGCGGCGTTCCGCGCGGAACTGCTCGGCGAACAGACCGAAGCCGCCCGCAAGGACTTCACCGGGCATATGCTGGGTGAGTGAAAGTCAGGGGTGAGGCGTTAGGAGTGAGGAGTGAGGAGTGAGGAGTGAGGAGTGAGGAGTGAGGAGTGAGGAGTGAGGTTAGGCGTCAGGAGTTAGGAGTGAGGGTTTCGGGTCCGGGACATTCTGACGCAGCCGGTGAAAGCCGTCAGGCCACCCGGTTTTCGAGTGTGCCGATGGGTTCGATGGTAATCGCGACGACGTCGCCGGTATGCAGGAAGCGCGGTGGATTGAAACCCATGCCGACACCGGCGGGCGTGCCGGTGGCAATGATGTCGCCCGGCTCCAGTGTCATGCTGCGCGACAGGGTTTCGATCAGAACTGGGATATCGAAGATCAGGTCGGCGATGCGGCCGTCCTGCCGCAGTTCCCCGTTGACCCGGGTCTGCAGCCGCAGCCGGGTCACGTCCTCGACCTCGTCGGCGGTCGTGATGACCGGTCCCATTGGACAGAAACCATCGAGGCTCTTGCCGAGGAACCATTGCAGGTGCTGGCGCTGCAGCTGACGCGAGGTGACATCGTTGATGATCGTGTAGCCGTAGACATGACGCAGCGCCGCCGCACGTTCGATGGCGCGCCCACCCGCACCGATGACCACCGCCAGTTCGCCCTCGTAGTCGGTGGTGTCTGCCGTGTCGAGCCATGCCGGGATGGGCTCCTGCGGGCCGATCACCGAGGAGGTCGCCTTGGTGAAAATGATGGGAAACTCTGGAATAACCGCCTCGTCCGCGCTGCCCGAGCGAATCGACTTCACCTCGCGGGCATGCTCGCGGTAGTTCTTGCCGACGCACAGGATATTGCGCGGCGGACGCGGCATCGGCGCCAGCAGCTGCACCTGTTCGGCGGGTATGCGCCCCTCGCCCGAGGCCAGCGCGCGACGCGCCTCGTCCAGGCCCGCGGCCTGCAGGGCGATGAAAGCAGCCATGTTCCCGGGCAGACCGGGGGCGGCCTGCGTGAAGTCGACTACCTCACCACGGCTGCGGTCGAGGGCGCCAATACGGTCTTGCTGGTCTGCGCGGAAGGTAATCAGGTGCATGCGTGATCTCCACCGGATGTCGGCGGGCTAGCTGAGCTTTACGCAAAAAAAGAGACCCCGCCAGTCAGCGGGGTCTTTAATACTACAAACTGCCTGCGCAGCGCGTGAGGCTTAGACCGTCTGAACGTTGACGGCCGACGGACCCTTCTGGCCCTGCTCTACATCAAACTGCACCTGCTGGCCTTCGGCAAGAGACTTGAAGCCTCCGCCCTGGATGGCTGAAAAATGCACGAAGACATCCTTGCTGCCGTCCTCCGGCGTAATGAAGCCGAAGCCCTTGGATTCGTTGAACCACTTTACTGTTCCTGTAATCACGTAAATACCTCTATATCAGTTAATTTGCATTGTTGTGCAGTGCAGTCCTGGAAGAGATATTATGGGAGGGACAACCAAAGACACTCTGGAAGAACTTCCTAACCAACTACAAGAACGGTACTGCATCAAAAAGAATACACGAAATCCATCAAAACACCACACTTATTTTCGACTCTCAGTTACCCGACCTCCAGGTAATCCCGCCCGATCCTGTAGCCGAGCGTGCCCAGAGTGCCCCGCACCTCGGCCCGTGCACCGTGGTTGGTGACGTAGTTCAGCACGAAGGGCCTGTCGCGACGATCCAGCCAGGCGGGCGCCTCGACGCGGACACCCTCCAGTTCCCTGCCTATCTTTCTCGCGTCGATATCGATCCAGCGCAGGGGCGGGTAACCCTTGTGGATGAGTAAACGCGCGCGTCTGCGTGTCTTGCGGCCCGCGCCCCAATAGACGATGGGTCGGTTGCGAATTCGTGGGTCTTGGGCCAGGTACTCGGCGCGGATGAAATCAAAGGCGCTGCGTGCGTATTCGGGTGCCGTGCGTGACAGGCGATCAGCGGATTCACGCCAGCCGAGCAGGACCTCGGGCAGCTTTTTCATGCCGCAGCCGGCATGGAACATGCGCAGCCATAGCTCATAGTCCTCCGGAAACCTGCCCGCGCGATAGCCACCGAGCTGCACCACCCTGTCACGTCGAAACATCACACTGGGGTGTGCAAACGGTGACTCAATATAGATCTCGTTGCCGATAGTCTGCGGGCTGATACAGGCGTTCTGCCAGCGCATGTATTCCCGGTAACCTGCCTGGATGAGCTGCTCCGGAAACTTTTTTACGCGGCTTGCCAGAAGATCGAGGCCCGGGCGCGCCTGCAGGTAGTGTAGCTGTTTCTCGAGACGCTGCGGGTACATGATGTCGTCGGCATCCATGCGCGCGATGACGTTGCTGTTTGCCTGTTGCAGGCCGGCATTCAGTGCCGCGACCAGGCCTCGCCCGGGATTGTTGAACAGCCGGATGCGCGCATCCCGACAGGCGCGAATACAGTCTTCTGAGCCATCTCCGGCGTGGTCATTAACCGCCAGGATCTCAAAGTTACCGAGGGTCTGGCCGAGAATGGAATCCATGCTTTCGCTGAGCGTTTTCTCTGCATCGCGAAATGGCAGCAGCACACTGACGTCAGGTGTCATAGGTCTGAGGGATCGAATGCCGATGTGCCGGGTAAGACATGTGTGGCGAATGGTAGCTGAAATTGCGCACTGACCCATGCCTGTAGCGGTTGGGGTGCGCAGCGCGACAGACTCCTAGTGGTTTTTCAATCTGATAATGACGGATAGTATGGCCACGGAATCCACGGAAAAACACGGAAAGAACCAACACCCATTAGAATTTTTTCCGTGTCGTTCCGTGGATTCCGTGGCTATAAATAAAAATGCTGGCACTCAGCTTAATCTGTCAGCATCCGTCATTATCAAGTTGAAAGCGTACTAGAGTACGGGCGAAGGAGACCCGTCAGTCCGGCAGCACTCCGGGCGGCGCCGCGGGGCGACGCTGTCCCCGACGCCGATTTCCCCGTGGACAAGCGCACCGCATGGCTGCGGGAAACGACGAACTTTTGCGCCACCACAGGGTCTCGATGATTGAGGCCCGCCTTCCACAACACCGCCGCATAAGGAGACAAGATCATGGGCGAAAACACACGTATGCACGACGGCATCGCCGGCGCTCTGGTGTTACTCGGGACGCTGCTCGGCTATTTCATCAATCCGTATTGGCTCCTGCTGCCGGGCGTGATCGGCGCCCTGATGGTGCAGAGTGCCTTCAGTGGATTCTGCCCCGTCTACTTCACCCTGGGAAAATTGCGCGGCACGCAGAAGAGCGCGGCGAATTAATCCGGCGGTAACGCACTGTTCTCCCAGGCAAGGGGAAGGCCGTCGTCGACAAAGCGCGCGTGTCCCTTCCCTCGCTCAAGTCGAAGGGACACCGTGAGACAGTCGACGCCGGCTGAGCGGCATGGGAAAAGAGGACTGGCGGACCCGGCTGCGTGAGCGGGCCCGGATTGATCAGAATATGGTGAAACGTTCAACCTCGCTGTTTGCTAGACTTCGGTGATGGCGATACGCGCAGCGGGGCAATGAGGTGAAATGGAAGGCACTCCTGATCTATAACCCTGGCACGTCGGGGGAGGAAGTCTACCCCTTTACAGACCAGATCGTGGTCGGCCGACGCAAGCCGCAGAGCGATACGGGACCCGGCATGATCACGATACCGGATTCCATGATCTCCAGCCGCCACTGTATCGTCACCCGCTCGGCGGATGGCCGCTTCTTCGTCCGCGATGTAAGCCGCAACGGTACGCGTCTCGCCGGCCGACGGCTGATACCGAATGTCGAGGCTGAAATGCAGCCGGGTGACACCCTGCAGATCGGGGATCACCTGTTCGTCCTGCAGATAAGCCCGCGCGACACTGGCACCGGCAGGCCCGGTGACAAGGACGATCAGACGCGAATCGTGGCCAGCAAAGTCGACGTCACCATTCTCGTCGGCGATATCCGCGGCTACACGGCGCTGACCCAGCAGTTCAGCGCCGCAGAAATCTTTCCGTCCATACACCGGATATTCAACCGGCTGGAAGCAGTCGTTGGCGACTTCGAGGGCACCGTCAAGGAATACCAGGGTGACGCCATATTCGCTTTCTGGGAATCCGATCCGGAGCGCCCCGGGTGGCACGCCCGACAGGCCTGCAGCGCGGCACTCGCCCTGCGTGACAGTCTCCGGCAGCTGGCCGGCGACCCGGCAATCTGGGCGCTGCACGACTTCCCGCTGCGCATGGAGTGGGCATTGACCACCGGCCCCGTCCTGTTGAGCAGCATAGGCGGCGAACGGCCGACAGGACTGGCCATGATCGGCGATGCCGTCAATTATGCCTTTCGCCTGGAAAAACTCGCGAGTGACGAGAACGGCGAGGTGCTGGCCTGCGATCAGACCTACGCCCTGGCCCGTTCCGCCTTTGCCTTCCGCGAAATCGGTGAGATCAGCGTGGAAGGTCGCCCCCAGGCGCAGATGATCTATGAGCTCGAGGGACCCGCGGCATGAGCGCACGGCGCCGGCAACACCGGTTTGCGCTGCCTTATCCGCCGCTGGCAGCCGCCCTGCCGGGCTGCGGGACCCGGCGGATGCATGCGCCGTCCTCTGCCGGGCCGCTCGCCTGAGCGTCGCCGCCAGGGCTGCCGGCCGCTGCCTGCCGCCATGCGGCCTTATTGCGGTTCATAGGGTTGTTCGCTGCGCTTCTCGGCCTCGAACATAATACGCCCGCTCAGGACCTCGTTGGTTTCCAGCATCGCCTCGAGGTCCCGCCCATCGAGCTGCAGCAACTCCACAAAGGTCCTGGCCTTGACCGTGGCCGTGCGCGGGGTCTTGTACAGGAGCGAGACTTCGCCGAAAAAATCACCGCCGCTCAGGTGTACCTGCCGGGCCCCGAGATCCACCTCGATCTCGCCTGCCACGATGAAGTACATACAGTCCGCCGGATCGCCCTTGCGAAATATGGTTTCATCCGGCATGGCGGTGCGCAGGTGCAACAGGTCCGCAATGCGTGAAACCTCCAGCGCATCCAGCCGGCTGAACGAGGGGACACGCGCCACCATGTTCCAGGTCGCGTGGAAATCCTTGCGTTTGATTTCATGGTAGAACCCCGAGACCAGTATGCCCGTCGGGATCGCAAATACCCCGATGCCGATGAACATCACGAAGACACCGAAGACCTTGCCCCCGGCCGTGAGCGGGACGATATCCCCGTAGCCGACCGTGGTCAGGGTCGCCATACCCCACCACATCGCATGCAGGATGCTCGCGAACGCGCCCGGCTGGGCGTCGCGTTCGAGGAAATAGATAACCGTTGAGGTTGAAAACAGCAGCACCCCGAGCAGCAGAAACGCCGCGATCAGCGTCTTGCCCTCCCGTTTCACGACCGTCGCCATGATCGTCAGCGCCGGCGAATAATGGGTGATCTTCAGAATGCTCACCAGGCGGAACAGGCGCAGGAAACGCAGATCCATCCTGGCCGAAAACCCGAGGTAGTATGGCAGGATGGCAAGCAGGTCCAATACCATCAGCGGCGTAAGGAGGTAGCGAAGCCGCCCGCGCGCCGCGGCTCGGTAGCGGCCCGTTCCGTCTTCCGTGCAGCTCCACAGCCGGAGCAGGTATTCGAGCGTGAACAGGCCGATCGAGACCCGCTCCAGCAGGCTCCAGAATTGCTGCTCACCGGCGCTCAACTCGCCTGTCGTGGGTACGATAACCCCCACCACATTCGCCAGGATGAGACCGGCCAGGGCGATATCGAACACGCGGCTCGCGCGATCTCCGATGTTCGCGACATCCAGAATCTCGAAGACCCGCCTTCTGATGTTGTTCAGCATGTGCCTGAGCAGTGGCTTCCCGGTTGCACGGCTGCGGTGTTGACAGGGCGTCCGTTCATGGGCGCCGTCTGCCGGCCGCGACAAGGTCGCTGGTGCCCGGACGACCCGCGGCACAGTTCGATGGCATGAGACGCACGAACCGGAAACCAACCCGTTCAGGCCAACCGTATACCCTGCGCGCTCAGGGGCAAGGCATAGATGGGTCGGCCGGTAGCCGCGTAGAGTGCGTTGCACAGCGCCGGCGCAATGGGTGGCACGGGCGGCTCCCCCACCCCGCCCCAGAAATCACCGCTGGCCACGATGTGCGTTTCGACCGTCGGCATGTCCTTGAGCTGCAGCATGGGATAATCGTGGAAGTTACCCTGAACCACGCGGCCGTCCCGGAGGGTGATCTCGCCGAACAGCGCCGCCGTGAGCCCGTACACGATGCCGCTCTCGACCTGCGCCTCGATGGTGTTGGGATTCACGACGTGCCCGGGATCGATGGCGCACACCACACGCAACAGTTTGAAGCTGCCGTCCCCATTGACTTTGACCTCCGCGACCTGCGCACAGTGACTGCCGAAAGCCGACTCGATCGCGATGCCACGGTAGGTGTGTGCCGGCAGCGGCTGATCCCAGCCCGCCTTTTCCGCAGCCGCTTTCAGCACGGCCAGCTGCGTGGGCGAATCGACCAGCAGCCCGGCGCGCAAGGCATAGGGATCCTCGCCGATGTCGCGCGCGATTTGGTCGAGGAAGCACTCCCTGAAGAAGGCATTCTGGGAGTGGTTCACCGATCGCCAGAACCCGATCGGCACCGGCAGTTCGCGTGCCCGGAACTCCGCAAGGTAGTTCGGCACCGCATAGAAGGGTTCGGTAAAGCCCTGCAGCGCGATCGGGTCGAGCGGCCCCTGCATGGCCTGGGGACGCACCGAGGCGAGAATCGAGGGGGCCGACACTCGCGCCTTGAGGCCAACCAGGTGACCGCTGAGATCGATTGCCGCGCACAGCCGGGCCATGCTGGCGGGCCGATAGAAATCATGCTGCATGTCCTCCTCACGCGACCAGATCAGCTTGACCGGCTGGCCGACCACCTTGGCGATACGCACCGCCTGCTCGACGAAATCCTGAAAGGCACCGCGCCGGCCGAAGCCGCCGCCGAGCTGGGTATTGTGGACCTCGACCTTCAGCGGATCGACCTTGGCGGCGCGTGCGGCCGCCTCCAGGGTGGCGCTTGCATTCTGCGTGGGCGCCCAGACCTCGACCCGGCCGGCCGCCACCCGGGCGGTGCAGGTCATGGGCTCCATGGTCGCGTGCGCAAGATAGGGCGCGTAGAAGATTGCCTCGAGTTGACGACCGGGCGCGCTGAACACCGCGTCGACGTCACCGCGCTCCGCCCCGATCAGCGCACCCTTGTCCGTCAGGCCCTCCCCGAGCACGGCGCGGATCTCGGCATCCCCGACGCCGCCGCTGCCGCCCTCGTCCCACTCGACAGGCAGCGCCTGGACGGCCTGTTGCGCCTGCCACCAGCTGTCGGCCACCACGGCCACCGCGTCGTCCAGGTCAACCACCTGCACCACACCCGGCAGGGAGGCTATTGCCTCGCCGTCATAGAAGCGCAGCCGCCCGCCGAACACCGGGCAGGCGCGGATCGCGGCGTGCAGCATCCCCGGCACCTCGACGTCGACGCCAAAGACCGGTCGGCCCGCCACCTTGTCCGGCACATCCAGCCGCTTGAGCGGCTTGCCGATCAGCTGCCATTCGTCGGAGTCCTTCAGGAGCACGACCTCCGGCGGTTCCAGGCGGGCGGCGTCCGCAGCGACCGCGCCATAGGCCAGGGTTCGACCCGTCGGCTGATGGGTGATGACTCCCTGTTCTGCGTGGCAGGCGTCCAGCGGAACATCCCAGCGTCCCGCCGCGGCGGCAATCAGCAGCTCACGGGCCGCAGCCCCGGCCTTGCGCAGGTATTCATGCGAGGTGCGCACCGACCGGCTGCCCCCCGTCGCCATGGTGACGTAGACGTTGTCACGCCGCAGGTTTTCGTTTGCGGAGGCGTACTCCGCACGGACCTTTTCCCAGGCGCAGCCGAGCTCCTCGGCCACCAGCATGGGAAGCGCCGTGAAGATGCCCTGCCCCATCTCCGAACGGGCCACGCGGATGACCACCCTGTCGTCCGGATGGATCACGATCCAGGCGTTGACCTCGACGGGTTCCGCCGGGGCGGGATCCGCAGCGAGGGCAGCCTTCAGCAAAGGCGCGGCGGGCAGATGGAAGCCCAGCGCCAGGCCGAATCTCCCGAGGCGGTCCACGCTGAAGATCCGCGCGCCCCCCAGGTAGGTGATCGCGGTGGCGTAGCCCAGGTTGCCGAGCGCCATCAGCAGCGGAGGGGCCTGCAGGAT
>Ga0209536_100009660_pt1 | contig 14329 bp, 11 predicted proteins | sample DeeMarSeWOR28_12_FD_187461 | JGI IMG/M metagenome (GOLD analysis project Ga0209536, IMG submission 187461) | Marine sediment microbial communities from White Oak River estuary, North Carolina - WOR-2-8_12 (SPAdes) (version 2) | ecosystem: Environmental > Aquatic > Marine > Intertidal zone >...
AATCCTCTTGGGCCCACCAAAAATTTTACGACAAGGAAAATTTTTGGTGCACTGAAGCGAGCGTAGTTTTGCGACAAGCAAAATAGCGAGCGGAGTGCATACCGAATTCGGGGGCGTAGCTCAGCTGGGAGAGCATCTGCTTTGCAAGCAGGGGGTCGGCAGTTCAAATCTGCTCGCCTCCACTTTTGATTTTACTAATAAAATCAAAAGTGGATGCCGGATTAATGTAATCCGGCGCCACTCCTAATATAACCTAAATTCGTTTCGCGGCAAGAGATCCGCGATTCTATGTTCTTTGACAACTGACATACAATTAAATGAGGACACAACTTATGGAGCGATAGCGAACATAAGTTGTCTGTCCGAATTTATCCCCCCTTCTTGCATTCTGCAAGAATGCAGGGGGGATTAATTCGCACAGCAACTTGCGTTCATTTCATTCCGCAAGTTGCGTGCTCATTAAACAAGGTCTTTTATAGATCTTGTGACGGTGAAACTACAATTAAAAAACCGAGAGAGAATCAGATAACAGGGTTTTCTGAATTTTTTCAGAAAATTTTGGTCAAGCTACAAAGGGTCTATGCACAGATGACTTGGTTAGGTGAGGCGATGAAGGACGGGGTAAGCACCGATATGTTCCGGGTAGTCGCAAACAGGCTTTAATCCGGAAAATTCCGAATGGGGCAACCCATCACTAGTCATGTAGTGATACTCCGCCTGTGAATACATAGCTAGCGGAGAGCGAAACCGAGGGAATTGAAACATCTAAGTACCTTGAGGAAAAGAAATCACCGAGATTTCCTTAGTAGCGGCGAGCGAAGAGGAAAGAGCCTAAATCCTTGACATCGCAAGATGTCAAGGAGGTTGTGGGACCTCGATGTGGGATTGTGGATAGATAGTAGAAGCGCATGGAAAGGCGCGCCATAGAGAGTGAAAGCCTCGTATGTGAAATCTTGAAGCACCCTAGGGGTATCCCAAGTACTACGGGACACGGGGAATCCTGTAGGAATCCGGGCCGACCACGGTCCAAGGCTAAATACTACACCTAAACCGATAGTGTACAAGTACCGTGAGGGAAAGTTGAAAAGAACCCCGGTGAGGGGAGTGAAATAGAACCTAAAATCATAGACCTACAAGCGGTGGAAGGGCTATGCCATTTGCGCAAGCGAATGGAATGCCTGACCGCGTACCTTTTGCAGAATGGACCGACGAGTTACTGTGCGGTGCGAGCTTAACTGCGGCGAGAAACGTCGTAGGAAGGCGCAGCGAAAGCAAGTCCTAATCGGGCGTTTAGTACCGTATAGTAGACCCGAAACTGAGTGATCTACCCATGGCCAGAGTGAAGTTCCGGGAAACCGGGATGGAGGCTCGAACCTTTCAGTGTTGAAAAACTGTGGGATGAGCTGTGGGTGGGAGCGAAAGACTAACCAAACCCAGAAATTGCTGGTTCTCCCCGAAACAATTCTAGGGTTCGCCTCGGGTGTATGTTTAGTGGGGGTAGAGTGCTGAATGGGTTACGGGATCTTACCAGATTACTGAACCCAACCAAACTCCGAATACCACTAGATTTTACCCGGGAGTAAGACATAGGGGGCTAAGCTCCTATGTCAAAAGGGATTCAGCCCAGACCGCCAGCTAAGGTCCCTAAGGATAGGCTAAGTGGTAAAGGATGTGAGCTCGCTTAAACAACCAGGATGTTGGCTCAGAGGCAGCCATCATTTAAAGAGTGCGTAACAGCTCACTGGTCGAGCGACCTCGCGCCAAAGATGATCGGGGCTCAAGCCTATTACCGAAGCTGTGGCTTCATTTTGCCTTCGGGCAAAGTGAGGGGTAGGGGAGCGTACTTTGATGGTTGAAGCCGTACCGAGAGGAGCGGTGGACGTCAAAGTAGTGATTATGTCGGTATAAGTAGCGAAAATGCCTGCGAGAAACAGGCACGCCGAAAGTCTAAGGTTTCCTGGGGAAGGTTAATCCGCCCAGGGTTAGTCGATCCTAAGCTGAGGCCATATGGCGTAAGCGATGGAGGTGCCGTTAATATTCGGCAACCAACTAAATGGCGTTATCACTCTTTGGGTGACGCGAGGCGTGTTTAGATCGGCCAAGTGTTGGACGTCTTGGCTCTTTTGGCTGCAAGGCCAAGAGGGGACCCCAAGCGCAAGTGCGGGGGAAGTGCCCTAAAACATGCTGCCAAGAAAAGCCCAAAGAGGAGTTGTTTAGTTGTCCGTACCGGAATCCGACACAGGTAGACCACCAGAAAATGGTAAGGCGCTCGAGATAACTCTCGTTAAGGAACTCGGCAATCTAGCCTCGTACGTTAGCAATAAGAGGTGCCTTTACGTGAAAGCGTAAAGGTCTCAGTAAAGTGGCTCGGGTGACTGTTTAGCAAAAACACAGCACTCTGCAAACTCGAAAGAGGAAGTATAGGGTGTGAAACCTGCCCGGTGCTGGAAGGTTAAGGGAAGGGATTAGTTTTGTCGCAAGACTAAATGAAGTCCTGAACCGAAGCCCCAGTAAACGGCGGCCGTAACTATTGTATGGACCACAGTAGTTGTAAAATCTGGCTATATGCTGGAACGTCCCGTTAGGCTGACAGTACTTCTGCTCGTGAAGCGGAACGTGACAATCTGTTAGATAGGGATAATCAGCAGGAAAGACTTAGGAAGTGAGGTCTCCATGAAAGCAGAAATCGGCTATTACTTAGCAGGTTTTGCCGACGGAGAAGGAAGTTTTAATATTTCCTTCAGGCCGCGGCAAGATTATAAGTCTCCGTGGAAAATTTCTCTTTGTTTCAACATTTCCCAGAAGGATAAAGTTATTCTCGCATTATACAAACACTATTTGGGTTGTGGGGCCTTAAGGGGCCGGCCTGATGGCGTTTGGTACTACGAAGTAAACAACTTTAACGCCGTCTGGGAAAAAGTAATACCCTTCTTTAGAAAACACACTTTTCTTTCTGCGAAAAAAAAACGTGATTTTTCAAAATTCTGCACTATTGCAGCAATGATTAGAAAAGGGGAGCATTTAGAGGAGGAAGGTATAAGAAAAATATTACAAATAAGAAGAGAGATGAATGACGGCGGCAAGCGCAAGTATAGCGAAGAAGAGATCTTAAGCAAGTTCCATGTATCCTCAGAGACTACACGCCAGACTTCAAATAATGAAGATGATATAGTCCGGTCTTCCGGGAAACCGGAAGTTAACATTAACGAACGGTCCTAAGGTAGCGAAATTCCTTGTGGGGTAAGTTCCCACGCGCACGAATGGTTTAACAACCTGAGCGCTGTCTCAACGAGGGACTCGGCGAAATTGTAGTGGCGGTGAAGATGCCGTCTACCCGCATCAAGACGAAAAGACCCCAGAACCTTTACTGTAGCCTGATATTGGATTTTGGTCCAATATGTGTAGTATAGGTGGGAGGCTTCGAAGTCCTGGCGCTAGCTAGGGCAGAGCCGCAATGTGAAATACCACCCTTATTGTACTAAGATTCTAACTTCTAGCCGTGATCCGGCAGAAGGACAGTGCCAGGTGGGCAGTTTGACTGGGGCGGTTCCCTTCTAAAGAGTAACGAAGGGGCCCAAAGGTTGGCTCAAGGCGGTCGGCAATCGCCTGTGGAGCGTAAACGCATAAGCCAGCTTAACTGCGAGTCCGACAGGACAAGCAGATACGAAAGTAGGGGTTAATGATCCGGTGGTTGAACGTGGAATTGCCATCGCTCAACGGATAATAGGTACTCTGGGGATAACAGGCTTATCGGGCTCGAGAGTTCACATCGACAGCCCGGTTTGGCACCTCGATGTCGGCTCATCCTATCCTGGGGCTGAATACGGTCCCAAGGGTCCGGCTGTTCGCCGGTTAAAAGGGTACGCGAGCTGGGTTCAGAACGTCGTGAGACAGTTAAATGACCGTTAGCTGTCTATAAATCTGGCTAATTGCTGGGAAATCTGGGTATGCCATATTACTATTTGACGATTTAGTCTCTATATGATATAACTATTGTCAAGAGTGAAAATATATGGGTGCAGACAATCAGCAGGAAAGGCCAAGCGGGATAGCAGCGTATTACATCACCGGCTTTGTTGATGGAGAAGGTTGCTTTTCAGTAACTATACAGAAAAGTAAAAATGTGAAGCTTGGGATTCAAGTCATTCCAGAGTTTCATGTTTCACAGCACCAAAACAGAACTGAAGTTCTTCAAGAGATTAAAAGGGCGTTCGGCTGTGGCTATATCAAAGCGAACGATCCCAGCAATCCCAAGGATATGACTTCAGTTTATGTGGTGCGAAATTTAAAAGACCTCCTTAACAAAGTCATCCCTTTTTTCAAAAAATACCCTTTTATTTCCAATAAACAAAATGATTTTGAAAAATTTGTCCAAGTAGTAGGGTTTATGGATAAGGGTAAACATCTTGAAAAAGACGGATTAGTTAAGATACTTAAAATGGCATTTAGCATGAATTTCCGCGGTAAGTATCGAAAACTAAAATTGGTTGAATTGCTATCCTGGTTGGAATCTTCAGAGACTGTACGCCAGACAAAAGAAGATACAGTCCGAACTGCATAGCGATATGCAGAGCTTGGCAGAAATGCCCAAGCCCTCTATAAATGCATTATAGAGAGTAACAATATTGTCGGTCTCTATCTGATGTGGGCGTAAGGATACTTGAAGGGGAGTTCTCCTTAGTACGAGAGGACCAGGAGAAACGGACCTCTGGTGTTCCGGTTGTCCTGCCAAGGGCAAAGGCCGGGTAGCTATGTCCGGAAGGGATAAGCGCTGAAGGCATCTAAGTGCTAAGCCCACCTCAAGAATAGGTATCCCTGTCATCGCAAGATGACTGAAGGCTGGTCGTAGACTACGACCTTGATAGGCGCAAGGTGTAAGATCCGTAAGGATTTCAGCTAATGCGTACTAATCAGCCAATCGGCTTGGCCTAAATTTTCTAGCTAATGCATAGTTTGAAGATTTATGCCGAATTCCGATAGGAATTCGGCGTTACCGATTCTCAATTTTAGTAGTAGTTTTACCGTCTGTATGTAGTTGTCCAAGGCTTCTGGAGTACTATTGCCGAGGGGGTCACACCCGTTCCCATTCCGAATACGGTAGTTAAGCCCCTCAGGGCCGATGGTAGTGTGCTCGTAAGGGTACGTGAGAGTAGGTCGGTGCTCCTTAAAATAAAAAACCCGCTATATTTTTAACTGTAGCGGGTTTTTTATTTTATCTTGCCAGGGGTGTGGTATAATTGGGAGGAAAATAGTTCGTATCAGCCGAAAGGGATTGCATGGAAAAAAGATTAGAAGAAATTCTATCATCCTATGAAGGCAAAAGCGATGAACTCATCCCAATTTTACAACAGGTGCAATCGGAGTTTGGCTATCTTCCTAATGAAGCCCTGATTAAGATAGCTAAATTTACCAGAGTGCCGGAGAGTCGGGCCTATGCGGTTGTTACTTTCTACGCGCAGTTTAGGTTGACTCCTATAGGCAAGAAGCACATAGTAGTATGTCGGGGGACATCTTGCCATGTCAGGGGGGCGCCGCGAATACTGGAGCAGATTGAGAAACACCTGGGTATAAAGGAAGGCCAAACCTCTGCCGATCTGGAATATTCACTTGAGACTGTTGCTTGTATTGGCGCTTGCGGGCTATCGCCTTGCATTATGGTAAATAAAAAGGTTGAGGCTAAGATGACCCCTAAAAAAATAGTAAAATTTTTTACAAAAGATGAATAGTTATGATCTCGGCCTTTAGTGAACTAGAGTACAAGGCAAAGCAAGAGTGGCAAGCGTTACACTCTAGTTCTAAACCGTTAATTCTTATAGGTACAGCGACTTGCGGTCGTTCTGCGGGTGCGTTAGAGACCCTGGAAACTTTCCAGGAGGAACTAGGAAAGCGCGGCCTCGATTATAGCATTATCGAAGTAGGATGTATCGGTCTATGTTTTGCTGAGCCGATAGTTTGTATTAAGAAACCACAAGCCCCGATTGTCTGCTACGGAAATATCACTCCTGAAAGAGCCAGAATTCTTATCGAGGAATATCTACTTAAAAACAATCCCTTGTCGGAATACGCGTTAGGTACCGTTGGCAATGGCGACATTGAGGGAATCCCTGCGTTATTGCAAACTGCAATATTTAAGCCTCAGCAAAGATGGGTCTTGCGTAATTGCGGATTTATTGACCCCGCAAATATAAGACATTACCTGGCCAATAACGGCTATAGAGGATTTATGAAAGCACTAGGCATGAGTCCTGATGGGATAATTGAAGAGATAAAAATATCAGGCTTAAGGGGCAGGGGTGGTGCAGGTTTTCCTACCTGGAAGAAATGGCAATTCTGCAGGCAGGCCAACGGCAATGAGAAATACATTATATGTAACGCCGATGAGGGCGATCCCGGGGCATTTATGAACAGGTCTCTGTTGGAAGGAGACCCGCATTCTCTTTTAGAGGGGATGCTTATAGCCGGGTATACAATCGGCGCAAAGCTTGGGTATATATATTGTCGCGCAGAATATCCGCTTGCCTTGGAAAGATTACGCATTGCTCTTAAGCAGGCGCAGGAATACGGCTTATTAGCGGATAATATTTTCGGTTCGGGTTTTAGTTTTCATATAAAGATAAAAGAAGGGGCAGGTGCATTTGTCTGCGGTGAAGAGACAGCCCTCATTGCCTCTATTGAGGGTAAGCGCGGCATGCCTCGCCCTCGCCCGCCATTTCCCGCTATTTCAGGTTTAAAGGAAAAACCAACAATTATCAATAATGTCGAAACGCTGGCCTGTGTCGCATTTATTTTACAAAACGGGGCTAATGAATTCTCTGAATGCGGCAATGATGACAATAAAGGCACAAAGACCTTTGCCTTGGTGGGTAAGGTAAAGTATACAGGTCTTATTGAGGTTCCTCTAGGTATCAAATTAAAACAAATAATCTATGAGATAGGAGGGGGGACCTTTGAAGGCAAGCAACTAAAAGCTATTCAGACCGGAGGCCCTTCAGGGGGTTGTATTCCCCATAATCTATTAGATACGCCCGTAGATTACGATTCGCTTAAAGGTGCAGGCACAATTATGGGGTCAGGCGGCATGGTAGTAATGGATGAAGATACTTGCATGGTAGATTTCGCCCGCTATTTTCTTGATTTTGCCCAGAAGGAATCTTGTGGCGAGTGCGTTCCCTGTCGTTTAGGCACAAAGCAGATGTTAGAAATTCTGGAGGATATAGCCAAAGGGCAGGCTAAACCACGCGATATAGATCTACTTATTGAATTGGCTGAGGCGGTCAAGGCAAGCTCGCTCTGTGGTTTAGGCCAGACCGCTCCCAACCCCGTGCTTACTACTATCAGGTACTTCCGCGATGAGTATGAGGCGCATGTGAAGCATAAGATGTGTCCGGCAGCGGTTTGCAAAGAGATAATTTCTTCGCCTTGCCAGCACGTCTGCCCGATAGATACGGAGGCGCCGGTTTATATTTCGCTTATTGCCAATAGGCGTTTCCAGGAGGCATTCAATATAATCCTTAAAGACAATCCTCTGCCGTCTGTTTGCGCCAGGGTTTGCCATCATCCCTGCGAATCCAAGTGTCAGGCAGGTAAATGGGGTGATCCTATTGCTATCAGAGCGCTTAAGAGGTTTGCCACCGATTATGCCTTCAAGAAAAATGCCCATCCTAATACCAAGCCACAACGCACCAATAAAGAAAAGGTAGCCATAATCGGTTCCGGGCCGGCAGGATTAATGGCTGCCTATCAGCTTGCTCATCAAGGATATGCGGTGACGATTTTTGAGGCACTGGAGGTTGCCGGTGGCGCATTGGCAGTTTACATACCGGAATACAGATTGCCTAAACATATCCTTAACATTGATATCGAAAATATCAAAAACGCAGGCGTGGAAATTAAAACAAATACCAGGGTAGGCAAAGATTTATCTTTTTCAGAGCTCTTAAGTAATCATAAAGCAGTATTTATAGCTACAGGGGCGCATAAATCGCGTAACTTAAATATCCCAGGGGAAGATGCCGAGGGCGTTATCGAGGCCATGGAATTCTTAAGCCGGCTGAATCGTCATAAGAAGGTCAACCTCGGTAAGACCGTAGGTGTTGTCGGAGGAGGAAATGCCGCAGTAGATGCAGCCCGGGCTGCAGCTAGGCTAAAGGAATGCAGGAAGGTTTTTATCATATACCGCAGGACAAGAACCGAAATGCCGGCGTTTAAAGAAGAGGTTGCAGCGCTGCTTAAAGAAGGTATTGAGGTTAAATTTTTACTTACCCCCACCAGAATATTGACCCAGGACAAAAAGATAATTGGAGTTGAATGCGTTAAGATGCAATTGGGAGAAATCGATGAAAGCGGCAGAAGAAGCCCTGTTCCTATTGAAGGCTCGCAGTTTGTTATTGACCTGGATACCCTCATAGTAGCGATTGGGGAAGCAGTAGATGTTTCCTTTCTCGGGAAGGAGCACTCAATCGAAACAAGCAAACAGGGGACCGTGGTAGTAGATCCTGAAACCATGGCCACAAATATAAAAGGGGTTTTTGCCGGCGGTGACGTTGTTACTGGTCCCGGAACTGTAATCCAGGCTATGTCTTGCGGAAAAACCGCTGCGGAAATGATCGATAAGTATATTCGAGGAGAAAGCCTGGTCAAAGAATACAAGTTTACCAGGCCGTCAATATATATTCCTCCCGTAGAATTGACCGAGCAGGAAATAGAAGAAGCCCAGAGGCCCGAGTTGCCGAATTTAACGCTGGATGCAAGAATGGATAGCTTTGCGGAAGTGGATTTAAATATGTCCGAAGATATGGCAGTAAAAGAAGCCAGGCGTTGCCTGCGTTGTGATTTAGAGACCGCAGAAGGCAAGAGGCAGCTAGAGCAAGGGTTTAATAAGCAAGATGGATAAAGTTAGTTTAACTATCAACAATCAAAAAATTAGCGCAGATAAAGATATGAGCATTTTGTCTGTAGCGCTTGCCAACGGTATCTATATTCCGCATCTGTGTTATCATCCGGATCTGGAACCGGTTGGCGTATGCCGGTTATGCATGGTTGATATCCAGGGCAGGGGCATGACCATATCCTGTCGCACGCCGGTTGAGGAGGGGCTGGTGGTTAGGACACAAAGCCCCCAGATTGATAAGGTACGGCGCCTTGCCGCAGAGTTATTGATTATAAACAATGATCCCGATTGTCTTACAGATACATCGAATAATCAATCAGAGCTGCGCAAAATTGCTGATTATCTCGGGATAAAACAAGAAGATTTGCAGCGTTTAAGATATCCCGATAGAAAGGTTTCCGTTGATACCTCAAATCCATTTTTTGATTACGATCCTAATAAATGCGTACTTTGCGGTATTTGTGTGCGCACATGTGACCAACTACAGAAAATCAACGCCATTGACTTTGCCTTCCGGGGGTTTGAAACAAGGGTGAGCTCCTTCGCAAATAAACCTTTGGCAGAGTCCTCTTGCGAGTCCTGCGGAGAATGTCTCATCCGCTGTCCCACGCAGGCTTTGCAGTCTAAACAACTCCCGGATATTTCCCGCGAGACCAAGACTATCTGTCCGTATTGCGGGGTAGGTTGCGGCATTTATTTAGGAATCCGAGACAATAAGGTCGTTAGCGCGCGCGGCGATACCGATAACCCGATTAATAAAGGCAGTCTTTGTGTAAAGGGCAGATTCGGGCACGATTTTATCAATCATCCCGACCGCTTAACCTCTCCGCTTATTAAAAAGAACGGAAAATTTGTCGAGGCGTCCTGGGATGAGGCATTGGAGCTGGTGGGGAAGCGCTTTTCAAAATATAAAGGAGATAGCTTCGCGGTTTTATCCTCTGCCAAATGCACTAACGAGGAGAATTATGTTATTCAGAAATTTGGCAGGGCAGTGATGAATACGAATAATATTGACCATTGCGCGCGACTTTGTCATGCGCCTACCGTCGCCGGGTTGGCTCAAAGCTTTGGCAGCGGCGCAATGACAAATTCTATTAACGAGATTGACAATGCCGGCTGTATTTTGGCAATTGGCACGAATACCACGCATGCCCATCCGGTAATTGCCCTTAAGATGAAAAAAGCGGTAAGCGCCGGAGCAAAGTTGATTGTCGCCAACCCTAAAGAGATCGTATTGTGCCGTTTCGCAGATATCTTCCTGCAGCATCAGCCCGGAACCGATGTAGCCTTACTTATGGGTATGATGCGCGTTATTGTTGACGAAGGGTTGCTTGATAACGATTTTATCAAGGAACGCTGCGAAAATTTCCCGGCTTTCATGGAATCCCTGGATAATTTTAACTTAGATTTTGTAGAAAAGACTACGGGTGTTTCAAGGAAGAAAATAATCGAGGCAGCACGCTGTTACGCTACGCATAAACCCGCGGGCATCTTTTATGCCATGGGGCTTACACAACATACCCATGGTACGGATAATGTCCTGGCAACCAGCAATCTGGCATTGCTTACCGGTAACATAGGAAAACCTTCTGCCGGCGTTAATCCCCTGCGGGGGCAGAATAACGTTCAGGGTGCCTGCGATCTGGCTGCCTTACCCAATGTTTATCCCGGTTATCAGAAAGTAGATAACCCACAGGTAAAAAATAAATTTGAGTCTGCCTGGGGATGCAGCCTGCCCGGTTCTCCCGGGTTAACCCACGTTGAAATATTTGATGCGATATACAACAAAAAAATAAAAGCCCTTTACTTGATGGGTGAGAATCCGATTATCAGCGAAGCGAATGCCCGGCATGTCCAGGATGCGATTGGGAAGTTAGAATTTTTTGTGGCCCAGGATATATTTATTTCCGATACCGCGAAATTCGCCGATGTCATTTTACCTGCGGCAACCTTTGCGGAGAAGGACGGCACATTTACAAATACCGAACGTCGCATCCAGCGCGTGCGTAAGGCAATAGAACCCGTAGGTAACGCCAGGGCCGATTGGTGGATAACCTGTGAGATCGCCAAAAAAATGCAATCCAAGGGTTTTGATTTTTCGCATCCCAGCGAGATTATGGATGAGATCGCCTCGCTTACCCCCAGCTACCAGGGCATATCTTATGAACGCATTGAGGATATCGGGCTGCAGTGGCCTTGTAAATCCCGCGAGCATCCCGGAACGCAATTTCTGCATGCAGAGCGCTTCGCAACCAAAGACGGCAAGGGCAAATTCATGCCGCTTGAGTTTAAACCGCCGGCCGAACATGTTGATAATAAGTACCCCTTTATTTTGACTACCGACCGTAGCCTGTTTCATTTTCATACCAGCACAATGACGCGCAGGGTAAAGGGGTTGGAAATATTGGATAGCCAGGAATTATTAAATATTAACCCTCAAGACGCAGTTGGTCTTAAGATTTCTGATGGTCAAATAGTAGAGGTTTCTTCCCGCCGGGGAACGATAAGGGTAAAGGTAAAGCTAACGGATATCTGCCCTGTGGGGGTGGTATCTTTGACCTTTCATTTTGCCGAAGTGCGCACAAATGTACTCACCAACTCCGCACTCGATCCGGTAGCCAAAATCCCCGAGACAAAGGTGTGTGCCGTGCGGGTAGAAAAAATAAAGGAAGAGCATGAAGCGGGTTTATAAATATATTACGGGGGTTATTTTAGCAGGAGGCAAGAGCAGCCGGATGGGGCTTGCAAAGGAATTCTTATCCGTTAACGGCAGGCCGATGCTAGATAACGTCTTAGATGTATTGAATCCACTGTTCTGCGAAATATTCGTTGTCACTAATGATAAGAAACGGTTCCCCGATTTAAAAAGAGCAAAGGTGGTTGAGGATTTAGTAAGTGAACGTGGTCCGCTGGGCGGTATTTATACAGGTTTAAGGGCTGCTTCATGCGAGAAGGCTTTTTTTGTTGCCTGCGATATGCCTTTTTTGCATAACGCTTTAATAAGAAGGCTCCTTGATTACGCAAGGAAAAATGATTGTGATTGCGTTATCCCGCGTTATGCCGAGAGGATCCAGCCGCTGCATGCGGTGTATTCCCGTAAAATCATACAAACAATAGAGGATTTGCTAAAAGGAAAAGATCTTTCCGTAATGCAGTTGATTAAAAGATGCAAATGCAAATATATTGATGCAAATAAGGAAGAGGCTGCATCATTTCTTAATATTAATACACCTCAGGATCTAAAGGAGATAGAAGCATATGCGCGTAAAATCCAAAGTTTGGCTTGAGAGAAAAGGCGAACTTATATTTGGCGAGGGAAAATCGAAGTTATTGAAGGCAATTGAGGCGACGGGTTCAATAAACAGGGCCTCGTTTAAGTTAGGCATTTCCTTTCGCCACGCCTGGAGCCATATTACCGCAATCGAGGAGAGGATGGGCTTTAAAATTATTGAACGCACCAAAGGAGGCAGGTGTGGAGGCGGTTCCCGGCTTACTCCTTTGGGTCGCGGCTTGATTAAAAGATTCGATTGTTTAAAGGATGCCGTGAATAATTTTACCGATCATAAATTCAAGGAGATATTTGGTGTCAAGGCTAGATATAATAAGAATAGATAGTAGCGGCAGAAAAAACTGCCAGGATGAAGTTAGCGATGAGATTCCGCTTACCATCCATCTTGACGGCAAGGAATTGCTTACTCTTTTATGCAGTCCGGACAGTTTAAAAGAGTTCAGTGCGGGATTCCTCTATTCCGCAGGAATAATAAAATCCATAAACGACATCGGTACTATCACTATAGATAGTCAGAAGTGGATCTCGCACGTTGAGCTAAAAAACAAGACCGATACGCAAAAGCTTATGTTTAAAAGGATGTATACCTCTGGTTGCGGCAGGGGAGTCCTCTTCTATAATACCCTGGATCTCCTGCATAGAAGGAAAGTAAACAGTAATCTTAAAATTCACTCTGACAAGATTACCGAACTGATGGCTTCTTTTCAAAATAGCTCGGCTGCTTTTAAGCAAACCGGGGGTGTGCATAGCTGCGCTTTAAGCGACGGGGAAGATATCTTGATTTTTAAAGAGGATATCGGCAGGCATAATGCATTAGATAAGGCTATCGGCGCAGCCTTGTTTAAGGATTTAGATATGCGTAAACTTATAATCTTAACTTCCGGCCGGGTATCCAGTGAGATAGTATTGAAGGTGAGTAAAACGAGGTCGCCTTTTTTAATCTCAAGGAGCGCACCGACTGACCAGGCGGTAAAACTGTCTGGGGATTTGAATCTGACGCTTGTAGGCTTTGTGCGCGGTGAGAGGATGAACGTCTATACAGGCCAGGAAAGGATTATACATGAATAAGCATGGGCCTTGTATTTTATCCATAATAGGCGTATCTGATTCAGGAAAGACCACGCTTATTCTTAAAATCTTACCGGAATTGAGAAAAAAAGGCATGAAGGTGGCGGTAGCCAAACACTGTCCGCGAGGATTTGACTTGGATGTTAAAGGAAAAGACTCCTGGCGTTTCTCCCATGCAGGGGGCGAGGGGATTTACCTTAGTTCCGGCAAAGATGAGGCGGTAATAAGGCCTAAGAATGAGTCAGTGCGCCTGAAAGAGAAGCTAAAGACTCTATTCCCGGATTTTGATATCGTTCTTCTTGAGGGATACAGTGATGAACAGGGGATAAATAAGATACAGATAATCCTATTGCTGGACAAATTATGAAAATCCCTAAATCATATAATCCTCTTCCTTGGTCATCTTTGAACACAAAAGCAAAAAGTAAGAGTGCTGTGAGCTGAATAACTGAAAAAACAATTGATAGAATAATGAATCGCTTCTTATTAGGAATATATTTCTGATTCTTCCAGGACGTTCTTCTAGATTCTTCATCTTCTTCATTTAGTTCTTCATCAAGTTGAAGATCATCATCTGTAAATACTTCATTTTCTGATACAGAGTCACTTTCAGACAAATCTTTGAACCACCAATTGATATGATTATGTAATCTTTATCACATTTAATAGTTTTATTTGAGTTATGCGATTTGTTTGAATAAGAGATAAATCTAAATTTGGAAAAAGGGAAATATACCATCTATTGGAATGAGTGTAATGGTTCTGATAAATGATCTTATCAAAAAATGGGGAATTAAATACATTATTTTTGATTTAGATGGAACTTTGGTGGATACACTGGACAAGCATATTGAAGCTTTTGTGATACTTTTCCAAGAAATTAATCAAACAATTATGAGAGATCGGATAAGTGAGAATATGGGACGTACACCAAAAGATATTCTTCTTACTTTAATTCCTGAGCTTAAAACTGATGATGAAACACTTATAAAATATGCTTTTCGAAAAGAACAAATTTTGACCACTTTATTAGAAACTATACCTCTATTCCAAGGAGCAAAAGAAATTCTTGATTATCTAAG
>Ga0209536_100009661_pt1 | contig 14328 bp, 13 predicted proteins | sample DeeMarSeWOR28_12_FD_187461 | JGI IMG/M metagenome (GOLD analysis project Ga0209536, IMG submission 187461) | Marine sediment microbial communities from White Oak River estuary, North Carolina - WOR-2-8_12 (SPAdes) (version 2) | ecosystem: Environmental > Aquatic > Marine > Intertidal zone >...
CGTGCGTTTATGCTCTGCGTGCTGCCATTCCATTCGTGCCGTCAATCGGCATGGTGTGGGAGGCATCCTTCGCCATGGATCGAAAGCGCTGATGGTGCGAACTCGAAAAACTCTGCTCAGGCTCTTCGTGACTTGTTTTCTGGTTGCGTGCTCTGCCGCGGCGCTCGCCCGCCCGACTATTGAGGAATTGCAGGCCCGTGATTTTCTTGACGACTATGAAAGCAATATTGTCTATGGCTATAACATTGTCATGGAGACCGAGAAGTACGCGGCGCGCTACGTTGGTAACAAGCTGCGGTGCACCAACTGCCATCTGAACGGCGGCACCACCCCTGATGCGTTTCCGCTGAATGTCGCCGGCCTGTATCCGCAGTGGCGCTCCAAGAACGGCGTACGCAACGGCATCGTGCTTCGCATACGCGAGTGTTTCCTTTACAGCCACAACGGGGTGCTGCCTCCCGATCATGCGCCGGAAGTGCTGGCGATAGCGGCCTACATCAACTACTTGTCCGAAGGCGAGGTCATCGGCAAACGCCCGCAGGGTGCTGGCGTGCCCACCGTTCCGGATACCGGTTTCGATCCCAACCCGGCGCGTGGCGAAGTGGTGTACAAGCGGGCGTGCGAGGTCTGCCACGGTGCAGACGGCGCCGGCACGGCGGCAGCACCGCCTTTATGGGGCCCGGAGTCCTATAACGCCGGCGCGGGCATGAACCGGATCGACAAGGCCGCCGGTTTCATCTGGGCGAACATGCCGCTGGGCCAGGGCCGCAGTCTGTCGCATCAGGAAGCGCTGGATGTCGCCGCCTTCGTAAAGCTGCAATTGCGCCCGTTTGATCCAAGAGAAGGCCGGCTGGCAAAGCTGGCCGAGCGCATCTGGCTTCGAATCTCCGGATTTTTCGGCGCGGAGCAGCCTTGAGCCTGCGCGGTTACGCGAAGACATTACTGAACGAAGTGCGTCCCGATTTTTCCTGGACGCGCAGCGTTGATGGCAGGCGGGAGACGATCTCCGGAGTGACGGGTGCGGTGCTGGTCATTCCGCAGGCGATTACGTTTGCCTACCTGGTCGGGATGCCGCCCGAATACGGGCTTTATTGCGCCGTGTTCGTCGGATTCTTTGCCAGCCTGCTGGGCAACACACCGATGGTGGGCGGCCCGAATACGGCAATGTCCATCCTGCTTGCTCTCACCGTCATGCCTTTTGCGGGCCGGGGCAGCCCGCTCTACATCGACTACGTTTTGTTGCTCAGCGTGGTGGTCGGATTGATCCAGTTGTCGATCTGGTTGCTGCGCGGTGCCGAGTTCTTCCGCTATTTCAGTCCCGCCGCGATCTTCGGCATCAAGATGGGTGTCGGCGTGCTGATCATCACCTCCGCGGTGGAGGGCATGCTTGGCCTGGCGCCGTTGACGACACAGTTCTTCTACGAGAAGTTCTACATCGTGATCGCCGCTTGGGACGACATCGTCAATCCCTACGCGGCGATTGTCAGCGGAGTTACCGTCCTCAGCGGGTTGCTGATGCGCAAATCCTTTCCGCGCAGCTACATTATCGCGGCAGTGCTGATCGGGGGCGTAACCGGCGCTGCCCTGGTCGGTTTCCTGGGGCCGGTGCGCACAGACATCGAACTCCTGGGCCGGATTCCGTTTCAGTTGCTGCCGCTGCGTTTGCCGACGGTCACGTCCGAGTATCTTCTCGTCATGCAGGAAGTTTTCCCCAGCGCGGTGGCGATTGCCGTGCTTGGTCTTGCGCAATCGCTTGTCATTGCGCAAGACCTGAAGAGCCATGTCAAATCGCAGGTGAGCCTGGGACGGGAAGTGTTTGCCCAGGGCGCATCGAACATCATCGGGCCTTTCTTTTCGTCCTTCGCCGGATCGGGAAGCTTCAACCGCACCAGTGTGGCGGTGAGCATGGGTGCGATGACGCCGCTTTCCGGATTGATTGCCGCGGTTGCGGTGGCGGCCATCGCCTGGAGCCTGGGGCCGCTGTTGACCTATTTGCCGATGCCGACGATCGCGGGCGTGCTGGCGCTGGTCGGAATCGGCATGATCCAGGTTTCGGAGATACGCCGTTTGTTGCGCAGTTCGATCGATGGGCCGGTGTTCGTGATCACCATCCTCACCGTCACCTTCCTCGGTTTGAAGGTGGGTCTCGCGATAGCCGTGCTGATGTCGCTGGGGTTCTTCATTGCAGGTGTATCGAAAGTCGCCCTGGTGATGGTGGACCAGGACGGTGTCGAACACATACAGGTAACCGGCAACCTGTTCTACGCTTCGCTCGATGCGCTCGCCCACCACCTGCGCGAGCACCCGGGCGCGAACAGCGTGCTGGACCTGACAAGGGTTCCTTATTGTGATTCTTCCGCACTCGCGATGATCGATGCGATCAAGCGCGAGCGTCTGAAGCATGGCGGGCGTCTCGAGGTAATGACCGCGGACTAGCGCCCCTCGAAACGCATGGCGTGTCGACAAGCGTGCGGCGCGGCCGGTGCTTGCGCCAGAATGCGCACCGCGCGAAACCTCCGGCCCGGCGCACTCCGGCGATGCAGCGCTCAAACATGTCCGGCGCTTGTCAACTCTTTTGCGTTGCCCGCGTTCACGAACAACCCATGATCAAGCAGGGAGGTCGACGTGGCCCGATTGCGATATCCGAACGAATCAGCCGAGTACCGGGTGGCGCGCGAGCGCCTGTTACAGGAGGAACTGGCGTTGCGCGAGCAGGTCGAGCGTGTCGCCAGGCAGCGCCGTGCGCTGCCTCCCGGAGGTTCGTTGCGGCAAGACTATGTATTCACCGAACGCGCCGGCGGCAAGGACCGGGCGGTGCGTTTCTCGGATCTGTTCGAAAACGGCAAGGACACATTGTTCGTGTACAGCTTCATGTACTCGCCGCAGATGCAGGAGCCCTGCCCGATGTGCAGCGCGTTTCTGGACGGGCTTCACGGGCAGGTTGAACACCTGGCGCAACGTCTCAACGTCGCGGTCGTTGCCAAACATACGCTCGACGCGATTCACGATCATGCGGCGTCGCGCGGCTGGAACCGGTTCCGGCTGCTTTCGTCGCTGGATAACAGTTACAACACCGACTATTTCGGCGAAACCGGAGACGGGCAGACGACCATGGCAAATGTTTTCGTGAGACGCGGCGATGGGATTCGTCATTTCTGGGGCACGGAAATGAGTTTCTCGGAACCGATCGAGGGCGGCGATATGCGTCACCTCGACCAGGCCTGGGCAATGTGGAATGTGCTCGACATGACGCCGGACGGTCGTGGCGCGCAGTTTTACCCGGCACTGTCCTATGAGACGGATTAGTATTGGGGCTATCTACATCAATAAAGTTCGGGAGACCGGGAGATGGGAAGGCTTGATGGCAAGGTGGCATTGATCACGGGTGCGGGCAGCGGAATCGGACTGGCGGCCGCCAGATTATTCGTAAGGGAGGGCGCGAAAGTCATGCTGGCCGGGCGCAGGCGCGCTTTGCTGGCGGATCTGGCGGAGGAACTCGGCGGCGCGAACGCCGCCTACGCGACGGCGGACGTATCGAAGGAGGAGGACAACCAGACGATCGTCCGCCTCTGCATGGAGAAATTCGGCGGGCTGGACGTGTTTCTCGTCAATGCCGGATTCGAAGGTGCCGCCGCCCCCATTCCCGATTACCCGACCGATGTGTTCGACGAACTGATGGCGGTAAACGTGCGCGGCGTTTTCCTCGGGCTCAAACATGCGATCCCGGTGATGCGGGGAAGGAACGCAAGCATCGTCATTACGTCTTCGATTGCCGGACTCAAGGCCAGAGGGCTTGGAAACTCGGCCTATGTCGCGAGCAAACACGCCGAAATCGGCCTGATGCGCACGGCAGCGATGGAATGCGCCGGTGACAACATCCGTGTCAACTGCGTGCTTCCCGGCCCCACCGAAACGCAGATGATGCGCTCCATCGAGAAGAACCGCTCGCCGGACTCACCGGACACGGCACGCGCGGAGGTCACCGCGGGGCTGCCGCTGAAACGTTACGGGACGCCGGAAGAGGTTGCCAACCTGATCCTGTTCCTCGCGTCTGACGAGTCGAGTATTTGTACCGGCGGCGTCTACACGGCCGACGGCGGGCTGTCGGCTGGCTGACTTCCGGGACACGGCGCGATGCTCGATCTCCAGGCTTACCTCGAGCGTATAGGCTACGCCGGAGAACGCGGCACCGGCGCAGACACGCTGGGCGAGCTGCATCTGGCGCATGCGACGCGCATCCCCTTCGAGAACCTTGACGTCCTTTTTGGGCGGTCAATTTCGCTCGAACTTGGCGACTTGCAGGACAAGCTGGTGCGGCAGCGGCGCGGCGGCTACTGTTTCGAGCAAAACAAGCTGTTTGCCGCGGCGCTTCGCGAGTTCGGTTTCCCGGTAACGGCGCTGGCGGCCCGCGTACGCCAGCGGCAATCGACCTTGTTGCCGCGCACGCATATGTGCCTGCTCGTCCGTGCAAGCGGGCAGGACTGGGTTGCCGATGTCGGGTTTGGGGGCGAAGGCCCGCTGCAGCCCGTGCCCATGACGGGTGAGCCGGTTCGGCAGTTCCTGTGGACGTATCGGGTGATGGAAGAGTCGTCGGGCATCCGGGTGCTCCAGTTGCAGCGCGATCAGGGATGGGTTGATCTCTATGCATTTTCGCTGGAGCCCCAGGAAGACGTCGACTTCGAGATCGCCAATTACTATGTTTCGACGCATCCGAAATCGCGTTTCGTGCACACGTTGACCGTGCAGTTGCCGGCGCCGGAGAAGCGGCAAATATTGCGCGACCGCGAACTGACGACGGATACCCGCAACGGGATCCATTCCGTTGTCATTGGCGACGATGCGGAATTGCTGGAGGTTCTGGCGGATAATTTCGATCTGGTGCTGCCAGCCGGCACCCGATTTGTTTTTCTGGAGCAGAATCACTAGCGGTGTCCTGGAGGCGGGTGTTCTCCGGAGCGAGAAAAATGTCAGACAAGAACTATGAAAACTCTCTGAACACACACTACGGCCGGGTGGGCCTTGGCGACCGGATACTTTCGGTGCTGCGCGATGAAATGGGCATGGACCTTGACGCCATCACCACGGATGACCTGTCGCCGGTTGCCGAGTTTCATATCGGCGGGCAGGCGGCGACGCTTGAACTGGCGCAACTTGCCGGAATGGGCGCAGGCATGCGGGTGCTCGATCTTGGCAGCGGCCTGGGCGGGCCGGCGCGAACGCTGGCGCAGCACTATGGGTGCAAGATTACGGGTCTCGATCTCACGGAAGAGTTTTGCCGCGTAGCCACCATGCTCACGGAACTCTGCGGCATGCAGGACGACGTGTCGTTCAAGCACGGTAACGCGCTCGACATGCCCTTCGACGGCGGAGCCTTCGATCTTGTCTGGACGCAGCAGGCGGGGATGAATATCGAAGACAAGTTACGTCTGTACCAGGAAGCGCACCGCGTTCTGGCCGCTGGCGGGCGGCTGGTGTTCCAGGAAGTGTTGTGCGGGCCGGTGACGCCGCTGCATTTGCCGGTGCCCTGGGCGCGCGAAGCGGATCTGAGTTTCCTGCTGCCGCCCGACGACGTTCGCGACCTGCTGGAACAAGCAGGTTTTCGTGAAATGGTATGGAGGGACGTCACTGCGCAGTATCTCGATGAATACAGAAAAGTCGCGGCGAGGACGGCCAGTCCCGACGGGCCGCCCCCGCTCGGCGTGCAACTCATCCTGGGGCCGGACGCCGGGCAGATGCGCAAGAACGTGGTGCGCAACCTCGACGAACAGCGCATCGTCCTGGTACAGAGCGTTCTGAAGAAATCCTGATCGAAGCCGCGAAGGCGGCTGCGGCATAATCGTATCCTTGCTCAAGAATATTAAGCATGCCGGGCTGAAACCCCGGCCGGGTCTTGCACGGGCATACGAATCATGCTGAAGGGGGCAATTGATGGAACAAGGTGACAGCAGCGAAGGCCGGATTAGCACGCAACTCAACGACGGCGTGTTCCTGATAGGCATTGATCGACCGGCCAAACTCAACGGCTTCACACCGCAGATGCTGCGAGGCATGGCGCAGGCATACACTGCGTACGAGCATGAAGGGGCGGCGCGTTGCGCCGTCGTTTATGCCGAAGGCAAGCACTTTACCGCCGGGCTGGATTTGCCGAAGGTGGCGCCGCATCTGGGATCCGATTCGTTGATGGTCGAAGAAGGCGAGATCGACCCGTTCGACTTGCGTGCACCGTTTCGCAGCAAACCGGTCGTGTTTGCGGTCCACGGCATCTGTTTCACGCTGGGCATTGAAATGATGCTGGCGGCGGACATCGTCGTTGCCGCGTCGGATACGCGCTTCTCGCAACTCGAAGTCAAGCGCGGGTTGATGCCCACAGGCGGAGCGACCATCCGCATGGTCGAACGCGCCGGTTGGGGCAATGCAATGCGCTATTTGCTTACCGGAGACGAATTCGACGCCGCGACTGCGTTGCGGCTGGGATTCGTCCAGGAAGTCGTCGAGCCGGGCCGACAGTTGGCAAGGGCGATGGAACTGGCGCAGCACATCGTGCGCCAGGCGCCGCTCGCCGTTAGCGCGACAATCGGCAATGCGCGCCGTGCACTGGCGGACGGGCCGGACGCGGCGCGCGCGGTGTTCGGAAAAACCCAGAGGGACCTGCTCGCTTCGGATGACTTTCAGGAAGGGTTGAAAAGTTTCAGGGACAAACGCGAGCCAGGATTTTCGGGTCGTTAGGGCCAGATGCCTGCAGCGTAACCGGGCGAGGTTACCTGGACCGGTCCTGGTTCATGCTTCTTTGCGTCACCATGGTTTGCGATTGGTCGTGATTCTGTTTGTGCGTGCGACGAACCCATCGGGAGATTCTTGATGATTGCCGTGATCTTCGAAGTGCAGCCGCTGCCTGGCAAGACGCAGGCGTATCTCGACACCGCGCAGCAGCTGCGCCCGTTGCTCGAGGGCGTTGACGGCTTCATATCGATCGAGCGTTTCGAGAGCCTGGTGCAGCCGGGCAAATATCTGTCCTTGTCGATCTGGCGCGACGAGGAAGCCGTTCGGCAATGGCGTAACGTCGAGGAACACCGGCGCGCGCAAGGCGCGGGACGGGAGTCGATTTTCGCCGATTATCGCCTGCGCGTCGCACAGGTGGTACGCGATTACGGTCTGAACGATCGCGAGCAGGCGCCCGAAGATTCGCGCGGCGCGCATCGCGGCTGATGTCGTGCGCACTGACGGTAGTTGAGGAACTGGACGTGCATCGCCGGCGGCAACGCCGCGGGTTCAGGCAGCAACTGCAACTTCTGGCGCGCCCGGCTCAGCGTGCCTTCGCGACTTTTTTCGGCCTGGGGTGTTTGCGTTTGCCGGGCGCAACGGGTGCCGGTGGCAATCCGGTGTGCTGTGTTCGGAACGACTGATACTTCTTCGGCTTGCGCACGCCTTCCGGATTGAATCCCGTGCCGGCAGGCTGGAATGCCGGCACCAGATGGCGCTTGCCGGGACCGATCAGGTCGGCATGCCCCATGCGCCGCAACGCATCCCTGAGCAGCGGCCAGTTCTCGGGATCGTGGTAACGCAGGAACGCCTTGTGCAGGCGCCGTACCTTGAGGCCTTTCGGAATGATCACGTCTTCGCTGTCGCGCGTGACCTTGCGCAGCGGATTCTTGCCGGAGTGGTACATCGCGGTTGCGGTTGCCATGGGTGAAGGCAGGAACGCCTGCACCTGATCGGCACGAAAGCCGTTGCGTTTGAGCCAGAGCGCCAGTTCCAGCATGTCTTCATCGGTGGTGCCGGGATGCGCGGCGATGAAATAGGGGATGAGGTACTGCTCCTTGCCCGCTTCCTGCGAATACTTGTCGAACAATTCCTTGAACCGGTGATAGGTACCGACGCCGGGCTTCATCATTTTCGACAGCGGACCTTCGCCGATGGCTTCCGGCGCAATCTTGAGGTAGCCGCCGACATGGTGCTGTACCAGTTCTTTCACGTACTCCGGTGATTCGACGGCGAGGTCATAGCGCACGCCGGAACCGATCAGTACCTTCTTGATGCCCGGGAGCGCGCGGGCGCGCCGGTAGAGTTTGATCAGCGGCCCGTGGTTGGTGTCGAGGTTCGGGCAGATACCGGGATAAACGCACGAAGGCCGCCTGCAGGCCGATTCGATCGCCTTGCTCTTGCACGCCAGCCGGTACATGTTCGCCGTTGGTCCACCCAGATCGGAAATCACACCGGTGAATCCCGGCGTCGCATCGCGGATCTGTTCCACCTCGCGGATGATCGAGTCTTCCGAACGATTCTGGATGATGCGGCCTTCGTGTTCGGTGATAGAGCAGAAAGTGCAGCCGCCGAAACAACCTCGCTGAATCGTCACCGAGAAGCGGATCATCTCGTACGCAGGTATCTTCGCGTCGCCGTAACCAGGGTGGGGAACGCGCGCGTATGGCAATTCGTAGAGCGCGTCCATTTCCTTCATTGTCAGCGGCACCGGCGGCGGGTTGATCCATACATCGCGATCGCCATGGCGCTGCACCAGCGCCCTCGCATTGCCCGGATTGGACTCGACGTGCAGGATGCGCGAAGCGTGCGCGTAGAGCACCGGATCGCGCGCAACGGCTTCGTAGGACGGCAGCCGGATCACACTTCGTGCGCGATCATCGTTCCTGACCTCTCGAATGAAGCGCACGACTTTCGCGCTGCCGGTGCCAGGTTGTTGCGAGCCGGGTTCGTCTGCGCCGGCGACGTTACTGTTGCTGCCAGACGCTTCGCGGCCCGATGGCTGGCCTTCCATTGCATACGGATCGATCGGCGGGTTGAGCGGCCCCGGCGTGTCGATGCGCGTAGAGTCGATCTCAATCCAGTCCGCGGGTGTCACCTTTCGCAAGAATGCGGTACCGCGAATATCGGTCAGGTTGTCGATGGTTTCGCTCGCCGCCAGGCGATGGGCGATGTCGACAATGGCGCGCTCGGCATTGCCGTAGACCAGCAGGTCGGCTTTGGAATCGACCAGCGCCGAACGCCGCACCTTTTCGGACCAGTAATCGAAATGCGCGATGCGCCGCAGGCTGGCCTCGATGCCGCCGACGACGACCGGCACGTCCGGGAAGGCTTCACGCGCGCGCTGGCTGTAGACGATGACCGAACGGTCGGGGCGCTTCTCCGGCGCTGCGTTCGGCGTATACGCGTCGTCGCTGCGCACGCGCCGGTCCGCCGTGTAGCGGTTTACCATCGAGTCCATATTGCCGGCAGTGACGCCGAAAAACAGTTTCGGTTTTCCAAGTGAACGGAACGCGTCCGCGCTGCGCCAGTCCGGCTGCGCGAGTATGCCGACGCGGAAGCCTTGCGCTTCGAGTAACCTGCCGACAATGGCCATCCCGAAACTGGGGTGGTCGACATAGGCATCACCGGTAACGAGGATCACGTCGCATTCGTCCCAGCCGAGCTGGTCCATCTCCGCGCGCGACATCGGCAGAAACGGCGCCGTGCCAAAGCGTGCCGCCCAATACTTGCGGTGACTGAAAATGTTCCTCGGTGTGGCGGGGGATAGTTGCATTCAGCGATTATAAATGGGGCGGTTATAAATGGCGGGACAATAAGCTGCGCTGGCTGGTGCGCAGGCCGGGCAACGATCAGCGGATTGCGCGATCCGCTTCAGCTTCGCGCCACTGTCCCGGTTCCAGCCCCTCGATCGTGTATGGTCCGATCGAGTAGCGCACCAGGCGCAGCGCCGGATTGCCCACCGCGGCGGTCATTCGCCGCACCTGGCGGTTGCGTCCCTCGGTGAGAGTCAGTTCCAGCCAGCAAGTGGGAATTGCCTTGCGCACGCGGATGGGCGGATCGCGCGGCCAGAGCTCTGGCTCGGCAATGATGCGGACCTTTGCCGGGGCGGTGCGCTTGCCATCGAGAACGACTCCGCGGCGCAGGCGCTCGAGGGCTTCGTCGTCGGGCTCGCGTTCCACCTGTACCCAGTAGGTTTTCGGTTGCTTGAAGCGAGGGTCGGACAACCGTTGCTGCAGCCTGCCGTCGTCGGTCAGCAGTAACAAGCCTTCGCTGTCGCGATCGAGCCGTCCGGCGGGATAGACATTTTCGACGGCGACGTAATCGGCCAGTGTCAAACGGCCGCCGGTGTCCGTGAACTGGGACAGAACTCCATATGGTTTGTTGAACAGGATGAGCATGGCCACAAGCGGATATCAGCGCTTCGGCTGGAAGTACATTCCCGTGAGCAGACCCACGGCGGCAATTGCCGCGAACGCGGCACCTGCGAGGAATGTCGCTGATGGTCCGGCAACACTCCACAGCGAACCGGCAATTACGCTTGCCAGCAACAATGCGGCGCCACTGACGAGATTGAATACGCCGAATGCCGTGCCGAGGAGTTCCGCGGGCGCGGTGTCTGCGACGAGTTTTGACAGCAAGCCCTGGGTGAGTGCCATATGCAGCCCCCACAGTGCCGCGCCCGCGAACACCATCGACGGGGATCTTGCAAAGGCGAGCGCGAGGTCGGCCAGGATCAGCATGGCGAGGCCGAGCAGCAGCAAGGTTCGTTGGCGCAGGCGATCGGCGGCGGCGCCGGCGGGATACGCGGCGCCGGCGTACAACAGATTCATCACGATCATCACCGCCGGAACGTAACTGAGCTCTAGCCCGGTGTCCTGCGCGCGCAGCACCAGAAAGGCTTCGCTGAAACGCGCCAGTGTGAAAACGGTACCCAGCAGGACCACTATCCAGAAGCGCAACGGCAGTCGCCGCGCATCGGCGAGTGCAAGCGGCGGCCTTGCGTTGCCCGCTTGCGCCGCGCGCTCCGGTTCGCGCACATACCCTATCAGCAGCGCGACGGCGATGAACGCCGGAGCCACCGCGATCCACATGACCTGCCGGATGTCGTCCGCCAGCCAGATCATCAGCGCAACGGCGAGCAACGGTCCCAGCAACGCGCCCGTTGAGTCGAGTGCCTGCCGCAGACCGTATGCGGCGCCGCGCATTCGCGGTTCGGTCAACTCGGCGACCAGCGCGTCGCGTGGCGCACCGCGGATGCCTTTGCCGAGCCGGTCGACGAAACGCGCGGTGAACACCGCACCGACCGAGGTTGCCAACGGGAAGACGGGCTTGGTCAAGGCAGCGAGCGCATAGCCGGAAACCATGAGGAATTTGCGCTTGCGCAAGTAGTCGCTGAGCGCACCCGAGACAACTTTCATGACGGCTGCCGCTGCTTCCGCGACGCCTTCAATGATGCCCACGGTGATCATGGATGCGCCCAGTGCCGTGACCATGAATACCGGCAGCAGGCTGTGGATCAGTTCCGACGACATGTCCATGAACAGCGAGGCAAATCCCATTGCCCAGACGCCTGCCGGAAGGCGGCGCCAGGCCTGTGGCTTCGAAGCGGCGGGTGGCGTTTGCGTGTTCACAATGGGCCGGCAAGCGGGGCGCGCTGTTGCGAACCGCTATTGCAGGTCGCGCGCAATGCCGGCAACACCGCGGCCGTTTGGCGCTCCTGCGTTATGCCGCAGAAGCGTTTCGCCATTGAGCAGTCCGCTGCTGTAGCGATCATCGCCGGCTTCGTCGACCAGCACGCCGAGACTGTAGACGGGATTCTCCGGCCGGTAGTGGTAGGCGTTGTCTCCGGCTGCGCCCTGTGTGTCGCGACCGGCAGACCGGTAGACGTCGTCGCCGGCAGCGTCGCGCAACAGCGCGCGTGATTGCTGTGCGGCCGCGCCCTGGCTAAGTATCCGGGCGCGATACACGTCGTCACCATCACCATCGAACAAAGCGGCAATCGACTGGTCCCAAGCCGCGCCTTGTCCTGCGGCAGCCGTGGCCCAGTAGACGTCGTCACCGGAAAGGTCGTAGAGCATGCCGAATGCCTGGTGTGCGGCAAACCCCTGAGCGTAACGACTGCCGAAGTACAGGTCATCGCCCGTTGCATCGTACAGCAGCCCTGCGCCCCAGTAATATCCGCCGCCCTGGCTGAACTCGCCGCCTTCGTAGCGGTCGTCACCGCCGAAGTCGAGCAGTATGCCGACGCCGCCGGAATCGTAGGGGCGGATGCCGACGCCAACGCCCTGGCTGAAGCCCATGAACGAGCCGGCCGTGTCATAAGCGGACTGCACCGGGCCGTTGGCGCGGTAAAAGTCGCCACCGGCGGCGTCGATCAGAATTCCCATGCCGCGCGGACCGCCTACGCCCTGGCTGAAGACCTCGGAATCATAAACATCGGCCTCTTCGCCCAGATCGACGAGCGCGCCGGCGCCATACAGTCCGGCCCCGGCTGACCACGCGGCGCAACGGTAGCTGTCGGCACCGCCGCCGTCGAACAGGAAACCGAAACCAAACGCGCCGGCACCGCAGCCGCCGAGCGCGCTCTGGTACTTGTCGCTGCCGGAAACGTCGACCAGGACCGATGCACCCAGCCAGCCGGCGCCAGGTCCGCCGCTGCCTGCCTGGTACCGGTCGTCGCCATCGAGATCGACGATGGTCTGGGTCTCTGGCGGAACGACGTCTGTCCATTCATAGACGTCGTCACCGCCGGCATCGATGACTGCATAGAGCCGGTCCATGTTGTAGCGGTTGGCACCCGGTCCGCCGATCACGACGTAGCCGTTGTCGACTGCAATGAAGTCGATGATGCTGCCCTTGACGCTGTCCCGGAGATCGGCGGGCGCGTCGCGCGCTTGCCCTGACGTGTCCGGTATGCGTTCGATGTTGACCAGGATATCGTGTGCGGCTTGCAGCAAGGCGTCGGCATCGACGCGCATGCTCAGTTGCATGGCGCGAATGCCGCGCAGCACATCGGCCTGGCCGGCGAGCGTTCGATCCGCCGCGGTGGTGCGCATGAGGTAGTGCAGGTCGGCGTGTGCCAGCGCGCGCTCGGCGCCGGCCCTGGCGAATACGCCGCGCACCCTGGCGTTGGCGTTGCCGATTGCCAGGGCGAACGCCTGAAGTGAAACGGATTGCGCCGGCTCCGCTGCGGCTGCCGGGCATTTCAGTGCCAGCGTTTCGCACGCCATGTCGACGATGGCGCGGCGCTCGAACTCGAAGGGATGCAGCGTCTGTGCAATGGCGTTGCTCCAGCGACTCATTCCGGCGGGATCGGTGAATGCAGTGCGAATCAACGGCAGCTTGTGGTAGCCGGTGTCATCAGCCGCGAGTGTTGCGAACATGCGTTCAAGTGATGCGGCCACCGGCTCAGCCTCGGGCAGGCTTGCCAGGGCTTCGGCCAGGACGGCTTCCCGTGGGTGCCGCGATGCGGCAGCTGCGCTATCCGGCCCCGGCAAGCCGGTCGCGGAAAAAGGAATGGCGGAGGCAAATTCACCCGGTGTCGCCCAGAGTTCGCGCGTGCCGACAACGAGGGTCATTGCCATGGGCTTGCCGTTACGCATGACGACCAGCGCCAGCCGGTCGCCGGGTGAGGACGATCCGATCATGCCATAGGCGGTGGCGGCGTCGACTTCAAGACGGTCAATTTCGACGATGCGGTCGCCGCGTTGCAAGCCTGCAATCGCGGCCGGGCCGGCGATGACGCCAAGCACGACGGCGCCGCCTTGTTCCGCATCGCCCAGCCATGCACCTGCGTACGGTTGGCCCGGAGGGGTAGTCCGGGAGGTTGCCGCCGGCGGGGATTCCGGTTGCGAGCCGGTGCGCTTCGCGTCCTGCGTTGCGCAAGCCGAGACCGTCACCAGACAGACGAAGGCTAAGCTAATTCCGGGCTTCACCAGCGCAGTCTACCTTACCCGCAACCAGGCGGCGCCGACTTCACAACCGTGCGCCCGGTTGACTTACATCTGGTTACGAATCCAGTTCGTCAATGCGTTTGCGTCCATTGCACCGGACTGGCGGGCGACCTCCCGGCCGTCGCGGAACAGGATCAGCGTCGGGATGCTGCGTATGTTGAAGCGGCCGGCAGCGTTCGGGTTGTCGTCGGTATTGAGTTTTGCAAGGCGTACGTAGGGCTCGAGCCCGGCGGCAGCGCGTTCAAAGTGCGGTGCCATCATCTTGCACGGTCCGCACCACGGTGCCCAGAAGTCGACCACTACAGGAATGCTGCTGCGCTCGACGTGAGCCGAGAAGCTCGCATCGGTCAGGCTAATCGGAGCCCCGGTGAACAACGCGCCTTTGCAGCGTCCACAGCTGGCATGTTCCTCGAGGCGGCTATCAGGAACCCGGTTGATCGCGTTGCAGCGCGGGCAGGCGACATGATGATTGTTGTCCATGGGTCGGGTGGCCTTTCGTTGTCTATTCATCGCAAATGGGGCAAGGCGGCAGGAATTCAAGGGTCGTGCGGCGGGCGGCCGGTTACTCCCGGGGTTGCGTCCAGACTTTTTAAACAGAGAGGACATGGAAAGT
>Ga0209536_100009662_pt1 | contig 14326 bp, 13 predicted proteins | sample DeeMarSeWOR28_12_FD_187461 | JGI IMG/M metagenome (GOLD analysis project Ga0209536, IMG submission 187461) | Marine sediment microbial communities from White Oak River estuary, North Carolina - WOR-2-8_12 (SPAdes) (version 2) | ecosystem: Environmental > Aquatic > Marine > Intertidal zone >...
CTCCCTAGTGGATTTGGGGCTGATGGTGGAACAGTCAATGATCAACGATCCGGCTAATGCGCCATGAATCACACCATCTTTGCCAAGAATAACCTCCTCTACGTCTGGCGTATCGCTAACACAGGTGATGATGATGTCACTTTGTGTGGCAATATCGGCCGGGCTATTGCCGGGACTCGCACCTGCCTTAATGAGCGGATCCATCCGGCGTGTAGTACGATTCCAAACACGCAAGGAAAAGCCTGCCTTCAATAGATTTTTTGCCATGCCCTGGCCCATTATCCCTAACCCGATAAAGCCAATTGATTCGCTCATTCCCTTTCCTTATTGTTATACTGTCAGTCAATTTCAACTCAACAGATAGCATTATATGTCGGATCATATGATTTCTAAATAGGGACGGCCAACGACAATACATCGACCTAATCATTGAGACGATAAAGCTGGTACGCGCCACCCGCTATTGAGGTATGCAAAGATAGATATTCGTCCTGCAATTCGGCTAAAACGGCAGGTTTACTCATAGGCTCCCCTTCCAGACTGTTATCTTCAAGCACAAATTCTAGACCTGTATTGAACAAAAGGATATGGCTTGTACCACTTTCCTTCAAGAATCTGGCTATGCCAGAAGCATCATGATATAGATACTGTAAGTGACCAAAGGAATCAAGGATACTGTCTGGGCGGCACTCCCTATCACAATAATAGCTCCTTGGTTCCCACAAGAATGTAACTACGGCATCATCAGGTAACTTCTCATTGATCGCCTGCATTGCCAGATAATGACTGCCTAATCGGCGGGTAAGGTGCTGGGACTTTGTTTCATTACCTATCAGATAAGCCCAAGCCTGGTGAGGTAGCCAGTTGACAATTCGAATGGCAACTCCAGCCAATAAGACCAGACCGATGACCAGATATAGTTGACGGTGGAGAGAGAACTTTGGATGGTCGAATTGGGCCAGATTTTCCAACATCGAGGCCAATGCCGGGCACAGGGCTACGAATGCAGGTAGAAGTAGACGCGACTGCCATAGACCGGTCGTGAAGATGACACCTAGAGTCCAGAATAAGTATTGAATTAAGGCGAAATATAAAAAAGCGTTGACGTCTGCTCGTCGACCATTACCTAGCCGGTGGGTTAAATAAAATAAAATCAGCGGTAAAAAAACAAGAAAAAGTGGGCCAGTGTCACCATCCCGACTGACGTCATTGATGCCAAGAGTAAGGTCATAGGGTAAAGTGACCAATCTTTTGGCCAAGTAAGCGAAGTCAATATTGCACTCTTCCGGATTTGGTCCTGTCAACGATCGTGGACCAGTCTCCAAACATTTATCTGGGTTGAAACCAATACCTGTACCTGTTTCGGAGTATGCGGCAGCACGGAAATTGTCCCAGAAGCGACCATTCATAACAAATGGATATACTGGATTTCCGGTAAAGACAAAATTCTTGAGATACCATGGTGCTGCTACCACTAAAGCAACCAAGCAAAATAGAAGGATTGGTTTCACTGCCCGGGTCAATTGTCGCCGGTACCACCATACAATGAAGGTGATTAATATTAACGGCACCATAAAACTCGTGTATTTAACCCCCATCGCCAAACCACTAAAGACGGCGCTCAGTATCAGCCATGATCGCCCGCTTAATTGGGTTAGGTATCCATTTTTCGAGGATGAGTGCTCGACCCCTGTGACTTGAATGTTATGCCGGTATTTTAATAACAGGTAAAGGGCGGCCAATGAATAGAAGGCAAGCACAAGATCTGTGTAAGCCCAAGAGGCAAGCGAAAAAACCATCGGTATGCCGAGGAGAAATAACACAGCCAACCAGGCATTGGTTAATTTTAATAGGTCTTTGGCTATTGAATAGACAAGCCCCACTAAGAATAAGGCGAAGGCGAAATGCAGCAACACGGCCGGCACATCTCCCCGGATAGATAGAGCCAAAAGGTAATTCATCTCCACAAGTGCCGGATAATTGAAATGGGGAATATCGATGCCTGGTTGAATGATGCCCACTCTGAGGTAATGTTTTGGGGCGGCTAGATGGTAAAACAGGCCGTCCCAACTAGTCGGCGGTAGGAGGGCAAGGGATAGCGACAGTAAAATAGTAGTTGCTAACAAAACAATGATTAGCCAATGAGGTCGAGGTATCGTTAGTTTGCGCAGGAAATTCCAAGTGGGTTTTGCCGTTAGCGCGGTGAGCAAAATCGCCAGTCCATAGAACACCGGCAGGTATAGGATCCCTACCAGACCAAACAGCAAGACCAGCAGGCCAAGCGCTCCGAAACCTAATCCAAGGCTAAACAGGCTCTCTTCTAGTTCCGTAACTTCTTGAATGGCTAGACGATGAAATAACCAACGGCCAGTGCCCAGGGCGATTAAGGTAATCCAGATTGCCGTTAGCAGATCCAGGAGGCTCCGGCCGACTGCGCTAGCCGAAAGTGTTAAAGGTATCCAGTCTTCAAAATCACTAAGCTCATTTATCAAGGGTTGTAAAAAAGCATTCTGAACAAGATAGTAGCTAGCCAATATGAAAGTCACCCACACTAAGAACAAGGCTATAAGAATCCAATCACGATTGGAGGGACGAGTGTTTAATTGTGAGGTGCGGATCGACTTATCTGTAGGCATATCCACAGTTGTTATGAATTTTCTCCGACTAATTGGGTCAGATCATAGAGAAATATCCCAATACCACCTATGTACTCTTCCTCCAACAATGGGTAGCGCCTGGCGAATATTGCCGTTTGTTCTTCTTGCCACTTCAGGCTGTGTTCAAGAGCAACAATTAACCACATTCGATCTGCTTCAACAGATTTCAAGTCTCCGTCAATTACTCGACCACCCAAAATTTCGTAGACATTCATTGGTTTCCGTGGATCGGGATCGCCTGCCAATAAGGTATGGTTATCAAAATCCACATATCGCAAAGCTGGGACATAGGAACCATCGCTCGTATGCAATACAAGATCGTTTTCCTGTCGATTTTCGGCAACAAGCGCCATTACGGTCCGGTATGGCGGTTTTACTGGTCCGCCTACCAAATATAACGAAGTCCCAACAATCATCATAATTGCAGTTGCATAGACAAGGTAAGGCAGAGGAGACCCATATCTTGTCGTGCCCCATGCCAGCAAGATCAACAAAAACGGTGCTGCGCCTGCCAATGTGCGTTCCGGGAGAAAGTAAGGTCTCACGAGATAGAAAGTGGTTGGGATTACAATGACGCTAATGACCACGAGACCAGGCAAGAGTAGGTTTGACGCTTCAGCCTCACGGCTTGCCTTCCGTGCCTCAAGCAATAAGACGATGATAACAGAAATTGTCAAAAAAAGTGCCACTCCCGTAGACCAGGGGCGTGTTGAAGTCCCAATTAAGAGGAAAGCTAAGCTGGTCAATGGTTTCAGAGGATTTCGCGTACTATCTTGTGCCAGTGGACGAAGCGTACCAAGATCTCGCTGGCGTTCGATTAACAATTGAAGCAACCAAGGTAAAAAAAATAGCAACAATATTAATCCACATATAATCATCACGATCGTTGGCTTGGTCCAACGATAACGGATAAAGCAATATAAGCCGAGGGCGATTAATATAAGCGAGGCAAACAAATGAGTGTATATTGCGCAACAAAAAAGAACGAGAAATATTGACCACCAGGCCAATCGCTCACTTCTGACGGCACGTAGAAAAGCGTAGGTGCCTAGAGTTACCAACAGCATTAGCTGGGTGTACATGCGCAGCTCATGGCCAAAGAGGACCTGAAAGGGTGAGATAGTGATTAACAGTGCTGCCCATGCAGCCAGTCGCCTTGAACCCAATAGCTCGAGCGTCAATAAATAGATGACGGGGATATTCAACAAACCCCAAAAAACCCCAAGCAAGCGTAGTGAACCGTCACTGTCAGGAAATAACGTCATCCAAAAGTGCAATAGGAGATAATAAAGGGGAGGGTGACTAGATTGAACGACGTTACTCACAATCTTGTCCACTGGGAGAGTCGCGTTCAAATAGCTTATTGCTTCGTCAAACCACAGGCTATCCCGGTTTAACGACACAATGCGTAAGATTGTCCCTATCCCTAGCATTGCCACTAGCAGGTATGGACTTTGCCAAATTTTGGTTAGGCGGTTTTTCATAAATGCTTAAGTTCGCAGGCTGTTGCCTCAGAGCAGTCAGGAACATTCCGGCGACGAAAAACAGGATAAAAAGAACCATTTTCTCAGGTTACATTTCTAAATTGACCCAGCTTCTCCCTTCTGGCCCTTTGAACCACGATCAAGATCCAGAAAATGAAGGCCGTTAGCAGCGGCACCAGGACCTCGATCGTCCCCCGGCCCCGTGCTTCGCTCGCCCGATACAAGATCCAGGGCAAGATAAAAACCAGCCCGATCCAGATCAGCCTGGCCAGCCACCGCCGTTTGAGGCAGGTAAAGAGCAATGTCAACGGAATCAGGAGTAAAACATGTTCGTAGGCCCAGGCATATGGCGTGACCAAAAGCGAGCTCACAATAGCCAGCGAGACAACCTCTCCCGCCTCAAGTTCTTTGTGTCTGAACACATACCAGCCCAGAGCCGCCGTCAGCCCGACAATAAATAGGAGCCCCAGCAACGGTGCCCACTGATCCGAAATCTCCGCGGCCGACCCCCACAAAGTAGGCATGATGAAACTACGGATCGAGGTGCCAGTCTTCTCCCTCACCGTCTGCCAGGTAAAAAGCCATCCGGGAATCACCATCCAGCTAACGGCAAGCATGATGGCCAAGGAGGTCAAACCACCGGCTATCACCTGCCACCGATTGTGTAGTAGAAGCCACAGCGCCACCAGCGGCGCGAAGAGGATGAACGGATTTGGCTTGAGAATAATGAACGCCAGGATAAATCCGGCGGCGAAGGGATGGTTTCGCTTCATCAGCACCAAAAAGAGCGTCAGAATGGCCAGGAGAATAAGCGTAATCTGGCCATTATGCAGCGTGACAAGCGTGCCTCGAAACATGAAGGCCCCGAAAGCCAACAGCGCGAACTCGGCCACTGTTGGCCGTCGTTTCCCTAGCTCGACTACCAACAGCAGCACCGACAGGGCCAGCAACGCCTGAGAGGCCGTCAGCCAGACAGACGCCGCCCAACCCAGCGACAGCTTAGAAAGCGGAGTCATCAACAAGAGCGTCCACAATGGAAAAGGATTCCCCTGGTCGCCTGTTTCCCACTTGCTGCCCAGCTCCAGCCGCAACGGTCGCCAAATCTCCGGATCGTAGGGATCGATACCCTTCAGCACGGCCCATCCTCCTCCCCAAAGGCTCATAAAATCACGATGGGCGTACTTCGGCGTGTTCAAGTAATGGTAATTGGCCCAGGTCATCAAACCTAACAAAACCAAGCCTAGCGCCAGCAGGCCAAGCCATTTCCAGGGTTTGATCGGCCTTCGGGTCGCGCAAGCAGCCGGTTCCGAAGAGACTGGCTCAGGGTTAAGCGGCTCCGAAGTGAATGGTTCTGAACTCATTGAACTAATAAAAGTCGGTAAGGTAATTGCTAGCTATTGGCTGATCCTATTTTCTCAGCTTGTTTGCCTGGCGTTAATAGCTAATCTTACCCATTTTACTAGGTTGTGTTGACAATTCAGCGTAACCAAATGAGAGTACCAACGAAGCTCAGGAAACCCAAGTATCGTCTGGCCAGTTTATCAAAACGGGAAAAGATGCGGCGAGAATGCTTGATCTTGTTGATGAAACACTCCACCAGATGGCGCTCTTTATACCAATGCTTATCATAGGCACGCTGCTCTGTACGATTGGCCCGCGGGGGGATGACAGCTTCGGCCCCCAAAGCGGTAATGAGCGGTAGGAAGTGGTCAAAATCATATGATTTATCCGCTAACAAACGGTCAAACAGAAAATCAGCAATCAACGCTTCGGCTTGGGTACTTTCATGTCTTTGCCTCCCGGTCAACAGGAAGCGCAACGGATTACCCAGAGCATCCACACTTACATGGATTTTGCTGGAGAAGCCACCTCGACTGCGACCAAGTGCTTGAGCTTCCTGTCCACCGTTTTTTTGGGTGCACCCGCCGCACAGGAATGAGCACGGACAATGTTACTGTCAAGGATCAGGTTTTCCATGTCCGAGTCGTCGGCAAAATACAGATGCCTCGCTTGCCAAACCCCATGGTCACACCAGCAGGCAAACCGCTTGTACACGCTGTTCCACTGACTATATTCTTTAGGCAGGAACCACCATTGGGCTCAGGTGCGCGTAACCCAGAGAACGGCTTCAAGAAAGAGACGACAGCTTGTTTCTTGGCCCACATAGGTACGAGGATGAGCCCGCAAGAAGGTCAGGATTTTGTACCATTGAGAATCTGATAGTATAGCATTTGTAGACATGGCTTGATTATGCCTCAAATGTCAACAGAACCTAGATTACAGTTGGAAGTGACAGCTGTTCGTCTTCAGCCCCTTTGGTATACAAAAGGTATCTTGTAAAAGCTATGGGCCCAGTAAGCTTCTTAAGAATTTAATGGCTCTATCAAAAGGCCTTCATTGGCTGTCGCTAGCCTATAGCATGTAATATGACTGACCGCTGGCCAAATGCTTGAGCAATAATGATGCACTTTCTAGCTACCGGACAGTTTCGGTAAATATGGGACATGCCGGATAGAAATGGGCTCATTATTGAGCAAGCACCTTTCCAACATATCATAACCAATTCGAAAAAACGCTCAGGTCGCGTCGGTCATTGCGGTCAACAAGACGGCGCTTGCCATTCTTAATGGTCTGAGTACCAAAGGTAACCAGCCAGAAGTAAAGCAAAACAACAGCCAAAGTGAGTCGTAATAAGCGCAGGATGTGCCGGAGTCGGGTTGCCTCTAGGTCAAAGCCGTGCTTTTTAAAGTCGCCAAACGCTTCGTCCAGCCACATACGCTTACAATAGAGCTTTTTGGTATCTTGAGCAGTCGGCAAATTGGTGGCCAAAAGCCAGGGGTCTTTCTCGCCGGGCTTCCAGTAAGCCAGGAAGTTGGTTGGGTAAGCATGTTTTTGGGTGAGAAAAACCTGGGTTAGCCAGCAGGATTGGCCAATCTGGGTCACGATTTCATCACAGCGTCGCCAGCCTTCTTGGTCTCTTGGGCAAAGGAGATGGCGACCTTTCTGGCGCAAAGCATAGCCCCAGCCCCATTGGTCGAGCAGTTGCAGGATGGAGACGCCACAAAACTCGCTGTCGCCGGCCACCAAGACGGTCGCTTCTTCCGGGATCAGGCTCCGGACGTAAGCTAATAAGGCCCGTTGTTTATACTCAGAACTATGGCCTCGCTTACTCTTGACCCAAGTCCAGGCAAAAGGCAAAGCTCGACGACGGTAAGCCAAAGCGACCATGAGCAGTTGGTGACCATTGCCGACTTTGGTCCCATCGAGCAACAGGCGTAAGGGTAAACCATGGCTTACTGCTTCTGTCAGTAGCCTTTTGGCGATTGGTTCGTACCAGGAACGGACTCGGATGTGGCGATTGCTCAATAGACGCGACAACATCTTGACCTTACTCAACTTCTGGCTCTTGCCAGGTATCTTTCGAGCAATATGATTCAGATGGACACAACGACCCAGGAAAAGGCCGGCCATGAGCTAGGCCATGTTGCGAGCTCTGGTTTCCCGTTCGCGTGGGCGTAGCTGTTGAATTCCGCGAAGACATGTATGATATAGGTGGGTGATAGTCATATTTTCCTCTCTGCTTTGGTTTTTTGTTCAGACTAACCAATATAGCAGATTGGATTGACTATCACCTTTTTTCAAAGTGTACGGTAGCTAGATGCACTTTTGAAAATATTTGCCTTCTAACCTCCGTGAAATCTAACATTTTGGGAAGTGGCTGATTACTGGATCATATTACGTTGAGTTTGCCAATTGGGAATCTAAGCGAAGCAGGTTTCCAATATCACGGCCGATGCCATTTAAACCGTAAGCATGTTAATCAATTTAATCGTAATATCCGCCAATGGAGCTATCTTTGGGAGAATTTGTCAACGCCGCTCCGAAAATGCGAACGTTGGCTTTTTCCAACATCTCCTTGGCCCGCTCGGCATGTTCGCGCCGAGTTTTTCCGGCGCTGATGACCAGTAAAACGCCATCCACTTTTGCTCCTAAAACAGTGGCATCAGTCACAGCGATAACCGGCGGAGCATCGAATAGGACTATGTCGGCCCGCTCCAATAGGGTGGCAATGATCTGGTCGATTTTGTGAGAACCCAGGAGATCGGCCGGGTTTGGCGGAAGCGGACCACTGGACAGAAGTTGCAAACCGTCCACCATGGTTGGTTGAAGCGCTGGTTGGCCATTTTCCTCTAGCAGAAGATTAGTCAATCCCGGTTCGGGTTTAAGATCAAATAAGGTATGTAAGGTCGGCCGCCGGAGATCACAATCTACCAGGATAGTTTTTCGGCCACCTTGAGCTATCGTTACCGCCAGGTTGGCAATGGTCGTGCTTTTACCCTCGTCAGGAGCAGGCGAGGTGACCACCAGGGTTCGAATCGGTTCATCCAGACCAGTAAAAGAGAGATTCGTCCGCAATGTTCGATAAGCTTCGGAAACCGGAGAACGAGGATCAGTTAAGGTAATTAGGCTCATCGGCTTTAGTTCTTAAGTTCTTTCAACGAATAAATATATTGGATACATGCCACGACTACTGGTTCGGAATTGTACCAATTACCGGGATTTCCAGATACTTTTCCACATCCTCGCTTCTTCTGACCACGCCAGATTCAATCCATTCCAAAACAAAAACGATAATTGTACCCAATAACGCACCAAATATAGCGCCAGCAGCGGCGTTTATCTTAGTATTTGGCCGATCCAAGCCTGCCTGGGGATCGTCGATAAACTCGGCGTCTACCCGATCTTCCTTCCTTTGGGTTGCGTTGTCGTCTATTCGCCACTGAATGAAGGTATTACCCCAGGTGCGGGCAATATCATTGGCCAGATTCGGGTCAGTGTTTTCGACGTTTAGCTGGATGACGAAACTGGAATCATCCGAGGCTACCTCAATATCACTGAGGAGTTGTTCCGGTGTCATGTCAAGCTTTAGTTCATCGATGACTTTGGCGGCCCGATAGCTGCTGTGTATCCATTGAACGTAACCACGAAGCAACTGCTTGGCAGCTTGGGCCTGACCAAAGTCGGTTCTGGCCGGTTGGACTAACATGCGCAGGCTCGATTGATAGACTGGTGTTTGTATTTTGCTAAAGCCGAAGGCGGCCGCCGAAGTAAGGACGGCGAGAAGTAAGATCAACCAACCCCTTCTCCGAATAATCGCCAAATAATCTCCAAGTTCCATAGAAAATCCTAAACCATCTTAACGCACACGACGACAACCACTTTGGCTAGTCGCCTCTGCCGGGAAAAATGTCGCCCCAACCTTTCCCTGTACCAGGAATCGATCCGATAACTGAGAAACCCATTGTCTCCAATTCCCGGCGATCACGAACTGTTGGATCTAGGTATTCAACTAATAGTGCTAAACCAATACCGGCCAAAAGGGATAAAATGATCCTCAAAGGTAAATCTAATTGCTTAACAATACCGGCCGACACCCTATTTACAATTGGTTCGTCAAGTTGAACCAGTCGGGCAGGTTCGCCTCCCAATTGAGGCAAACCAAGGGCATTACGCTCGATTAACACCCGGCCGGCTTCGTGCATGATTTGATCCAAAACTGTCGGGTCCACATAAGATATCGAAAGCACCATCATGCTGCGAGTGCTTTCAGAGCTCGTTCCGGCGACGATAGCTTGCGGGGCAACTGTGATCCCCTGTTCCGCTAATCCTTCGCTGACCAATCCTGCAAACTGGCCTCCTCGCACCCAATCGGCCAAAGTGTTTACCACGTATTCCGATGTTTTCCAATTGGCCAGACGCTGCTCGTCGGTCAGCGATGCAGATCCAATGGGTTCTTGTCCGACAATAAAACGAACACCGGCATTATAGAGCGGTGCCGGGCGCGAGTACGTGACCAAACCAATCGCTAAGACAATTAAAGTTGGTATGATCACATACAACCAGCGACGTTTTAATATTATCCAGTAGCTGCGTAATTCCATCTGGCTAAATCAATCGTTTGATGCTGTTCGAGCTTCTGTTCGACAAAATCCGAAATCTGGCGTTTAAATACTTCCACATCGAATTGTTCAGCATGTTCCCGTATAAAAGTTTGGCTAACATTGCTGGGATCGAAATTTTCGACCACCTCAATAATAGCCCTAACAGACTGTTCGGAAAACAATGCTCCTGTACCAGGCACAACGGTTTCCAGTGCTCCGCCAGCGGCATAAGCGATAACCGGACGGCCGGCCGCCATAGCCTGTAAAGGAGCGATACCAAAGTCCTCTTCGCCGGGAAACATGAACGCTTGACAGCGTGCGATCAAACCCGGTAGATCGGCATCAGGTACCCGACCCAAAAAAGTGACCGACGGTCCGGCTATCTCTTCTAATCGACCTCGATCCCGGCCTTTGCCAGCGATCAATAGTGGCCGTTCCATGATGTTAAAGGCTTTTATTAACAAGTCAATTCGCCGGTATGGTACCAGGCGCCCGACCAACAAATAGTAATCTTCAACTTGTGTTGCCGGCTGAAAACGACCGGTATCAACAGGTGGGTAGATGATAACCGAATCACGCCGGTAGATCTTGGCGATTCGCCGACGGACCTCTTTTGATATGGCGATGAAGTAGTCTACTCGATCAGCCGCGAGACGGTCCCACTGCCGCAAACTGGTCAAAAACGGCCGCAATATTTGACGAACTACCCAACTCAGATTCTCGCGCTCGGCATATTGGTGATATCGCCACACGTACCGTGTTGGTGTTAAGCAATAACAAATATGGAGGGTTTCTGGCCCGGTTATGACCCCATGGCAGAATCCACTCTTATTGCTTAAAACCAAATCTAAACCAGAAAAGTCGAAGCCTTCAAACGCAGAAGGATATAAAGGGAAATATAGTTGCTGTCGAGAATGTGACCATGGTAGCCGGTCAATAAACGAGGTGAAAATTTTCCACTTCCGCCAATGGTCGGGCATTTTTTCTGGCGCGTACAAGGAGGTATATAACGGAGCAGTGGGGTACATTTCCACGAATGTTTCAAGAACGTCCTCTGCCCCTCCTCTCTGATTCATCCAATCATGGACAAGTACGGTCTTCATCGATCACAACCCGAGCCGCTCCATGCGGGCCGCTAGTTCAGCCTCGACCTCTAGGCTGTGCATGGCATCGTCGAGTTGGTTATCTAAACTGCTGGCCTGAACTTCCCATGTCGCATCGGCGTGATCGAGCCTTTTTCGAATATTCTCCGCTGCCTGGGAAACCTCCATATCACCCTGGCCCATCAGAGAATCTAGGGATCTCATAGCTTTTGCAGATACTTCCTTTGCCTTTGCCAATTGCAATAAAAAGGCCAATTCCTCACGCTCTTGCTTGGCTATTGCCAGCCGGCCTTCGAGTTTCACTCGCACATCATCCAGCATCTCAGCCGCCGCCACTTGCCTTTCCAAAGAAGCATCGTAGGTTTTTACTAGCTCGACGGCCGATAAAAGTTGTTTCTGGGTCACCATGGCTTCTGTCTGTTTGTCCTGGCGAAGATACTCATCGACGAGAAAATCGAGCTCGGCCGCTTTGTTGGCCAGGTTTTCCCGCCTTCGCTTGGTTGTCTTTACCTGGGCAATCATCGGTCCGATCGTTCGTTTAAACTCATTCAACTCCCGTTCCGCCTGGCGGATGTATTCGTCGTAAACAGCCAAATCACTTTTCTGGATAGCCTGGTCGGCCATCTCATGCAACGTAGCTTTAACCAGTGTCCTTAATTTTTGAAATAGGGAAGCCATGGAAAGGATTATACCTGATGGAACAAGACTTCCGAACTGCGCGTGAGGTGCAACTTCACAACAGTATTAACTGATTTTGACTGGTTACAAACAGAAAAACGGCCGCTGCATAACCCAGCGACCGTTTTACCTTCTCTCAGATTGTTTGACCAGGATGAACCTGGTGGTCAGGAGATCAACCCGAGCTAAGAAGCATTCTTAATGATGATTTCTTCTTCGTCGAAGCTGTTGGCTTTGGCTACTGGCTTCACCTCTGGCATCAAAATAGCCAGCAAAATGTAGACGATGAAGCCCCAACCCGTACTTAATGCCAAGAGCACAAAGAACAACCGCACCAATACAGGATCAATGTTCAGATACTCGGCCAGCCCACCGCAAACGCCAAAAAGCATCTTATCATCTTGCGAACGAACCAGTTGTTTTTCACTCATTTTATACCTCCAATTATTATCGTTATCCTTTACGCCTTTTCCGAAAAAAGGTTGCATCACTCTGGTCGCTATGTCTTCTGGCTCCGATCACTGGAAAAAAGTGCTTTGAAAAACAGCCATAGGCCAAATACTATTAGAAGAATCGCGACGACCGCACCAAAAGAGAACCCCCCTCCTAATAATGCGCCGAATACGATGAATAGGATAGAGGAAATAACGATAAGCCCGCCCCCTTCTCGCAACCCCCTTCGCGGATCTCCTTCAAGAACACGAGAAATGAAGATCCCGATCCCCACAAAGCCTGGGATCAAAGCCCAAGCATAAGCCCAGGATTCCCAGGCGTTATTTATATTTTGATAATACAAAAGGCCACCGATTCCGGCGATGACTGTACCGGGAATGGCCAACCCGGTAACGCCCAGCAAAGCACCCACCAAAAAAAATCCGCCTACAGCAACGATGATCAACGGCCAATGTTGTCCAATGTTAATTACACTGGCGATATTGGGAAAAAGGGGAAGGAGCAAGAAGAATAGTCCAGCAAGGATTAGGATGATACCGGCTGCGATTGAGCTGCTACGCATGCCACACCTCCAATAAAATCAATGGTAACAAAAGTCTTTGTTTGCATGTCATGGTTCGGTAATCTATACGTAACACCGGCCTCAATGGTAGCGTACGAGGAACATACCCGGATGAGTGCCATGTAATTGTCCTTAAATGCAATAAATGTTTTTACCATACCAGCTATTTATGTACTAATTCAGATGTAATATTACCACTTAGTCCACGCAGGTCTGAGAGAGTTGCGTGGTCTCCATGAAACGAATATCGATATTTCGGGTCAATATTCTCGTAGCTATCGATTGGTTTTTCTCTTCAGGCGAATATAATACGGTCGCATTGTTTGAGTGTTTTGTCCCGTTTGACGCAGGGCGTGATTTAGGAAATTACGAATCTATTTAGGTTTGTGATCACTTGTTTGACCACACCATTTAAGGAGCGAGTTTCATGATAGCGACAAGCGTAGAACAGTTACTGAATAACCTGGAAGGCACTGTTCAAGTAAAGGCTGATAGTGTAAGCTTGATCGATTCGCGATCCTTACAATTGAAAGTAGACAGTATCGTTTATAATGCTGTTTTTGCCGTGGGGCTAGTTCGAGATACCGCACGATGGTTATTATGGGAGTTAGGTCAACAATTGGGGATTTATCCATCCTCCATCCACGAATTCTACATGGCGGCCGGACGCGGCGAATTGCCCAAGTCCTGTACCGTCCCGGCCATCAATGTCCGGGCAATGAACTTCAATACATCAAGGGCGGTTTTTCGAGCCGCTAATGAATTGAGTGTAGGTGCTCTGATATTCGAGATCGCCCGCTCGGAGATGGGCTACACCGATCAGCGCCCGACTGAGTATGTCTCCTCAATTCTCGGAGCGGCTATCAAGGAAGGATTTCGGGGTCCATTATTCATCCAAGGCGATCATTTTCAAGTCTCGGCAAAGGGATTCGCAGCAGATCCAGGAGCAGAAGTAAACGCAGTTAAGGACCTGATTACGGAGTCGATTTCGGCCGGCTTCTACAATATCGACATTGATACTTCTACCTTGGTAGACCTGAGTTTTGATTCTTTAGACGACCAACAGCGGAATAACTATCGTGTTTGCGCTGACATCACTCGCTTCGTTCGCCAGATTGAACCTGAAGGGATCACGATTTCCCTTGGCGGAGAAATCGGCGAAGTAGGTGGTCATAATTCGACGGTACCAGAGCTCCATGCCTTCATGCAAGGTTATAACAACGAAATCGACGACCTTCAAGGCATTTCGAAGATATCGGTACAGACTGGAACCAGCCATGGTGGGGTGGTCCTACCGGATGGAACTCTAGCCCAGGTTAAAGTTGATTTCGACACCCTTAAAGAATTGAGTTTGGTAGCCCGAGATGAGTACGGGCTTGGCGGTGCAGTGCAGCATGGCGCATCGACCTTGCCACCAGATGCCTTCAATAAATTCCCAGAATCGGCA
>Ga0209536_100009664_pt1 | contig 14325 bp, 7 predicted proteins | sample DeeMarSeWOR28_12_FD_187461 | JGI IMG/M metagenome (GOLD analysis project Ga0209536, IMG submission 187461) | Marine sediment microbial communities from White Oak River estuary, North Carolina - WOR-2-8_12 (SPAdes) (version 2) | ecosystem: Environmental > Aquatic > Marine > Intertidal zone >...
TGCACCTGCAGCGCATGCTTGACTACCTGGAGGAAACCGGCGACCTGGAGAATACCATCGTGATCGTCACTTCTGATAACGGGATGCCCTTCCCCAGGGCCAAGGCCAACGGTTACGAATACGGGGTGCATGTTCCCTTTGCCGTCCGTTTTCCTGAGCGTTTTCCTGGAGGCCGGATCGTCGACGACCCCCTGAGTTTTGCGGACCTGGCGCCCACCATCCTGGAACTGACCGGAACCGGTCCGGAAGGGATGCTGCCCATATCAGGGGAAAGCATACTCGGTATTCTCACATCTGAAAAAGAAGGTGTTGTGGATAAGAACAAGAAATATATTTTTGCAGGCAGGGAACGCCACTCTTCCTCACGCTACCTGAACCGGGGTTATCCGCAGCGGGTGATCCGGAGCAGGGACTACCTGCTGATCTGGAACCTGAAACCGGACCGCTGGCCTGCGGGCGCCCCGCAAAGGCTGGTCCCGGGAACAGAAAATGATCGCTATCCCCTTTTCGGGATCGATGAAAATGGCAGGCACCACAGCGACCAGGCATTCACGGATATCGACGCATCCCCGACCAAGGCCTTCATCGTCGAGCACCACGACCATGAAACCTATGCACCCTATTTCCACTGGGCCACTGCCATACGGCCCGAATTTGAATTGTATCAAACCACACAGGATCCTTATTGCCTGAAGAACCTGTCCGGAAACCCCAACTATGAAAAAGTGGAAGAGGAGATGAAAGAAGCGCTTCTTAAGGAGCTGAGAAGATCAAATGATCCCAGGGTCACAGGTCCCGACAAAGAGGTTTTCGACTCTTACCTCCGCTACAGTCCCCTGAGGGAATTTCCGGATCCGGCCCGGCAATATTTCCATCAGGAATAACATTGTTCACCATTCTGAGAAGAATCTGATCACAACGGAACCTATCATCTTGTCCGATCAGATTCTTTTTTAAAGGATGATCAGGTTAAACCTTTGTATTTCAATTGAGTCAAAAGAATATGTGTCAGCCATTTTTTTCATCATAGAAAGGGATCTTCTGAAACCAAAGAATTCACCAACCACCTAAATTTCTAAATAATGAAACTCCGACTGATTTTTACGACTGCATTCATGCTGATTTTTATCACAAGCAATATCTGTGCACAGGACTGGCCACAGTTTCTTGGACCCGAAAGAAACAGTACCTCTCCCCAGAAAAACCTGCTTCGTTCCTGGCCTGAGAACGGGCCGGATGTTTTATGGACTGCTGATCTTGGCATCGGATACGGAGGGCCTGTAGTAAAAGACGGAAAAGTGTACCTGCTCGACCGTGACGATCAAGTGGGAGATAAACTGCGCTGTTTCGACCTGAATTCCGGAGAAGAACTCTGGAGGTTTGAATACGATGCCCCCGGTTCGGTCATGTTCCCGGGTTCACGCAGCGTACCGGTGGTGGATGACAAACACATCTATTCATGCGGACCGTATGGCGATTTGTATTGCCTGGACCTTCAAACGCATCGGCCTGTATGGAACGTCAACATCTGGACAGATTTTGGAGGAGCGCCCGGAAATGATCCATCCGTTGAAGAAGGAGAAGGATCGGGTGGATTCAGTGTTCCCGAGAATTTCCCCATCTGGGCGGTTACTCAATGCCCCCTGATCTATGGTGATTTGCTTATTGTATTATCCCAGGCACCTGATGCCGGTGCAGTAGCATATAATAAAAATAGAGGTGAAATTGCCTGGAAAACACCTAACCTGGGGAATGAATCATATGCCAGTCCTTCGGTGGCGAAAATAGACGGGGAGGATCATATTGTTTTCGTCATTTCATCCACGAATCCCATCGGGCGCAGTGAATTGCCCCAAACACTGGGTAAAATAGTCGGAATAGAACCCCTGACGGGAGAGGTTCTGTGGGAGTACGATCAGTGGGAATGTCATATCTCCGTTCCAAGTGCTGTGGATGCCGGTGATAATAAAATACTTGTGATCGGCGGATATGAACTAGGGGCTGTGATGATAGAGGTAGAAAGACAGGCAGACGGAAAGTACGGCACAACCGAACTGATCAGAACGGAAGAATTTGGTGACCAGACCAAGCCGCCTCTCTTAATAGATGGCTATTTTTATGCCCAGTACGGAACCAATAACAAACGGGACGGACTGACCTGCATGAGCATGGATGGGGAAATTATGTGGAAGACCAAGCGGGATCCCGATTTCAACAAAGGCAGCATGATTTATGCCGACGGGCTGATCCTGGCCACCGACGGATCCAAATCATTGTATCTGATAGATCCTGACCCGAATGAATTTAAACTGCTTGCATCAGCTGAGATGCTTACTGCCACGGAAAGCGACGATCGGATGGCATCCAGGTTCGGAACGATGAACTGGGCCCCCATAGCCCTGGCCGATGGCAGGTTATTAATACGGGATCAAAGCAGATTGATGTGCATCAAAGTAACCAGATGATTATTGCATAAACATTTGGTGTATCACCAGCCAGGAAGATAGATCATTTCGGGACGATTTTGCCCTCCAGCCAGTAAATGGCGCTTTCGGTAAGACCTTTATTACGGGCCGAGATCAGGACAATGGTCTCGCTGTCCTTTATAAACATGGAGATATGAATGGCAACCTGGTCTACGGGGAGGTCACCCCAAGGGATGGTGAGGGCCCCGAAATTTCTTCCTTCGTTATCGCCCACCATCACTTCCATATTGCTCAGGTGCCAGTCCCCTTTCAGTTCCTGCTTGATAATCCATGATGATAGCCAATGCTGGAAGCATTCTATGGAGAAGATCACCCCCCTGTTTCCCTGTAACAATACAGGTACGAGCGATTATATTTTAAGATGCAGCCGAAACAGCTTATAGTGAGGCTGGGTAACCCTTTTTCACCCTCAAAGGGGGTTCGAACTTTGTTCAGAGGCCCCCGGCCGTGATGTTTTGACTACGAAGAGGAGACTATGGGTTGTATCAGATCATTTGGCTATAGCAATCTTCGATGGGTCGATTACAAACAAAAGCATGACCAACTTTACTTTTTGCCATTTTTGGTCCTACCTATTCATTTTCACTTTCTTTGTCTGGTGATCCTGCTGGTTGTGGCGGTGGAGAGGCTAAATAAAAGAGAGTATTAACATCAAAACAATATGGCTATGAATCGTTACCTGATTTCCATACTCCTGCTAACCATGTACGTTGGTACGGCAAATTGCCAGACCCGGGCAAACAAACCGAGGGTCATCGTCATGACAGACGGGGAAATAGATGACCGCAGTTCCATGGTCCGGTTTCTGCTATACACCAACGATATAGATCTGGAAGCGATCATTGAAACCAATTCTGTGTATCAACGCAACGGGCACAGCGATAAAGACTGGTTTGAACAACAGGTGGATGCCTATGAGCAGGTCTGGCCAAACCTGGTAACACACGATCCGGATTATCCGGCCGCAGATGAGATCAGGGCCAGAAGCTTTGTGGGGGACGAGGATCCTGAACATATCATTGTGGATCGGAATTCACGGGCACGCAGACCGGGATCGGAGGTGATGATTAATCCCGCTGAATGGCCTGATACGCCGGGATCCGACCGCATCGTGGAGGTGCTGCTGGATGACGATCCACGCCCGGTGCATATCCAGGCCTGGGGAGGTGGAAATACGGCTGCCCGGGCTTTCTACAAGCTGCAATCGGTGTACCCCGGTGAATATGAAAGGGCAGTTTCCAAGGCCAGGATGCACAACATCTGGTACCAGGATGGGGCCGGCAACTATATCGAAAAATACCACCCGAAGGTGACCATGTTGCTGGACCACTATTTTAATGGTTCATGGGACTATGGCAGTCAATCATATACCTACTGCTTTATCGAAAAGGAAGTCAAAACCGGTCACGGTCCGCTGGGAGCCCTCTATCCCCAGGATTATGTGAGTGAGGGGGATTCACCTGCCTTCCTTTGGGCCCTGGAGAACGGGTTAAGAAATTATGAAGATCCCACCTACGGTGGTTGGGGAGGAAGGTTCTACAAAGTGGCTGGTTTCGAAAATGTATATGCCGATGTATCAGAAGGCTCATACACCAGGTGGATCGAGGATGCGAACCGGGATTTTCAGGCGCGTATGGACTGGTGCGTGGCTGAAAAATTCGAAGATGCAAACCACAAACCGGTGATCCGGATAGAAGGAGATCCGGACCGGGCCGTTAAATCCGGAGAAACCGTAATTTTGAATGCAGAAAGTTCAACCGATCCCGACGGGGACAGGATCTCTTTCAGGTGGTGGCAATATCAGGAGGCAGGCAGCTATCCGTACATGATAAAGATTGAACAATCCCTGGACAGGAAGATCAGTTTTACGGCCCCTGAAGTGGAGGATGCCTGTACAATTCACATCATCCTGGAAGTCGAGGATCAGGGAAAACCGGAACTTGTTGCATATCAGCGAATGATCATCAACATAATTCCATAAAAATGATGCAATTAAAACGACTGTTCAACACCGGAACCAGGGAGGGAACCCTTGACCTGGCCATCCTGATTGTAAGGCTGTCGGTGGGTTTAAGCATGCTTACCCATGGATGGCCCAAGCTCAACAGGCTCCTGGAAGGAGGGGAGATCAGCTTTGGCGATCCCCTGGGCCTGGGCCCGGTTGTCTCGCTGGTTCTTGCCGTATTTGCGGAAGTAGTCTGTTCCATATTCATTGCACTTGGACTGGGAACCAGGCTCGCTTCCATCCCATTGATCATTACCATGGGCGTGGCTGCATTTATCGTACATGCGTCCGATCCCTTCAAGGGAAAGGAGATGGCCATCCTGTACACGGTTTTCTACATTCTCCTGCTGCTGACAGGGAGCCGCAAATATTCCCTGGACCGGATCCTTTTCCGGTGATTCATTATCCTGCATCGGTAGAGGCGGGATATTCAAATACGAAATTGTGTCGCGGGGAACCCTGCAGAGACTATCTGGTCTTATTCTGAATGGGAATAAATAAGCATATATTCCCGTTGCTGAGATCGCTCTGCTTAATCAGAAGTTTATTTTTGAATCTTCCAACAGTATCTGTGTAAATAGACTGACTAATATGATCAAAACCCCTAGGTTCGCGCTTTATCTCCTCCTGTCGGCCTTTACATTCGTGCATGCAGCAGGCCAGGGATTTTTGAAAACTGACGGCAAGCATGTTGTCAACGAAAATGGAGAACCGGTGATTCTGAGGGGGATGGGATTGGGCGGATGGATGTTGCAGGAAGGTTACATGATGCAGACATCGGATTTCGCCAATGCCCAGCACCAGCTCAGGGAAAAAATCGAGGAGTTGATCGGGCCGGATGATGCGGAAGCTTTCCATGAAGCGTGGCTGAACAACCATGTCCGGAAAATTGATATCGATTCACTGAAAGCATGGGGCTTCAACTCGGTTCGGTTGCCCATGCACTATAACCTGTTCACCCTTCCCGTGGAGGACGAACCACTACCTGGACAGCATACCTGGCTCCAGAAAGGGTTTGAACTGACCGACAGCCTGATCTCCTGGTGCCGGCAAAATGAGATGTATGTGATCCTTGACCTGCATGCGGCACCCGGCGGTCAGGGATACGACCAGGGGATCTCTGACTACGATCCCGATAAACCCTCCCTCTGGGAAAGCATTGAAAACAGGGACAAAACTGTGGCCCTCTGGAAGAAACTAGCAGAAAGGTATGCGGATGAAGCCTGGATCGGGGGATATGACCTGATCAATGAGACCAACTGGAACATGTCGGGCAATACCCCCCTTCGTGACCTACTGTTTGAAATTACCGATTCCATCCGGAAGGTGGATAGCCTTCATATATTGTTTATTGAAGGCAACTGGTTTGCCAACGATTTTACCGGACTGACACCTCCCTGGGACGACAACATGGTCTACAGCCCTCATAAATACTGGTCCGTGAACGACCGGAACTCGATTCAGTGGGTCCTGGATATCCGGGAGACCCATAATATCCCGATCTATTTCGGAGAAGCGGGTGAAAACTCCAATGTGTGGTTCAGGGATGCCATCCGGTTGCTGGAAGATCATCAGATCGGTTGGGCATGGTGGCCGTTGAAGAAAATAGAGTCCATAGCAGGACCGCTTTCGGCTGATAAAACAGCCGGGTACCAGGACCTGCTGGATTACTGGAGCGGAAACGGGACCCGGCCATCGGCCGCGGAAGCAAAGAATGCATTGATGCAGATGGCCAGCGGAATGCGCCTGGAGAACTGCAATTATCACAAGGATGTGGTAGATGCCATGTTCCGGCAGGTAACCTCCGATGAGGCCATCCCATACGCCATCCAGGAGATACCCGGGGTGGTCTATCCCACAGATTTTGATATGGGAGTCATGGGTGCGGCCTACTATGATACAGAAGCGGCCAATTATCAGGTGACCACGGGAAGCTATACCTCCTGGAACAATGGCTGGGTGTACCGCAATGATGCTGTGGATATTCAGGTTTCCCTGGATGCTGTGAATTCCAATGGCTATAACGTGGGATGGATCGCAACCGGGGAATGGATGCAGTACAGCATCGACGTGGAGGCCGACGCACTTTACGAGGTGGAGGTGCGGGTAGCCTCTACCGGAACAGAGGGAAAATTCCATTTCCAGTCCGGGACCGCTGACATCAGCGGTGTGACCAATGTTCCCAATACGGGTGACTGGCAGAACTGGCAGACCGTTACCCTCAGGGATGTGGTCTTAACACCGAATGATGAGAAGCTCAGGTTTTATGCGGATCAGGAGGGATTCAACCTGGGTAGTTTCAAATTTATCCGGCAGGGTGGTACAACGTCGCTGCCGACCACCTTTCTTTCCGGCTTCACCATCGATGATCAAACGATTCAGCTGAACCTGAACAAACCCCTGGAGGGGCCCCTGCCTGCCTTCCCGGCAGGATTTACAATTTACGTCAACGGAAACTCCGTAACCATCACAGAGGTGGAGCTGAACCAGGATAACCCCAGGATGATTACCATTTCAGTGGGAACCAGGATCCGGTCCACTGATCTGCTCCGGGTTTCCTATTCGGGCACCCAGATAACGGCCCTGGACGCGACAGTATTGAATACTTTTTCAAACCGGACCGTGGTAAACAGGGTTGCGATTATTCATGCCATACCCGGTAAGATCGAGGCAGAGGATTTTTTCTTCCAGAGCGGACTGGTGCTGGAGAATACCTCGGATGCCGGCGGAGGGCAGAATATCGGTTACCTCGACGCCGGAGACTTTGCCGATTACTATATCAATGTTTCTCAGGCCGGTATCTACAGTGTGGATTACAGGACAGCTGCGTTGAGTGAATCTGGAGGGGTTAAACTGGAAATGATCGGACCGGGGGGCAATGCCTCGTTCCTGCATGAGGTCAGCTTTCCCTCCACCGGGGGATGGCAAACCTGGACCACCACCTCAGAAAACCTCACCCTGCCGGCGGGACTGCAGCACCTTCGTATGACCATTACCAAACCATTGTTCAATATCAACTGGCTTGATTTCAATTTTGTTTCGGTGAGCAGTGTCTCTCCACGGGATCAGCTCACCGTATGGAACATTTTCCCCAATCCCTCAGATGGCTGTTTCACATTGAATGGGACTTATGCTGAAAGGCAGAAATTGGGTTATCAGGTATTCACCTCCACCGGAAAGTTGATCCTTTCAAAAGAGCTGCCGGAGAACACATCCATTGCTGAGAAGATAGATTTGAGTGTTTATTCAGAGGGGATCTACCTCCTTGTGCTGCACCCGGAAAAGGAACCCGCACAGGCGATAAAACTTATCAGGACCGATTAATCGGCAACGTACTCAAACCAGCCATAGTCGGCGTGAGCCGCTGATGCCGCTCCGTTCCCGGTGGCATAGAGGCCCACATACACACCGGTGAACCAGCCGACGGTTTCGGTGGCCAGGAATTTGGCATCCACGGTTTCAACCTCCCTGAACGCATCTTCGCCCTGGGCATAGGAAAAGGTGAAGGTGGTTCGGTCACCCCTGATCCTCAGATCCACGGGGCCGGGCTTCAGCACCATTTTTTCTGATTCATACAGGGTTCTGCCAAATTGCAGCCTCACCACCAATACCCGGTTACCCTCCTCCTGATTGATCAGCATGTCAAAATGGGTGCCGTTGTTGAACAGGATCATTCCCGCTTCCTCATTTTCAGATTCCGGATCAAATTCGATACGGGTGGTGGCTGTAAAATAGTGGTGCCTCAATCTCTGTCCCACGAAGGTGGAGGGATTCCAGCTCCCGATGGTCTCTTTGGCACCATGCAGGCGCAGAAAGCCTTCCCGTTCAGCCAGAGAGTAGTTACCGAGGTCAGGAAGCTGTATGTGGTTCCAGTCTGGTCCCAGTTCTTCCACATCGAATTCCACCCTTGCCGGTTGATCAGAAAAGGGTTGAAGGGGCAGGGTGGGGCAGGTCATATCCACGGTAGCAGTGCCGTTCCCGTTCACCACCGGCCATCCGTTTTTGGGCCAGGTCACCGGGGCCAGGCAGGTTTCCCGCCCCAGGATATGGTGGACCTTGTCAGAGATGCTGCGGTACCCGTGAAATACGATCCACCACGATGCATCATGTGCCTGGATGATGTCGGCATGGCCCACCCCCTGGATCGGATTGCCCTGTCCTGCCGCATTGGCATGGGCCAGTATGGGATTGGCCGGATTCTCCGTATAGGGCCCCCAGACGGAATGGCTGCGGGCAACGGTTTCCATATGGGCCTCCTCTGTTCCTCCTTCAGCTGCCATCAGGTAGTAATAACCGTCTTTCTTGTAAATATGTGGTCCCTCTGCGTACCTTCCTCCGGTCCCGTTCCACACTTTCCAGCCCGGTGTCAGCAGTTCACCGGTTTTCACATCGATCTCATACAGGATCATGGGGGAGGAGATCACGTAGGTCTTTCCATCGTCATCAAAAAACAGGTCGGGATCGATCCCGGGGACCTCCACCCAGACGGGATCCGACCAGGGTCCTGCCGGGTCTGTTGCCGTTACGTAAAAATTCCCTCCTCTTCCCACATTGGTGGTGATCATATAGAATGTGCCCTCATGGTAACGGATGGTGGATGCAAAGATGTTCATGCCCATGGGCAACTGCTCTTTCCGGTGGATACAATGGCCGATCTGCTCCCAGTGGACCAGGTCCCTGCTGTGGAATACGGGTACGCCAGGGAAATATTCGAAAGTGCTGGTGACCAGGTAGTAGTCTTCCCCTGCCCTGCAGACACTCGGGTCCGAATAGAATCCGGGGATCACCGGATTGTGGTAGGTAACCGCTGCATCCGTTTCCCGGACTGCCCTGAAAGGATTGCTCATGTCCACATTGCTGAACGGGTCCCCTGCTTCCTGTGCATTCGCCGGGATGAGACAAAAGAGTGCGGTCAGATAGATCAAAGTGGTTCTGCAGAAACAATGATTTGACTTCATGTTGTTGAACTATTTGATGGGTTTGATGGTGATCTGCCTTGTGTAGCGTTCCGGATAAACCCGGTATGCGTCCAGCACCGGGCGTGCGGTACATCCAACGCCGGTAGTGTTGTAGTCAAGGTTAAGTGTAAGACCGGCTGATTCCTGAAGCTGGTATGGATAGAGCGCCCTGGTCAGGTTTTCAGTGGTGAACGGGTAGGCATTGAAATGAAAGGGTTCATTCATGGAAAACTCGAGGCCGACACCCTCTTTATCGGTGAAACGTACCCACCTGTTATCGGTCCGCAGACCGTGATCCTGCGGGATCAGGTATGGCTCATACAACTCTTTCAGATTGGAGTTGTACGTTCCAACACGGTAGCCGCTTTTCCGGTCGGGGTAGTTCTCCTGCGGCCCCCTTCCATACCATTCGATGCTTTCCAGCTGTGCATTAAGCATCAGCGTGATCCCTACCCGTGGCAGCATCTGGGGCATGGTCCCCTGGGGGAGGAGTGTGTGATCTATCTCGATGGATCCGTCGCCGGAGATGGTGTAGTTATAGACACTTTCAAAGCCGGCAAGGATGATTCCGCGCATATAGCGGTCCATCACTGTCGGATTTTCACTTCCTCCGTGTAAAAGTGCCAGTTCACGGACCTGCAATGTAACCTTCCCGTCGGCCTGCGTGGCTCTCAGCTCTAATGGTATGAATTTGAGGTCATGGATCCCGCTGGAATAGTAGTCGGCAGCGATCATTGTTCCGTAACCGCTCCTCCATTGCGGGGTCCTCATGGTACTACCGTTCCATGAGTCCAGTTCGTTGGCTATCGGGGCCCTCCAGACGCTGAGCCTCAATGGGGATACGAGCAGTTCTTCTCCATCAATGGCCAGGGAATTCAGCACTCCCGATCCCCTGTCAAACCTGTATGCAAATCCTTCCCCCGAAATGATGAACCCGGTTGCATCTTCAACTAATTCCGCGATTTGAACGGGGTTGCTGGCAGGCGCAGGCGGCTGATACCACTGTTTCAGCTCGAACTGGTCCCACGAGACCTCAAATCCTTTCCCGGCCCAGGGTTCATCCTGTTTAAGTGCAGAGCTGATGTTCAGGCGGTATTCCTTTCCCGGTACGATTTCAGGTTTTGAATAAGGGATCGTGACCTTTCCCCTGCTTTGGGGCTTCAGGTCCAGGTCCAGGGTCCCCGATTGCAGCACTGCATCATCCTCGGTCAGGGTCCACCTGGTCTCCCATTCCGACGCATTGGTAAAGTTGCTGCGGTTCCATACCTCTGCCTCTCCGCTCTCCCGGTCAAGGAGCGAGAAGGAAAGGGGCTGGACCGTTTTTTTCATTTGCCACATTTCGGGCTGGGGCGTGCGGTCGGGCCAGATGGCTCCGTAGGTGCGGGCGCCGATCCCGTAACTGAAGAAGGTGCCTTCATTTGTTTCTTCCTCAAAATCGAGCCATAGCAGGGCATCAGAAGGACTGTGAGCCTCCCCGGGTTCGATCGCCCTGCTGAAAATTCCCACGTTATCGATCACTGCGTCACACAGGTAGTCATTCAGGTCCTGTCCGTGTTGCTCCACATCCCTGCCAATATTCACCGGAAAGGGCAGGTTCACGATCCCTCCGCTGGCCTCCCGGGATGCAGTTTCCTCCCCGTCAATAAAGATTTTCATGGTTTCTCCGTTATACAAGGCCTGTAACCGGTGCCAGTTGTTCTCCCAGTTTTGAGGGAGGGGTGATTGCAGGGTCTGTTTTTCTCCGTTGAACAGGTAGAATTCAACCCGGTCCGTTCCCAGTTGCCTCAGCCCGAACTGGTTGCTGCCTTTGGTGATCAGGGTGCCACTGCTGCTGTTCAGGGATCGTGGATAAACATCCAGCATCAGAGTAAGCTGATCGCCTGTTACCTCCAGGTGGAAATCACGGTAGACTTCCACCCACTGGTCATGCCCGTTCAGATCGATCCCCTTCCCTTGCCTGCCGTCGACCAGCCTGGCATTGCCCATGATATGAACGGGGGTAACGTTGGGAGAACTGTCCTCCAGCCTGCGGATGGGTTCCGAAATACCGGGACTTACAAAATCCCAGATGGCACCTCCCATGCTCCGGGGATGGGAATAGATCACCCGCCAGTAATCATCCATTCCACCCCCGCCATTACCGGCAATGGACAGGTATTCGTCCATGAATGAAGGCCTGATGTCGGATGTGTCCAGACCGATGTTCACCTCCAGCTCAATGGGGGTGGGGTATCGGGGCCCTATGATCTCTTCTGCTGGATGAATGTCCGCATTTCCCCCGTACATCCAGTATCGGGTCGGATCCAGCCTTTTACCTTCCCTGATCACTTCAGAAATGTTCTCCCCCTCGCCACTTTCGTTGCCGGCGCTCCAGAACAGTACACAGGGGTAGTTTCTGTCCCGCAATACCATCTTTCGGACACGCTCCCGGTACATTTCAGTGTATTCAGGCATTCGTGACAGGTATTCGGATGCATGGGCTTCCGTTCCGGCTTCATCGATAATAAAGATCCCGTATTCATTGGCCAGTTCCAGGTACTTATTGACAGGCGGGTAATGCGAGGTTCTTACTGCGTTAAAATTGAATTGTTTAAGAATTTCAAAGTCCTTCCTGATGGTAGCTTCATCCATTACATGGCCCAGCTCAGGATGTTGCATGTGGGAGTTGATGGCATGAAGCTTGACCGGAACCCCGTTGAGGTAGAAGGTGTTGCCTTTGATCTCGGTTTCCTTGAAGCCGATCGGGGCTTGAACCCTGTCGGCAATGTTTCCGCCGCTCTCCTTCAACTCCAGAACCAGATCGTACAGGGCCGGTGTTTCCGAGGTCCACTTCTCCGGGTTGCTGATCAGCGCCGAGATGGAACTTTTTTGCATGCTCCCCCCTCTGATATTGAATGGTTCTCCATCCATCGTGGCCACCTCCTTTCCGTTTCGTTCCAGGATGGCGTGGATGCGGTATCCGCTCCCGCCTGATTGATAGCTTGCCACATCCACATGGACCGACAGGCTGGCATCTCTGCAGGAGTCGTCCAGGTCGGTGATCACCTGCCAGTCGAATATCCTCACATCAGGGGTGGCAAATACCACCACGTCATCGAAGATTCCGGCCAGCCGCCAGTAATCCTGTCCCTCCAGGTAGTAACCATCCGAAAATTTGACAACGAAAACCGCTATGGTGTTTTCTCCCTCTTTCAGAAATGGAGTGATCCGGAACTCCGAAGGCTCCTGTGCACCTTCATTGTAGCCCACCTGTTCCCCGTTTACCCAGAGAAAGAAAGCGGATGCGACTTTCTCAAATCGGAGGAACACCTCCTGACCGTTCCAGTCGGAGGGCAAACTGAAGGATCTCCTGTAAGCACCCGTCGGATTGTATTCATCAGGAACTGCGGGAGGAACCACCCTGAATCCCTGTTCACTTTCCCCCTCTTCCGTTGCCCTTCTCCCTTCCGGGGGGGCAGACTCCGGCCTTCCGAGGGAATAGGTAGTACTGATATTACGAAACAGCCTGTCACCGTATCCCTCCATCTCCCAGTTGGAGGGTACCCTGATTTCATCCCATTCACTGTCATCAAAGCCGGTCTCGAAGAATTCACCGGGAATGCCGTCCGGCACATCGCTGTAGTAAAACTTCCAGGCACCATTCATCAAGATATGTTTCTCAGGGATGAAGTAGGCTCTTCCCTCCACCTGTCCAAGCTCGAATAGTGCCGTATTCTCAATGAAATTGTCTAAATGACCAAGAAATTGCTGGGACTGAGTAAAGCCATTCCCGGTTGTTACGGCCAGCAGCGCCAGAAATGAAAATCTTTTCATCGGTCTGATTTTTTTAGGGATCATGAGTTAAGGTTTTTTAAGATACGAGTTCCGGTTGAATCCTACAATTCCTGCAGAATCTCTTTTACAGCCCGGCATTACTTTGGCATATGTGAGAGGCAAATTGAGATGTATGGCTTATCTTAAGACTTGAATATAAATACACAATCAATAGATGGGGCCTTGTCCGCCACGGCGGACGAGGAGAATCAAATATCGGGTCGTTGAACAATGGCTTATCAGTCTGGTTTAGATATTAGTTGAACAAATGGTGAATGAGAAATAGCGAATCCGGAGGATCCTGAATGTCGAAGATGCTGATTTTCATACTTTCAACCCTCTGGCCGGCCCAGCAGGATGACTACCCCCTGAAAAACGGAAGACCGACCAGCAGTGGAATTGAACAGTATGTGGAGGAGAATGCCGATTCACTGATCCTGGCATACCAGGATTATGTCGGGGATACCCTCTATCATGTATGGATCTATGCGGAAGATCTGCATCAATACGGGATCGAAGATTCCCTGGAACTCGGTTTTTACATCAACAATGAAATCTATATCTCCACATCGGAATATTTCATTGCCTACGAATTATCCGACCTTTCGGGATACCGCAAGTCAAGGTTCACAGACAACAACAAATTCGTGAAGGCAACCATCATGCATGAACTGACACACGACTATTTCAACCAGATAGCCTGGGAGATGATTTCTGTGGACAGCCTGCACGTGGACCGTTCCTATATTCCCTATCACTGGATCCTGACCACCATGGAGTCTTTTGGCTCGGGATTCATCGAAGAAGGGATTTGCGAATACATGGTTGAAAAGATGGGGGAGGTCATTACCCCAAGGGTGACCCTGGTTCCGGGCTCCATTGAGGAATTAACCCTGGAGGAGAACAAATACAGGATGAAGTATAAATATTCAGCCCACTTTCTTCGGAAATTCCTGGATGAAAAAGGATTTAAGCAAGGGGTCAAAATTTTGATCCACAATCCTCCGCCCACCTATGAGGAGATTCTGACTCCCGATCTCTTTTTTGGTAGGCTCATTGAACC
>Ga0209536_100009666_pt1 | contig 14323 bp, 7 predicted proteins | sample DeeMarSeWOR28_12_FD_187461 | JGI IMG/M metagenome (GOLD analysis project Ga0209536, IMG submission 187461) | Marine sediment microbial communities from White Oak River estuary, North Carolina - WOR-2-8_12 (SPAdes) (version 2) | ecosystem: Environmental > Aquatic > Marine > Intertidal zone >...
TATTTGAATTTTGATCAGTAGGACACCAGAAAACCAATTGCCATGAAACGTTTACTATACATATTGCCCATCCTTGCGATCATTATCGCAGGATGCTCACGAGAACCCTATGCAGACGGAATCGTCGCGCCAAATCCGGCATATGTAGGGGAAGATGTCACCTTTACCGACCGCTCCACCCATACCGATTATGTGGAATGGGATTTCGGGGACGGAATCGGCTCTTCTAATTTCATAGCTGTGAACCGGTATATCGATCCAGGTTTTTACGATGCCAGCTTAAGAGCATTCGGTACCAAGGGAGGTGTAAACACCTGGTCCTTTGTGGTCGAAGTATGGGGCGCAGACCTGACCGTAGTTGTACAGCTATACACACCTCCTGGCTCGGAGCCCGGATATTTTGTGGAAGGAGCCAGCGTGATCCTCTATCCGACCCTGAATGACTGGATCAACCAGACCAATCAGGTCGAGGAGCAGTATACAAACCGGTATGGTGAAGCCAGTTTTTCAGGTCTGAGCTACCAGCGCTACTATGTGGATGTCTGGGAGGCCAACCACGATAATTACCAGCTTGCCGCCGAGGATGTGGGATGGATTGAGACCCAGATGATGGAAGGCGAATACCTGCAGACATTCTATGCCTTCGTGGATTACTATCCCGATGGTAAGAAATCCACCACACGTGCAACCAACAGGTCAGAAAAGATGGAACAGGGAGCCATTGGCACGAAACGGGAACTGAAGGAGAACAAGCTCTCCAAACCCAGAAAATAGGAGGTCCTCTCCGGGAGTAATCATCCATCAGAAAAAATGCTCCCGAACTATCCTGATCAATTGAAAATTTCAATATATTTGCAGCCCGAAAGTATCAGAACAGCCTGCAAGCTGTTCTGATACTAGTTGAAAGGGAAAAGGGGAAAAGGAAAAAGATCTTTCTAACACGCTTTGAACTTTGAGCTTAGACCTTTCAACTAATTGGCCCAGATGGCAGGGCCGACCGATAAGAAATGCTCCGGTGGAGCATTTCAGGAAGGAGCCGGCTTGAAGGGGGGCCAATTCCGCCCGAAATTATATTGAATGTATTTGGAATTGGCATTGTTCTTAGCATTATGAGATATCCATCTTGCCCAGATGGCGGAATTGGTAGACGCGCTAGTTTCAGGGACTAGTGTACGCAAGTACGTGCAGGTTCGAGTCCTGTTCTGGGCACGAAAAAAAGGTGCAAGGAAAAAGGGTAAAGGGAAAAGTTCTTTAAAAGATGCCTTTACCTTTATCCGGGATCTTTCATCTAGAGAGAGAGCCCAGGTGGCAGGGCCGACCCTTAAGAAATGCTCCGGTGGAGCATTTTAGGGAGGAGCCGGCTTGAGGGTGGCCAATTCCGACCGATTTTAAGAGTAGGGATTAAGGAATCGGCACATGTTCTAATAGAATTTGATTAAACACATGCCCAGGTGGCGGAATTGGTAGACGCGCTAGGTTGAGGGCCTAGTGACCGTTTTTGGTCGTGCAAGTTCGATTCTTGTCCTGGGCACTGCTGCTATCTTAAAACATGCTGTAGTTCTACAGTTTACAGGCTGTTGGAAAGTCGGTAGTAGAAAGATAGTGGAAAAAACTGGAAATGCAATACCCCTGTTTTGAAGATAGAGACAGGGGTATTTTTATGGATCAGTGCCAGTACATGGCAAGTTTCCTCCCTATTGGATGAAATTAAACCCTATTCTGGCTTAAAACTAAAACCCGAATTTGACGATCATGCCATGGAGCGTTCCCGAAAAAACAGTCTCCTGTTTGGGAAATTTGACGTAGTAATTCCTGTACCCGGTGGACGCATAGATGTGTCGTGAGAGCAGGATATTTGCATTAAATGCGAACTGATTGGTGAATTTCTCGTCCAGAATCGGCGCCCCGATATCACCCAGGGCTATCAGTTCGATCCGTTTGTGGGGACGGCAGGTGAAGTTGGTGGCAATCACCGGATCCAACCACAGTCTTTCCAACTTTGCAGATATGGGTTGAATACCCACAAATTCACTTTCCAGATTCGCACTGAAATAGACGAATCAGCCAGAAACAAGTGGAAATCCTCAGGTTCTTCTGGTTCCAGGAAATATCTGCTTCAGCTTTTATCTTATGATCTGCTTGCCCGCATACCGGAGTTGCAGAACAAAGCATCAAAGCCCATACCCGATTCTACTTTTGAATGTATCAGTTCCTATTTTGATTATCAATAAAGGATCTGTAAATGAAACAGCCTACACTGTTTGTTTGATGGTTAAAAACATGCAATCGTACAATGAAGCGTTACTTGACTTGTTTATAAACATATGTTATCTTGTTTATTTAGAAATAGTTCAGCTACTAAGAACTATACTGATCGACTGTTTGTAAGAGATGATGCCCTAACATCTACCCGGATCGGGGGCTTTCGGCCGGTGTATACACTCTGATCAAAATAAATCCCTTACTACAAATTCATGATATCAAAGACATTAGTCTGGCCTCCGGCGTGGTGTGCTAATTTTAATTGTGCCAGGTTGAGATTAGGAATCATTCTTCTTTGTTCCTGTTTCTTATTGTTTACAAACTTCAATTCATCCTATGGATCAATCCTGGTCCAGGAGGGAATTGAGATTACCGGTCAGGTTACAGATGCTTCCACAGGCGAGCCATTACCGGGAGTAAACATTATTATTGAGGGGACTTCCATTGGTGATGTCTCGGATAGCGATGGCAATTACAGCCTGAACGTTCCAGATGAAAGTACTGTCCTTGTATATTCATATGTAGGTTACTCAACAGAATCTGTAACCGTGGGAAGCCAGCGGATTATTAACATTTCACTGGCACCTGAGGCTCAGGAAATTGACGAGGTTGTAGCTATAGGGTATGGAACTGTAAAGAAATCAGATCTTACGGGGGCCATTTCTTCCGTAAAGGCGGATGATATTGAAAAAGCAGGCCCGGTGAATGTTGAGTCTGCGCTTCAGGGACGAGCTTCCGGGGTTTATGTTTCCCAGAATTCAGGGGCCCCGGGTACAGAGCCCGTGGTCCGCATCAGGGGCATCGGCACCATCAATGAACATGCTCCCATTTATGTGATCGACGGCACCATCATGGATATCAGCGATTACAGGAACCAGGCAAATACCCTTAACTTCCTGAATCCGGCAGATATAGCCAGTATTGAAGTGCTGAAAGATGCCTCAGCCTCAGCCATATATGGTTCGAGAGGTGCAAACGGGGTAGTTCTGATCACCACCCACAAAGGATTTGACTCCAGGCCAAAAGTAAGCTTCAGTGCCCGGCTGGGCTTTGCCAAAGCGGCCAAGTTGCCAGAATTCCTGGGTTCCGATGACTATGTGGATATGGTTAATACGGCGTATATGAATAAGTATTTATACGACAACCCCGGGGCAGATCCAGATGTCGACCTTGATACCATCTACCCGGAAGTCAGGGAGGTCAATGAACAATACCAGCTGGGCTACAATACGGACTGGTACGATGAAATAACAAAAGACCAGCTTGCCCTTTCCCAGGACTACAATCTTTCGATCAGAGGTGGTTCAGAAGATGCACGGTATGCGGCAAGTTTCGGGTATTATGATGAGGATGGGATCCTGCTTGGCCCGAGCAATTACCGGCGTTATGCATTCCGGGTAAATACGGATTTTAAGCTGGGTAAAATTTTCAGGGTGGGAGAGAACTTTGCCGTTACCCAGTCGCAGGCAAATTCATATGAAGAGTCAAAATTTGAGTACGGGATGATGGGAGAGTCTTCCAGGGGTGTTGATTGGGCCCTGGGTGCTGCTCCAATATATCCGGTCTATGTGCCTGATTCGCTCCTTGACCCCAATGATCCTAATTACGAATACTCCAGGTATGCCTCAGTCCGCGGTGGAAATCCAGTTTACAGAGTATATAGTCGTGATTTAGACATAGAAAATCTTACTATTTTCGGAAATGCATTTGTTGAGGCTACCTTCCTGAAAGATCTGGTATTCCGTTCCTCACTGGGTCTTAATTATACAAGTTCTTTCCATGATGAATTCTGGCCGAAATTCTATGACCCGGAAACTGGTGAAGCAAATGATGGAGGGGTAGTTAATAAAGCTTACAGGACAAATGGATGGCTATGGGAAAATACATTAAGCTACAAGAAGATTCTGGAAAAACACAGCATTAATGCACTTGTTGGATATACCTCTGAACATAACAAATATGATTATCTGACCGGGAAGAAAGTTAATGTTCCGAACAACGATGAAGAAATGAGGATCCTGGATGCCGCCTTGTCTGATCCAGAGACTACCGGAGGATATGATGTGGTTAATATGATTTCTATGCTTGCCAGGCTGCATTATGGGTATGATAACAGGTACCTGGTAACTGCAAGCGTACGAAGGGATGGCACTTCAAAATTTGGTCCGGAGGATAAATGGGGGGTCTTTCCCTCAGCTGCCCTCAGCTGGAACATCAGCAATGAACCTTTTCTCGAAAGCGTGAACCGGGACATCCTACGGGTTCTGAAAATCCGAGCAAGCTGGGGCCAGATAGGCAATACCAGCATGGCACCTAATTATACCAATGCCTATGTTTCACAGGTATCCTCTCCTTATTGGCTGCGCGCCCTGGTTGATAACCAGCCCTACGATGGATATTATTATGAGACCATCGGCAATCCGGATCTAAGCTGGGAGACCACCGAGCAAATCAATATTGGCCTTGACCTGGGTTTGTTTAAGAATGCATTATTTCTAACAGCTGAATACTTCATTAAGGATACCGAGGATATGCTGATGGTAAGCACTGTACCTGGCTATGCAGGATATCCTGCCTTTAGCCAGCCCGTGGTAAATGCCGGATCTGTTAGCAACAAAGGCTTTGAACTTGAGCTTGTACATAAAGGGGCATCCGGTAATTTCAGTTATGATCTTTCAGCAAATTTAACAAGCTATAAGAACGAAGTAACCGCTTTGCATGGTGAGCGATCCTATATTCAGTACGACAGCCCGAACCGGACCGCTGTGGGACATCCAATAGGTATGTTCTATGGCTTTGTGACTGATGGGATCTTTCAGACAGAAGAGGAGGTACAGGGATATGTGGATGCCAGCGGAACCGTTATACAACCGGATGCAGTGCCCGGAGATTTCCGCTTTATGGATCTGAACGGGGATGGTGAGATCAGCAATGATGGTGACCGGACCTTTATCGGTAATCCTCATCCTGACTTTATGTACGGATTTACCATCAACCTGCGATACCATGGGTTTGATCTGATGACTTTCTGGCAGGGTGTACATGGAAATGACATATGGAATTTACGCCGGGATTACGACTTTGATTATGGCATTAAGAACACCTATAAGCATATCTATGATGATGCCTGGAGGGGGGAAGGGACTTCCAATGGACAACCACGGATAACCACATACGCTGAGAATGATAATTTCAGGGATTCTGATTATTTCCTGGAGGACGGTTCCTATTTAAGGATGAAGAATCTTCAGCTTGGGTATACCCTGCCTGCAGGCATCAGTGAGAAGCTACATATAAGTACCTGCAGGATATGGATCGGCGGAACCGATCTTCTCACCTTTACCAGTTATACCGGGATTGATCCGGAGATCGGGCTGGTGCACCCTCAGTATAGCGGTTTGGGGGATGCCGATACCTATCCCAAATACAGGAAGTTTATGGTGGGTATAAATGTGGAGTTTTAATACTGAACCAAAAAACCTTGAGACAATGAAAAAAGCTAGCAGATATATTTTTATAAGCCTTATTTGTTCTCTGGCCCTTTCATGCAGTGAGGACTTTCTTACAACTTCACCCACAGGTGTTGTGACCGAAGAATCCTATTTCAGAAATATTGAAGAACTCCAGGCTGCACTTTACGCTTGCTATTCGGTAGTGAACAGCTATCAAAAACGTAATGATTGGCTTGCTCATGTCGCAACAGGATTATTCATTATGGGAAATATTGGCTCCGATGACTCGGATAAAGGCGGCGGAGGTGATTGGGATATGCCGGAGATGGATGATATATCCCTGTCCAGACAGAGAGCCGATAATTCACTTGTACAAGCCTGGTGGAATATTAACTTTGATCTGATCGCAAAGTGCAATACGGTCATTGATAAATCGGAAGGGGTGAATGGCGATGCAGCTGAGATTGAACGGATCGTCGACCAGGCCAGATGTTTGCGGGCCTTCGGATTTTACAATCTGGTTACCCTCTTCGGAGATGTCCCCATGCCCACACAATTTCTTGATCCTTTAGAGCTGGATTTGGAGCAAACACCTGAAGCAGAAATCTGGGAGCTTATAGAACAGGACCTGAATGAAGCCAAAAACCTTCCTCCGAAAAGTGAGAGCTCCTTTGGTCTGGTCGACCGGGGATTTGTATATGCTATGCTGGGGAAAGCGTTTATGTGGCAGCACAAGTATGAACAGGCGGTTGAAGCATATTCTATGCTTATTACTTCTGGTGAGTACCAGTTGGTAGATGATTATGGATTAATACACCGATACGAAGGCGAAAACTGCGCTGAGTCCATTTTTGAATTCCAAAATGAGATGCTGGAGGGTGAGAGGGATATTCCTTCTACGATTGGTGTTTTCAGGATGCCTAGGGAAGATTGGAATGGCTGGGGTTTTGATACTCCCACCCAGGATCTGCTGGATGAATTTGAGACCGGGGATCCCAGGATCATTTATACCTTCAATTTTATCGGAGATGTGTTTCCGGCTCCGGAGGGAGAGTATGTGGTGGGAAACAATGGGTCAAAAACCGGATATACCTGCAGGAAAGCCTGGATCCCATACTCAGAACGCACTGAAGATCTTTTCTGGCAGACTTTTAACTGGCGCTATTGCCGATATGCTGAAGTACTCCTTTTTTATGCTGAGGCACTGAATGAGACCAATCAGCCGGATCAGGCCAGAATGTACCTGAATATGGTCAGGGAGCGGGCAAGGAATACCCCCACCACAGATCCACAGCGGATTTCCTGTGCCTGGGATCTGAGCTATACCGGTGAATTGCTGCCAGATGTGACTACCAGTGATCAGGCGCTGTTGCGCGAGGCCATCTATCATGAACAGCGAGTGGAACTGGGAACAGAAGGACACCGCAGATGGATCCTCTTACGCACCGGGCAATTTAAGGAGGCCATGGAACGGGCCAAGGGTTCCATAGGCTGTTCTGTGGAAGATCACGAATGGCTCCTTCCCATCCCCCTGTGGGATATCGATTTTTCCGAAGGAGCTATTGTGCAGAATCCCGGGTACAATTAGCGGTCCAAAAAAAAGTAAAGCGGGGATCAGCAGGAAAGCCCGGTGGAATGCGGATTACTGGAGATGTAATAATGTTTCCATCCGGCCGGTCTCTTCCAGCCATCTCCTTACCCTGTCTCGTTCTGCCTCGTGAATCTCTTCCATTCGATGCATGATATCCTGATAACAAGGTTCATCACGAATGGGATCAAACAAAGGGCAAAGCTTGACCATGGCCATATTGAACCTTGAAAGAAATTTAAAGGTATTAAGAAATTTTCTTAAAGATTCGCATGCTTTCTCTGTATCCCCTGTAAATGCATAGGCCTTCGCTGCATCGATACTTATCTCTGAAGCCCAGTAGGGTTCATTTCGCTCAAGCATTTCTTCATACATAGCCGTCTCAAGCTTAAAATAGTATTCCGCCTTTTCATATTCCCCCATCAGCCACAAACCATATCCCACAAAATAAGGATGGCCATATTCATTTGGATCAGAAAATGGATCTTCAATATCTTGCTTTTCAAGTTTCTCAAGTATTTCCTGAGTTTCCTGTATTACAGCATCATCCAGACCGGCATCTATGGCAATGAAAGCACCAATTCGAAAATCCGGATTTATCTCCTGAATCTTCTTTTCATGCTCTCTCATGGTTTGAAAATCTCCATCCTGATAGGCAACAGTGAGAAGATCTAAGTAATAATCTACTTCATTTCCATCTATGGTAAGCTTCTGATCAAAGAAGTTTTTTGCTATCTCATTGAAGCCAAGGGCCTGATACACATTGCCAAGCGTGTTCAGCTTTCTGGGAAGCATGTATCCTCGGTTTCGGCTCAGATCTTCTTCAAAATCCTCAATAGCTCCCACTAAATCGCCCGTCATTTGCGCATGAAGATTTCCTCTTGTATTATAGGCTACATCATGGTTGGGATCAAGCTCAAGTGCCTTATTTACGTTAGTCAGTGCTTTTTCGGCCCCATTCTTGAATGCCCTGTAATATAAACTTCTTAAATGAAAGGCATCCGCCAGCTCTTCATCATAGAAAAGTGCCTTGTTAGCCCATATCAACATGGAATCAAGAAATTCTGGCTTATCAGCCTGAGATTGTCCAAAGCAAACCCATCCCAGTCCGGCATATGCCGGTGCAAACAATGAATCTAATTCAAGGGCCTTCTTGAACAGGATTTCAGCCCTGCCCCTGTAATCTTCATTCGCATAACCAGGTCCAATATTGTACATTGCATTCATCATCTCCTGCATTCCCTGGCTCCATAGATCATAGGCTTCAAAACTTGAAGTCGGCACTTTTTCCATCCGTTGTAGCTCTTCGGGAGTGATGATGGCATTCACTTCTCTGGCTACCAGTTGCGCAATTTCACTCTGTAAAGAATAGAAGGCATTTATCGGTCTTATTTCCCTGTCATATGAAACTGACCATAATTGTGTGCCGCCATTGTCCATTAAATGAAGGGTTAGCCGGAATTGATCTCCGAACTTTTGTCCACTTCCATCCAGGATGTAACTCACGTTCAACTCCTCAGCTATCTCAGGAATGGATTTTGTGACATTCCTGTATTGCTCAACAGAAGTGCGGGAAGCAACCCTCAGGTCTTTAATCATGCAAAGGTTATTCTGAATGGTACCCATGGTCCCGTTGATGAAATGCTCTTCTGTTACCAGACCATCGTTTATAAACGGTAAAACTGCAATGGATTTACCGTAGAGGGTAAGCTCCTCAGAAATTTTATTCCGGGTAAAGATATTGAACAGGATCAGGCCAATAATTACAACAGCACTTACATAAGTAGCAATCTTCCAGTTTCTCCAGGAAGGTGGGGCTGTTTTACTTTCACCTTTCTCCAGCTCGCTAGATGGCCTGGTTTTCTTCAGACCTTCCGGGCTTAAATCATAGATCCAGGAGACGATCAGTGTGATGATCAGTCCTGCCAGGAGGATGAAGAAAGCCACTTTCAGGGTCCATTCAGGTAGTCCGAAAGGTTCAGACATCATGCCCACCAGCTCCAGGATCATAAATCCGCCGGCGATGTATACCGCTAGAACCCTGGTAACATTCCTGCGTTTGAGCTCGTGCCAGAGTTGGGATAGTTTATTCTGTTTCCCGGGCATGGATATTCGGGTTTGCTCGTATCACTGAATCATATAGCATTACATGCCAAACTGTTCCATTCTCCCGGTCTCCTCCAGCCATCTTCTGACCCGGTTATGTTCGGTCCGGAACTTGATTTCCATTTTTCTCATGATCTCTTTATATTCGGGCGTATCCTGAATAGGTTCTATCATGGGACAAAGATTTATCATTGCTGTCATCCAGGTAGGAATTGTATTCATATTTTCAGCCAGATCATCCAGATAATCGAAGGCTTTTTCAAAGTTTCCTGTGAATGCGAATACTTTCACCATATCAATATGCGAGTGTCCAAATTTCGCATGCGCCCTGTTCTGCCTGATAATCTCTTCCCCGTACTTGATCTGAAGGTCGAAAAAGTACTGTGCCTGCTCATATTCCTCCATAAGCCAAGATGCGTAACCTGCGCCATAGCTATATAGAGCCGTAGTTGCATTTACAGGCTCACCTGCTTTATAAGCTTCTATATCCATTTTTGCTTCTTCAATTACCACTTCATTGTATCCAACGTCGATGGCCATAAATCCGCCTATCCGATATTCGGGATCAAACTCCTGTACTTTGCGTTCATAATCAAACATGGCCTCTACATCCTCATTGCAATAGGCAGTCCATACAAGGGAAGCATAATGCGCTGCGGAATCGCCAGTCAGACTAAGTATTTGCCTGGAATAGTGATCAGAAATATCATAAAACCCGATCCCCCGATATTGTCCACTTAGGTTGCCGATCAAGGCAATCCTTTCAGATCCTGAGCTGCGTTCAAGGGCCTGCTCTATATTTTCAAGGCCACTGACAAAATCACCAAAATAATTCATGTAATGATTGCCCCTGAAAGCATAGGTTTCAGAATCGTTGGGATTTAGTTCAAGAGCCCGGTTATAATCAGATAAAGCACGTTCTTTTTGTCCTGATACCTCCATGGTATGCCTCCCTCGAAGGCGATAGGCCTCGGCCAGTTGAGGGTCAAAAGAAAGAGCTTTATTGACAAACCACAATACGGAATCCATAAATGTTACAGACACTATCTTTTCGGTGTATGTATCCTCCTCAAAGTAGATTCTCCCCAATCCCACATAAGCAAGCGCAAAGGTGGAATCAAATGCCAGTGCTTTCCTGAACATCTCTTCAGCCCTGACAATAGCTTCATGATCATTTTGAAAGCGATACTTATTCCAATCTTCATTTCCTCTGCTGTAAAAATCTTGTGCACTCAGACTTGTGGTAGGCACTTTTTCGATTCGTTGCTTCTCTTCAGGTGTGATAAAGGCGCCTACCTCATCGGCCACCAACTGGGCTATTTCAACTTCCAATTTGAAAAGATCCTCAACCTGCTCAATGGTCCTTTCAAACTGCCCTGACCATAAGTGCGTATCAGTCTGGTCGATCAACTGTACTGTCATTCTTATCTGATTTCCATACTTTCGCATACTGGCTTCAAGAAAATAACTGGCCTCCATCTCCTTCGCAATCTCAGGAATGGCTTTAAAGGTATTTCTGTATTGCTCCACCGAGGTACGTGATATCACCCTGAGGTCTTTTATTTTACACAGGTTATCCAGGATGGATTCCATGGTCCCATTAATGAAATACTCATTCTCCTGATCCGGGCTGTCGTTTTTAAAAGGCAGGACTGCTATGGATTTCCCATAGAGGGTTGGGCTGTCAAAAAACTGATTGCGGGTAAAGATATTGAACAGGATCAGACTAATTATTATCACAGCACTTACATAGGTGGCGATCTTCCAGTTTCTCCATGAGGGAGGGGCTATCTGATCCTTATCTTCCTCCAGCTCGCCTGATGGCATGGTTTTCTTAATTCCTCCGGGAGTTACATCATAGATCCATGAGACAATGACGGCAATAATGAGACCGGCAAGAAGAATAAAGAAAGCTGCCTTCATGGACCAGTCTGGCAATCCGAAAGGCTCTGAGGTCATGTCAACCAGCTCAAGGATCATAAATCCAGCTGCAATGTATACAGCAAGGACCCGGGTAACATTTCTGCGTTTCAGTTCCTGCCAGAATTGGGATAATTTGCTGGGGCTGTTTGACATTTGATCATTGGGATAGGTTAATGCAATATACAGAACTCCAGTACAAAAGACAAATGACACATCATAGAATAGAAGTGCCTCTATCCCAGTTTTCATGCGGGATTCAGCTCAAAAGTAGCCCCTATAGTATGATATACTCTACTCCTCCTATTCCTACTGATCTCGGTTATAACTTTCCTAAACATGAAGAAGATTGAGGTTTGTTTCTGGCTCTCTAATTCGTTCCATATCATAGAGCCAAGAACTATAGAAAAACTGAAATTCCAGCCTGGTGCTGATAAGGAATGGCGCATATAATCTTCCCTGTCTCTCACCCAGATCGGGAGGAGCTGCTATTCAAATACCCGAAATCGATTATTTAGACCATGAGGTTTTTTTTTGGTCAGAATCAAAGGATTGGGTCTATCACTACATTCAATTATTGAGTCTTTTTTTGGTTATAATTTGCCCTCAATCCTTGTGATAGTAAAGGATGCAGGAATGGAAAACAAGCCATAATCTACCAGTTCCTAGCCAGAACACACTTTATTTTCATCAGATGAGGAAGGAAACTTTCCATGTATTGGCACTGATCCATAAAACTACCCATGTCTTTTATCTTCAATACAGGGGTATTGCACTGCCGGTATTTCTGCTATCTTGCCACTAGCAACTTTCCAGCAGCCTGTAAACTGTAGAACTGCAGTCTGTTATGGACCAGCGTTAATGTCCTAACTGACAATGGATTGTACTTAAGCTCGGATAGTCGTACAGTCCTGTCATGGGCACACAGCGGTTGTACTGAAAAAGGGTCATAAGTTGATCGGACGGGGAGGCTCTCACCCATCGGCTTTTGACTTTTTTTATTCTCCCATACTATGTAATTTGCATTACATCAATTACATCTCATTCTTCGAACTCCGGGACTGCTGATTATATCATAATCACTTGATAATATGGCTATCAAGTGGGCTCCTGACATTGAATTTACTCCGGTTCAGCACATGGGTATAAAGCATGGTGGAACGTACATCTTTATGACCGAGAAGCTCCTGGACTGTGCGTATGTCATAGCCGTCCTCCAATAGATGTGTGGCAAATGAATGCCTGAAAGTATGACATGAGGCGGGTTTTTTTACCTGCGATTTTCTAACGGCCATTTTCACCGCTTTTTGCAAATAGCTTTCATGTCTGTAATGCTGCCGCAATGTTCCGGAACGAGGGTCAGTGGCAGGCTTCCTCGAGGGGAAAATATATTGCCAGGCCAATTCTTTCGCACTTTTCGGATACTTCCTTTCCAGCGCTTCCGGCATAGATGCACCTGCAAATCCCATGGCCAACATATTTTCTTCCAGTCGTATCCTGGCTTTCTCAATCTGTCTCTTCAAGGGTTGAACCAACTGGAAAGGGAGTATCGTTCTCCTGTCGTTGTCTCCTTTCCCCGCTCTCACTGTTATTTCATTAAGTTCGAAGTCAATATCCTTTACTCGCAAGTTCAAGCATTCAGTTAATCGCAAACCGCTTCCATATAACAGTGAGGCCATGAGATGAAATTCTCCATGCAAACCCGACAGGATCTCCTGAACTTCATTGCGACTCAATACCACCGGCAAGCGATTACCTATCTTTGCAGGCCGAAATACTATTTCATCCAGGGGTACCTTCTGCACTTTTTTATACAAAAATACCAGCGCATTCAAGGCCTGGTTCTGAGTGGAAGCGGATACCTCCCTTTCAACTGAAAGGTAGGTGAGAAAATCTGCAATCTCTTTCGCGCCCATGTATCCGGGATGATTTTTTCCATGGTAGATGATAAACCGGTAGATCCAGTTGAGATATGTTTTTTCAGTGCTGTAACTATAATGATTGGAACGAATTACGGTCCTTACATGATCTAAGAACCGCGAACGATTTATACCTGTGGTTTTCATTCTGTTTTGATCAAAAATCCCGGCATATAAATCACCTTACACAATATTCACTCGTAATTTGATATCCGTTTGATATTAATGTGGGAAACATCCATATATCTCCCATTGAATGCAATTTCTTCTGTTTTGATTTCTTACGATAAAACCTTTTTACTGATATGAATCTCCAGGATTTCGTTATCTGGTTCAGAAGTTGAGGATATCAAAGGAAATCAAGGGATTTCCGGAAAGCATAAAATTGTGTGACACTTCATTTCTTCGTAATTTACATTAGATTTCTCTGAGGAAAGGAGGTCATTTTGGGAGTGACTCGGCGAAGCTATGCAGGGTGGGATTTTTTTTTGACTTTTCATAGAATCAGTAAGGCAGCTTATTCTGCATGACATTAATCCGAATCCACAATACCCGCTCCCTGCATAGTATTATATTGCTTAAGGCAGTAGAATATATGTTAAGCCTCTTATCAAAACCATTGTGAATTTCATTAATTACGATCCAGTTGCAAAGTTTTATGATTTTTATGCAGGGGCAACCTACGATTACGATTTCTTTCTGAGTCGTATCAAAGCAGGGACGCCCGTACTTGAGCTCATGTCGGGCACTGGGCGGTTATCTATTCCGCTTATAAAGGCAGGAGCAGTTCTAACGTGTGTAGATATCTCTCAAGGGATGATCAATATCCTTAAGCGTAAGCTAAAGGATGAAGAGCTTCAAGCAAATATTTTTTGTGCTGATGTGCAGCGTCTCGATTTTTCAGGGAACTTTGAGATTGTATTACTTCCGTTCCAGTCGTTTATGGAATTGGTGGGCAAAGAGAAACAACTGAATACTTTGCGGTCAGCGTATCAAGCACTCGTTCCGAAAGGGCGGTTCTATTGCACGATGTATAATCCAAATATTCGTCGAAAGTCAGTAGATGGAGTGATGCG
>Ga0209536_100009668_pt1 | contig 14321 bp, 10 predicted proteins | sample DeeMarSeWOR28_12_FD_187461 | JGI IMG/M metagenome (GOLD analysis project Ga0209536, IMG submission 187461) | Marine sediment microbial communities from White Oak River estuary, North Carolina - WOR-2-8_12 (SPAdes) (version 2) | ecosystem: Environmental > Aquatic > Marine > Intertidal zone >...
GTGAGCGCTGATAAACGGTTGACATCACCGTGCAAAGCAGAATGTCCAGCTCATATGAATGTTCAAGGCTACGTGGCTTTGGTTGCCAAGGGGAAATTTCAACAAGCCTTGAAACTGATGAAAGAGGATAATCCTCTGCCTGCTATTTGCGGAAGAGTCTGCGACCATCCCTGTGAGTCGAGTTGTAGTCGGGGTGAAATTGACGAACCTGTAGCGATCAATGCAATCAAACGATTTGTGGCAGATTTAGACTTAAGTGTCGAAACGAGGTATGTCCCGAGTATCAAGGAAAGGAAAAATGATAAGGTCGCTGTTGTCGGCTCCGGCCCTGCTGGTTTGAGCTGTGCATATTTTCTTGCGCGTGAAGGCTACCAAGTAACCATCTTTGAAAAAGCGCCCGTATTAGGGGGGATGCTCACAACTGGTATACCATCGTATCGCCTTCCCCAGAAACTCATTGAAGCTGAGATTCAGGTCATTCTGGATATGGGTGTTAACATGAAGACCGGTGTGGAAATTGGCAAAGACTTGACTATAGAGCAGCTGCGGCGCGAAGGATATAGAGCCTTTTTTATTGGAATCGGTGCTCAAGAGTGCAAAACTTTAGGGGTTGAAGGTGAGGATTTGGAAGGCGTCTATCCGGGAATTGACTTTCTCAGCAAAGTAAACCTTGGAGAACCACCTGCAGTTGGAAAACGTGTTGCCGTTATTGGCGGTGGTAATGTGGCCTTGGATGCGGTCAGGTCAGCCCGGCGGCTCGGCGGTGAAGAGGCATGTATAATATACCGACGCAGCCTTGATGAAATGCTGGCAATTGCTGAAGAAATTGAAGAATGCCAAGATGAAGGCATTCCCATTAACACTCTGACCCAGCCGGTCCGATTCATTGGGAAAAACGGGCGGGTTAGACAAATCGAATGCGTAAAAATGCAGCTGGGAGAACCGGACGAAAGCGGAAGAAGAACCCCTGAACCCGTTGCTGGATCGGAATTTACCATTGAGGTCGACGCCGTTATAACCGCCTTGGGTCAAGAAACCGACTGGGCCTGTCTTACCCCCGAATGTGCATGCCAGTTGACGGACTGGGGAACAATGAATGTCGATCCCCTAACACTTCAAAGCGATGATCCCGATATTTTTGCGGGTGGGGATGCGGTGACGGGCCCTCGGACTGTCATTGAAGCAATTGCCGGTGCTAAAGAAGCTGCCATATCCATTGACCGCTTTATGAGAGGCGAAGATCTCCGAGAAGGGCGCGAGAAAGAATGGGTCGTTGCGGCCAGAGTACAAAAAGAGAAATATCATGCGGCCAAGCGGGCCCAGATGCCGATGCTCGAACCTGATGATCGGGTGAACAATTTTGATGAAGTGCAACTGGGACTAACCGTGGAGAGCGCAGTCGAGGAGGCAAAGCGATGCCTGGGCTGCGGCTGCGCCTGCATACAGGCGTGTCCCTATGATGTCATCCAGTTTGACCTAGAAGCGGGGATATCCCACAAATGTAACTTGTGTTCTGAGAGGACTCATGTGGGAGAATTGCCGGTATGTGCCGAGGTATGCATGACAGACGCAATTACATTTGGTGAATATGACCTCGTCAGGCAACGGGCACTAGCTGATGGAAGGACCATCTTGGAAGATCTGAGCAAAGAATCGCTTCTTTACGTCAAGTAGCCACTATCGTTAAGTCTTCTAATCCACGATTATCTAACAGGTAATTGGCGATTTTGTGAAGATCATAACAATGGTGGGGTGTTGGAGTACCGGAGTATTAAAGCATTGGACGACTTTTAGCAGTGAAAGAAAGCTGGACTAAAAGCGTCAGTTTAAAGATTTAATTCGCTTTTCCATGAATCCAACACTCCACCACTCCAGTGTTCCAGCCTACTCGTGCAAAAGGGAAGAACCGGTGAAACCCCCTGTGGGGGCGCAGATCAAGGCCAGAGTCTGCCGCGCCGCAGCATGGGCGAAACCGGGTCCTTTGGGCCCGGCTTCTTTACTACCACCCCCCTGACAAACCCGGCTCGATTTGAGGTGAACTCGGACCCCTCTCTATAGACCACTCAAAACAATTCAAACGCTACTTTTTGGTGTTGACACACCACCTGCCGGCGTTGGATATTGTTTGGCGGAGTCTACTTGCGCCAGGTGAACGGCGAAGAAGTGACAACCGTTCTAGTCCACAGAGAAGTGCGAGTGGCGAGGTCTTCTACATGCGGAGGCATTCATGCTGGGAAAAGTTCATCTCATGGCATTTTTGGTTGTTTGCGCCGGCTTACTTTTGCTTCCAGGCAAACGGGTAGCACCGGCCACCGAATACGTTCAGATAACGGACAAGGGAAATTACTTTCTGGTCACCATAGACGCCCAATCTGCTTCCCCTTCTGCCATCGGAAGTGAGCTCGGCAGCAGGATACGAACGGCAGTGCCTGACATTGAATCACTTATGGACTCCTACATCGCCGAAGGTACGGAGTACGACTCCGTCTACAAAGAGGTGCTGCAGCGCGTGAATGATATTCGGTCCCAGGTTCCCATGGAGTACCAGGACGAAGTCGACGCCATGAGTGCCGCCCTGAACCCGTCGGGCACCCCCAACGTACGCGGTGATGACAAACTCTCCAGGGACGAGATCTGGCTCATGAATTTGATCACCGATGTTGCCCGCGGCAGCCAATGTTCTGCTGTGGGAGTATCTGAAGGACGCTCAGTAACCGCAAGAACCATGGTCGCCCGGCTGTTGGACTGGGACGTGGGCAGCTCCAACCAGCTCGCCAAGATCCAGGCAGTGTACAAAATCAACAACGGCAGCAGGAGCATCACCACCATCGGTTTCCTGGGCCTCCAGGCTGTGCTGTCCGGCTATAACGATGACAACGTGTTCGTTTCCATCCTCGACTCACCAACCGGAAAGCCCTACTCATCCGCGGGAAAGCGTTCATATGCCTTTGACTTGCGCTACGCGCTCGAAAACGAGGATTCCCTCGTGGGTGTTGCCAACTACATGACGGACCCCAGCAGAAAATACGGTTTCAATCACATCATCTTCATGGCTGACCAGGATACCGCTGCCGCGCTCGAGAACAACTTCAGCGGCACGGGCTCAAACATGCGCCGCGCCCTGCGTGACCACGAATCAGCGCTCAATGACGGCATCGCTTGGGGTTTCATTGATGCCGTGGCCTCGGTCAATGCGTTTATGCTGGATGGCAATCATGACAACTTCACGGGCGACATTCGGAACACCGCCCGATGGGGTTCCATCAGGAGTCAATTATCGGCCAAGGGTGCAACGGTCACCTGGGCGGAGCTGAAAGAAATCGCCACTTATGACGGCGGCGACGGCCCCGGCGCCATGGAGTCCGGCGACATTTACAGCGAAGAGAACATCCAGGTTATCCTTTTCGAGCCGTCCACCGGCAGACTCGAGGTGGCCTTCCACCCCAAGACCGGCTCACCCACCAGCAATCCCATGTTCGACCTCGTTTGCGAGGGGTTGCCTCTCCGTCAGGACATGCCCTGGATACCATTGCTGCTGCTTGGTGATTAGCTCGATGTTGAGTTTCAGCGTGAGATCAAATTGTTAGCTCCTTTCAAATCAAGTTCCCTACTTATTGGAGTTGGCCATGTCATACACGCCCCACATTCTTATAGTTGATGATGACGTGAGTTTATGTAATAGCCTGAAAGGATTCTTGAGCAACCGCGACTATGAGATCACTACGGTTCACGGCGGCGAAGAAGCTATCGATCTGCTCAAGAAGAATAACTTTGACCTCATTCTGCTGGACATGATGATGCCCGACGTAAGCGGTCCCGAAGTCATAGACTACTTAGATACTGAGCAACTGAAGACCATAGTCATTGTAATGACAGGATATCCTTCTACAGATTCGGTTGTGGAATCTTTGCGAAAAGGGGTCTATGATTATTTGAGAAAACCCTTTGACCTCCAGGAATTGGAAACGACCATAGGAAATGCCCTTGCCAAGAAAGAGCTGGAAGACGATCGGAAGCGCACAGCGGAAGCGCTGCAAAAGGCTCACGACGAGTTGGAAAGGCGAGTTGAGGAACGCACCGCCGAACTGATCAAAGCCAATGAGCAACTAAGAAGAGAAATAGAAAGAGGTAATCAAGCAGAGGAGGAATTGCGCAAGGCTCACGGAGATCTAGAAATTCGGGTTTTGGAACGAACTTCCGAACTCGCGAAAGCCAACGATGAATTGCGGACCGAAATCGCAAGGCGAGAGACAATTGAGGAAGCGTTACGAAACAGCTCGGAGAAGCTAAAGTTTTTTGCCTATTCAGTTATACACGATCTCAGGAGCCCTGCTGTCGGCATCTATGGATTGACGAGACTTCTTCATAAACACTATAAGGATTCTCTTGACGAGAAAGGTAAGAACTACTGTGATCAAATTTTAAAAGTCTCCGAGCATGTTGCTACTCTGATAGAGAAGATAAATATCTATATTGCGGCCAAGGAAGCACCAATAAATATTGAAGAGATCAATGCAAAGGAGATACTTCAGATCATAAGAGACGAGTTTTCCCCTCAGCTGACCATTCGTCAAATTGAATGGTTCGAACCTGAAACCATTGCAGTCATCAAGGCGGACAGGGTATCCATGCTCAGGGTATTCAGAAACTTTGTGGACAACGCGCTGAAATACGGCGGCGACGATTTGAGCACGATTAGCATTGGATACAAGGAATCTAAAGAGCTTCAGACTTTTTCTATAAGCGACAATGGCGCTGGAATGCGATCAGGAGATTACAAAAAGATTTTTACGGCGTTTCTTAGGAATGATACCTCCCGGTCGATCGAGGGGGCTGGCCTTGGGTTGGCCATAGTGAGAGAAATAGCTGAACGCCATAACGGCAGAGTCTGGGCGGAGCCAGGAAAGGTTAGAGGTACAACATTTTTCATATCTCTGCCAAAGAATCCCAGATCATGATTTGAGGCGCCCGGTGAAGTTGTCAGGCTTGCGACCTGGTTCGTAGCGAGGTCGGTGCCCGGAACATTTACTCTTACTTTATGAAGCCGCCTGCGGTTTTCATGTAAAGGATACCGTATTTTCTCTTGATCTCACGATCCAGTTCGTCGGCTTTATCGAGATCCAAAGGGAGTTGAATGTTTCCCGAAAGCTCCAGCAGAGCCTTTTTCTCACCCTTATTTTTCATGGTTTGAATGGCGCCAAACAAGTGCTCGATGTTGAGCACCTCTTCACCACTAACTTTCTCTACACGTCTCAAATAGGGTGAGATCTCGACCAGTCCGTACTCGGGAAAGATCTCCGAGATGATAACGATCTTCTGGTTTGCTAACTCTGGAAACTCTTTGAGGTACTTTTCCTGGTAAGATCGGCCCGACCTCCCGAGGTTCTTGATACAGTTGTACGTCAGCTCGACGAAGCCGATGCCCCCGCTGATAAAATAATTTGCCCGGGTGAAAATCTTCGGAACCAGCTTTGGTAAACCCGGAGTAATTTTCCCCTGGATCTCCAAGACCTTGCCTTCCCGTATCACTTTAACGGTCAGTGGATTGCCGACCTTTTTGCGATTGATTATCTCTTCGAAATATATTTTTTGACCGAGAGGCTCGTAGAAGATATCGCCGAAGTCGTCTATTTGGTGCCCCTCTATCTCTACGAGTATGTCGTTTGCGCGCAATCCAAACTTGTGCGGGCCTCCCTCTGGAACGACATAGTTCAGAAGCACGCCGCCTTGGCCGGGCTTAAGGTTGTAGTATTCTTTCAATCTTGGAAACATGGGCTGCGCCTCATATTGCCAGCGTGCAATGAGTTCCTGATTGTGGAGCACAGGCAGGAGACTCCGAACCAAATTTATGGGAATAAAATAATTGATTCGGTCACTGGCGCTCACCCCTTGAAATGCGATCCCCACAACTTTGCCATTCTTGAGGACCGGACCTCCTGAGTTTCCCTGATTTTGTTGAAGAGAAGCCTGAACCATTAGCCAGTGCTCCTGAGAATATGAGTATCGGTTCACTTCAATTCTGCTGATTTCTCCTTCCTCAGACTTGCTTATCCTCTCCCCGCCAAGCGGGTACCCCCAGCCTAGAACCTTGTCCCCCACTCGCAGTTTATCACTGTCTCCAAACTCCAACGGTACAATCGCACCGTTGCGACTCTTGTATGCTTCCAGCTCTTGGGGCTCCAACTGGAGAACTGCGAAGTCGGCTGGGTTACATATTCCCAACTGCTTCACCCGGTAGCGTCTCTTTTCCCGTCCGTTGGACACTCTTATACTCTGTGCCATAGCTACGGCGTGCGCGTTTGTCAGAATCAAGCCCTCCTTACCCGGAAAGTTCTCCTTATCCTCGAAAAAGAACCCACTGGCCGCCACGGCATCGAAGTTGGGGCTTTTCCAAGGTTTGTGATAATATCCCGACTTCTTGGTGGCGAGAACCCGCACCACCTGAGTGTCAATCCTGGCAATGGGCTTCCCGGCATAACCAAACGACCCTGGCAGCAAAAAGACGAGCAGTGAAACACAGGTTGTCACTCGATACTTCACTCTCACCAACTCCGCGCAAAAGGAGAAATGTGTGTCCTGCGTGAACAATACCAGAACACATCTTGTTGGGATATGGAAATATAACCTCCAGTGAGCGAAAAGCACAACTGATGGCTATCAGGGGTCGGGGAACAGAGATCAGTGAGCAAGGCAGCTTGGTAGAGCTAGCGAAATACCTCACAGTACTTGCGAATGGAAATACGGGGGTGCTCTTTGTTTCGCAGCCTTCCACTTGACCGTGGGTGTGACTGTAGTCGTTCCCGAACAAATGGGAAAACTCCTGAAACAAAAAACCTTGACAGTGTCTTTGGGTCGTGTTATCAGTGCTGTCTGACTGAGCGCTCGCTCAGTAAATCATGGAGCTTTTGGCCCTGGGCAGCGAGGGGTTCAGGCAGTTTTCAACTGCTCTGTGCTCCATGCTCAATGCTCCACGCCTCAGCTGACGCTAAAGCCAAATGACTTAATCGACTTGAGGAGAGAATCATGAGAGATGCGGTGATAGTCAGCGCGGTGCGATCTCCCATCGGCAACTTCAATGGCGTCCTGAGTACCATGGGGGCAACCCAGTTGGGTGGCCTTGTGATGAGTGAGGCGATAACACGAGCTGGAATCGCCAGGGAAGATGTCAACGAGGTAAAAATGGGGATGGTACTCCCTTGCGGCTATGGGCAGAATCCGGCGCGACAGGCTGCGATTCAGGCGGGTTTGCCCTGGGGGGCGGAGTGCCTTACCATCAATAAGGTGTGTGGTTCCGGTCTTAAAGCTGTGATGCTGGCAGCTCAGGCCATCCAACTGGGCGACGCCGACGTGATAGTTGCCGGTGGTATGGAGAGTATGAGCCAGGCGCCCTATTATTTAGAAAAGGCGCGGTTTGGCTACCGTTTGGGAAATGCCACCCTCCATGACCACATGGTACACGATGGTTTGTGGGACATCATCAATGACTTCCACATGGGTATATCCAACGAACTGTGTTCGGAAAAATACAATGTCAGCCGGGAGGATCAGGATCGCTACGCAGCCGAATCCTACCACCGTGCTCTGATGGCTATCGAAGCTGGTAGGTTTCACGACGAAATCATGGCTGTCTCCATCCCCCAGAAAAAAGGAGAGCCGAGGCGGGTCACCCAGGACGAATGTCCGAAGGAGTCCCCTTACGAAAGTCTTGCCCGGCTGAAACCGGTTTTCAAAGAGGGGGGCGTCACCACCCCGGGCAACGCCTCCAACATCAGCGACGGCGCAGCTGCCGTGGTGGTGATGGCAAGGGAAAAAGCAGAGGCCATGGGCTGCCAAATCATGGCAACCATCGGCGCCCAAGCCTCTGCGGGGATAGACGCCAAGTACTTGTTGGTCGCGCCCATCCTGGGAATCCCGAAGTGTCTGGGCAAACAAGGTATCCCCCAGAAGGATGTAGACCTTTTCGAAATTAACGAAGCCTTCAGCGGGTCCACCGTGGCGGTTCTGCGAGAACTCCAACTGGACCCGGCCAAGGTTAACGTAAATGGTGGCAGCGTCGCCCTGGGACACCCCATTGGCGCCAGCGGCTGTCGGATTCTGGTGACCCTGCTTTACGAAATGATCAAACAGGACAAAAAGACCGGGCTGGCATCCCTTTGTCTGGGAGGCGGCGAGGCGGTGGCAATGGTGGTGAAGCGTTAGACGTCCGAATAAGGATCTGGTAAGCAAAATAGAGGCGAACTGCAGTTGAATGTAACGGGAGATTGGCCTATGGACGTGAAGACAATGGGAGTTGTGGGCGCCGGTCAGATGGGAAGCGGCATCGCTCAGGTGGCAGCCATGAGTGGTCTGCAGGTTGTCATGAGCGACATCAATGAGGACCTTGTCCGGAAAGGCGTGCAGACCATTGACAAATTTATGAATCGCAGTGTGGAAAAAGGCAAAATGAGCCCCGAGGACAAGGAGGAGGTCTTGGGCAGGATCAAGACGACCGTGGATATCAAAGACCTGTCAGCGGCCGACCTTGTTGTCGAGGCTGCAACAGAAAATGAGGCCGTTAAATTCAAGATCTTTCGCAACCTCGATGAAATCTGCGGACCTGAGGCGATCCTTGCCACCAACACCTCTTCCATTCCCATAGGCCGTATTGCGGCGCAGACCAAGAGGCCTGAAAAGGTCATCGGCATGCACTTCATGAACCCTGTTCCCGTCATGAAGCTGGTGGAAGTCATTCCTGGCCTTGCCACCTCGGACCATACTTTTGAGACCATCTGGGACCTGACGGTCAAGTTTGGTAAGACCCCGGTAAAGGCCATGGATTACCCGGCCTTCATCGCCAATAGGATTCTGATGCCGATGATCAACGAGGCCATTTACTGTCTATACCATGGAGTGGGTACGCGTGAGGATATAGACACGGTGATGAAGCTCGGCATGAACCACCCTATGGGTCCGCTAGCCCTTGCAGACTTTATTGGTCTGGACACCTGCCTTGCCATCATGGAAACCCTGTACAATGGTTTCTCTGATTCCAAATACCGGCCATGTCCTTTGCTGCGCAGGTACGTGGAAGCAGGTTGGTTGGGGCGCAAAGCAGGCGCGGGTTTCTATAAATACCATTAACTACCATTCCTGATAAATGATTTGCTCAGAGGCGGAAGGCTCAAGGCAGAAAACGAATTTCTGCTGAAAGATTTCCCCGTGCGCCGTGCGCCAGAATTCTCCTAGATTTTGACTCTCTTGACTCCTGAAACGCCAAGCGGTTGATGGTTTTCACACCGAGGAACCGCGCATGATTCGCAAGTGCACCGAAGCTGATTTTGAGAGCATCTACGAGATCATCAATGAGGCCGCTGGGGCCTACAAGGGGATTATCCCCGACGACCGCTGGAAAGAACCTTATATGCCCAGAGACGAACTCAAGAAAGAGATTGACGCGGACGTCGAATTCTGGGGCTATGAAGAACATGGCGAACTGGTTGGCGTAATGGGTGTCCAACACGTAGATGATGTGACCCTCGTTAGACATTCCTATGTGCGGACGGCCAAACAAAGCCAAGGCGTGGGGGGTAAACTGCTATCGCACCTTCGCACGATGACCTCTCTCCCAATGCTGATCGGTACTTGGGCTGATGCTATCTGGGCCATCCGTTTTTACGAAAAACACGGATTCGTCCTGGTATCCCCGGAAGAGAAGAACCGGCTCCTGAAAAAATACTGGTCTATCCCTGACCGTCAGATTGAGACCTCGGTGGTTCTTGCAGAACAGAAGTGGTTTGAATCTTAGCAAAGAAATCAGGGCCAAAACGCCTGGATTTGATCTTCCCCGCCGGGGGGGCTGGCCGAACTGAATGGGACGGCAGAGGGCACAATTACTGCGGAGAGCATTAAATAGTTTTCACTTTGACCAGGTATGGGTCATGAAGTCTTTTCTGCGGTTCCGAGGCTCCCGGCCTGGCAAAGTCAAGGTAGAGAATCGATGCTCATAGACCTTCATCCAAGCAAATATCGGAAGGACCCAAAATAAAGAAACAATAACGCAAGGCTATTCTCAGAAGGGGATCGTAAATGCTGGAGTTGAATGAGAGGCAAATCGGGGACTATTTCAAGCGGAGCTACACGGCTGTGGATGGTCTGTGGTTCGTGAAGGTTGAAGGAAAGTATGGTTTTGAGACGGCCCTCGACATAGACGACGAAGTTTGGCAGGTGATGCCGAAGATTCAGGCCCGCAAGCTCAAGTCCATGGGAAAGCTCGAGGAAGGTCTCGACGCACTCGGTGAGTGTCTGGCAACCAAGCTTACCTTGGATGGTTTCGCGTTCGCAGCTGAGCAGAGCAATGATGGCAATACCCTGGAAATAACCTTGAATGAATGCCCCTGGCATGACATCATGATCAGATCAGAGAGAGAACATCTCTCCGGGAAGGTGGGAACCCGCATCTGCAACACCGAGTATTCGGTGTGGGCTGCGGAATTCGGTGACAGGATAACTTTCGAACTCCAAGATCAGATTTGTAAAGGTCGGAAGTGTTGCAAGCTGGTCTTCCAGGTCTCGAGGTAAGCGTCGCGGAGCGAGGTTCAAGGTGCAGGGTTCAAGGCGCAGGGCTCAAAGCCGCAAGGTCAATGGCACTTACCGCCCGTCATCCGTGGTCATTTGCCTTCGGCGCCATTTGGGCGGACTGCCCGTCATTGGGTCATCAGGTCGATGAAAAATCTAATCACCTCAAAAAGCGAGGGGGTGATCGGGTGGTGCATTTATTAGACGACCTAGGGACTGAATGACCTAATGACACGCTGCCTGCTGATCACCGCCGACTGCCGGCCTCGTCGAAGAACATGACCAGACTCTTCACCAGCTCTGCCATGAACTCGAAGTCCAGCTTGTCCATGGTGTCAGAGGGCAGGTGGTAGTGGGGGTTGCGATAGAAGGCGGAGTCGGTGATCATCACCGCCCTGTAGCCCTGATCCCAGAAGGGAGCGTGGTCGCTCAGTCGCACCGAGGGCATGATCCAGCCCCCGAAGGGCACGGTCAGCTTGACCACTGGAAGTTTGGGGTTTTTCTGGAAAGCCTTGAAAAGAGAACGGGTGAGCCCCCTGGATTTTAGATTACCCACCATACCGATGAAGTTTCCTTCCTTGGGATAGCGCATGAAAATAAGGGGGAACGGATATCCCTGACAGCCCTCTTGGTGACAGGTGTAGCCCACCATCTCGAGGCAAAGCATACCATCGATCCTCTCACTCTTCTTTTTGGCATTTCTTGCGTGGATCATACTTCCCATGTGCCTGGTGCCAAAGACCGGCGGCTCTTCCAGCGCAAAGGATACGAGCCTCACCCGAAGATCCAACTTTTTTTCGCCAAGTTTGCTCTGGAGTTGCCGGGCAATTTCCAACTGTACCGCTATGGCGCTGGCATTGTCGTCAGCGCCCACCGTTCCCCACACCGAGTCGTAGTGAGCTCCCAAGAGATAGTTTTTGCCGGGTTTGCTGCAGAAGTCGAGTTCGGCGACGATGTTGGCCACGTCGAAATCGCGATAGCGATAGGGTTCCCTTTGGACCGGAAGGTCGATACCCCGGTAGAATGATTCGATGTAAGCCGCCGTCTTCTCCAGATTCTCCGGTAAGCGAACGCTGCGTTCGCCAATGGTGACTGTGAGCTGGTGGACGTGCTCACGCAGTCGCTCGACGGTTTTTTGTGTGTCTACCACCTGTGTCTCCCCTTCCCCACTGCTTGACCGTCCCCGGTCACATGACGTGCCGAGACAGTAAACGCAAAGCGACAAACCCAAGAGAGCGAACCGAAGATACACGATCGCATCGGCCTCTTCCCACAAGATTAGCTGCCAATATAGCAGCAAAGAGGCAAAAAATCATTTGACAAGAATCGTTTCCTATGGAGTACATGACTTCATCGCTGGACACTCCTCTCCATCCGGCGGGTTGAGTTGCTACAGACCACTCTTACGGAAACGGAGACCCAATATGAAAGCTGCATTTTTCACCATGCTGGTCCTGTCGCTCGTTCTCGGAGCCATCGCCTACCACAAGAGCCCGCAGCTCGCTATCCATGCTATGAAATCCGGCGGTAGCCTGCTATTGAGGCTCCTGCCGGTCCTTGTCCTGGCCTTTTTCGTGGCAGGACTGATGGAAGTTCTTCTGCCCAGAGAGCTTCTACTCCGCTGGGTGGGGGAAGAAAGTGGACTCAAAGGCATCCTGATCGGCACTTGCCTGGGAGCGGTCGCCCCGGGCGGACCTTTCATCCAATTCCCCATCGTCGCGGCCATGTTCAAAGCAGGGGCGCACATCGGACCTCTGATTGCTTATCTGTCTGCGTGGTCCCTCATCGGCTTGAACCGTGTCGTTGCCTTTGAAATTCCATTGCTGGGCTTGCGAATCACGTTGACCAGGCTGCTTTGTAGCTTCATCTTCCCGGTGATCATTGGTTATCTTGCCAAACATGTGTTTGTTCGTCTGTAAGTCGCAGAGCGACCAGCGAGAGGTGTGTGAGAAGCTCGGAGGGACCAAGCAAAATCAAGACGGTGAAAGGCTCAAGGCGCGCAGAGTGGGGGTCGAAATATAGGTGGGAAAATGATAGGGAATCAGACCGTGGTGTGATCTTCCCCGTAGATGTACTCGGCTAGTTTTTGGGCATCCTGTGGAGACATGTCGATGAACTCAATAGCCACCAAAGTCATCTCCCTTTCCTCATCAGAAGGCTGAATACGGCGTATTTCTCCCAGGGTGCGACACATGTTCCATGGCTCTGGCAACTCAATTCCTAGCCTGATTCGGTTGGCCGAGCCAGTTGCGACTGGCATCGGCCCTGAGATCTCTATTACAATTCCCGATGTCGAGATGTTTACTGAGACGGCCTCGAGGGCGTTGGCGCTTGCTTCACCATCTTGCAAAGGACCGGAAAATCCTGCCACCTTTACAGTGAGCTGATCCTTTAAACGAGGTTGCCGCCTCCGCTCCGCCATTCCCACCCTGGCACGTTTCTCTTTAGAATCCCTCAGACGTTCATTGAAGTATTCCAACAATATTTTCCTGACCGCTGGATGTTGCTGAACCAGCTCACGCATACTAGAAAAACTGAGCTCGACGAGCAGGCTATTCGTAATTGCCGCCACAGAACTGGAACGAGGCTCACCTCTCAAAAACGACATTTCTCCAAAAAACTGGCTGACTCCCAGAATAGCAAGCTCCAACTCTTCCCCATGATGATCTCTGGTAAACACCCTGACGCGACCATCCAGAACAACATAGATAGACCGACCTGGATCGCCTTCTCGTATGATCACATCTCCCGGATTGACGACGTGGAGAACGGCAGTATCGACTAACTGCTTCCGCTCTGTCTCCCCTAGCTCAGCAAAAAAGGGAATTGCGGCAATGGCGTCCTGTAGTCGCTGCGCCGTGCGCTCGGCTTTGATTGGTCCAACCGGGAGACCCCCTTCTTCGATGTTGGCAGAGAGGATCTCCAAGGTTTCATGTAATGCCGCGCCTTGCTGATTGGGTTCCCTCTCTAAGAAGCTAAACGTGGCTCCGCCGATTTGAAATACATCTCCAGATTTGAGAATCACGCTTTCCACTCGCCTGCCGCCCAAATTGACACCATTGGCGCTTCCCAAATCCTCGAGCGTCCAGTCATTCTCCCGAAAGCTTACCCGGGCATGGTTGCGTGAGACAGTCGGATCCGCAAGGCAGATGGAATTATCTGAGCCTCGCCCGATCGTCGTCGTTTCCAGCAAGGGGTAGATGGTCTTTTGAAGGGATCCCAGCTCAAAAACCAGGCAGCACCTTTTCATGATTTTCGCCCCTTATTTTGATAATCTTACAACGGGGAGCATTCAATAGTCTGCATTCAAACGCATGTGTCGCCCCTGCTCCTCTCTGATTCCCCTCTTTCACGCAATAACGATGCCAATTGTCTTGCGAACGGTTAATAATCCTTCCTATCCCTTGTTATTTCCTGGCTGACGGTTAAAATAGATCTCATGTCCAGGAATCATATCTTATTGGTGGAAGATGACGACTCCCTGCGGGTCACCCAGGCCATGTACCTGAAGCGGGAGGGATTTCAGGTAACCGCTGTGGGAAGCGGTGGCGAGGCACTTCGTCGAATTGCCACCGACCAATTTCAAGCGGTGGTCACTGACCTGCGGTTGGACGAGACCGACGGCCTTCAGATTTTGGCCGCAGTCAAAGAGCGTTCCCCGGAGACCGAAGTGATCCTAATCACCGGTTTCGGGTCTGTGGACACGGCTGTTGAGGCCATGAAAGCCGGTGCCTATGACTACATCACCAAACCGGTAGACCCCGACG
>Ga0209536_100009669_pt1 | contig 14319 bp, 13 predicted proteins | sample DeeMarSeWOR28_12_FD_187461 | JGI IMG/M metagenome (GOLD analysis project Ga0209536, IMG submission 187461) | Marine sediment microbial communities from White Oak River estuary, North Carolina - WOR-2-8_12 (SPAdes) (version 2) | ecosystem: Environmental > Aquatic > Marine > Intertidal zone >...
ATGGTTTAATGATGCTAAGGGATTTGGTTTTATCGAGCAGGACGGCGGCAAAGACGTATTTGTCCATCACACCGCCATCCAGGCAGAGGGCTTTAAGTCTCTTGATGAGGGCGCCCGCGTCAAATTCGATATAGTTGACGGCGCTAAAGGTCCTGCAGCTGAAAATGTTGTTAAGCTTTAATTAAGCCATAAATTCAACCACCGAAATGCCCTGCTGAAAAGCAGGGCATTTTTTTGCCCACAGCCCTCAGCCGATTCCCGGATTATCTTTTCTTTTCAAGACCGGGCCGCCTCACGCAAGCTTCCTGAACAGTTCGTCCCAAAATACGGTATATAAAATTTCTTGTTAATGCTATACTCTTCCGGCAAGTCCACTTGAAAATCCTTCCCTGTATTGGGAGAATATATCTTTCATTCATCCAGGTGCCATGCCCCATGAGTAAAACAATCCAAGTAATACCAATCTTTCATCTGGCACTTGCCTTTATTCCTGTCGGCATAGTTATCGTGATCCACTTTCTCTGGTCCCGGGAACACCGTAATGCCATATATGCCGTTTCCCGCATGCTGATCCAGCTTATGCTTATCGGTTATTTTCTGGCCTACCTATTCGATACTGATAGTGCCTGGATAGTCCTGACTGCTACGGCGCTCATGGTTTTTATCGCCAGCTGGATCTCCTTGCGCACAGTAAGACACAAGCAGCTAAATCTTTACCCCAAAGCACTCTTGGCCTTGGTTGTGGGCGGCGGGACCACCCTGATTCTTGTAACCCAGGGTGTCCTAAACCTCAAACCCTGGTACTGGCCCAATTATTTTATACCTCTTGCCGGGATGATCTTCGCCAATTCCATGAACAGTGTCAGCCTTGCCGCCGACAGGCTGGAGGCGGAGATCGGCAGGGATATACTCTATGACCAGGCACGCAATATCGCCTTCAGGTCTTCCCTTATTCCAATCACCAATTCCCTCTTTGCCGTGGGTCTTGTCTCGATTCCCGGCATGATGACCGGCCAGATATTGTCCGGCGTGTCGCCGCTGATAGCTGCCAGGTACCAGATCATGGTGATGTGCATGGTTTTTGGCGCCGCCGGGATCTCTTCCGCCGTTTTTTTAAGTCTGGTCAGAGCAGACTTTGTCAAAGAATTCTCATAAGAGCAGTATTTATAATTCCTGCGGTCCGTCTGCATTGCTGTAGAGGCAGATATTGCTGTCCCTTAAGCTGTGCCCCTCACCTTTGTTGTTGAAGTTAAGGCGGCCGGGGTTAATCCTATAAAATGAAAAAGAAGAAAGAGGAAAAGACCAATGAGTTTATGGGAAGGGGTCATTCTTCGGGGCAAGGTGATGCTAACCCTGAAACTCCTTACGGTCAGCTATTCCATTTGATAGTCTAAGTTGAGCACCCCGTTGAGATGATCAATTTCATGTTCCACCAAAGCAGCATCATCATTACGCAACACCAGAATTTTTTCCTTGTTCTCCAGGGTATTATATTTGACCTTTACATAGGCGGAGCGTTTTATTTCAGTTCCGCTGTCGCCCTGAACGGACAGGCAGCCGTCCTCATCTATATAGGTTCCTTTTCTTTCCAGGATCTCAGGGTTGACCATCACTTTCAGCCTGCCGCCTATACCGCACACAACCAGCCTCTTCCTAATGCCAACCTGCGGTGCTGCCAGGCCACGAGGTATTGACCTGTCCAGAAAAAAATCAACCAGTGCCTGATAGCGCAGGGTTGCGATAATATCTTCGGTTAAAGCAATTACTGCGTCATCTATCCGGGTTACAGGTTTAGCCACTTCACGCAGGATAGGATCAGGATGTTCAATTATTGGCAAGACATTCCTGGTCTTTTTATAGAAACCGGCGATCGCCAGGATGGAGATAAAGATGAGGCCTGAATAGAAGCAGGCGGTAAAAATTTCTTTTTTATTGAGCATGGGGCTTCTACACTCCGTTTCCTAAACACAGGCCATGGAGGATGCCGGCAAAACACCTTCAATCAATAAAAACCAGGCAAGTATAACATATTCATTCTATGCACCCGGCATATATGCAGCACAACTGTTATGCAGCAATGGGGTTAATGGTTGAAATGAAAAAAATGTTTCACGATTCCTTTGCCTTTTCCTCTTCGATGATCTCCTTCATGTCAAGGGCCCGGTCAAAGTTGTTTATCTGATCCTGGGTGAGGAGAAGGTCTTTCAGGCTGAAGATCTGCAGGCGGCAGGCCTGGGTAAAGAGCCGATTGACCAGAAGCATGGAGGAAATCTGCAATTCCTGTATTCTCCCGCCAGCAACAGCTTTCAGCGTTTCATTAATGCACGTTTTATCAGCCTCTTCGATCTTGACAAATGCTTTCAGCAAGGCATGGTACTGCTCTTCCCTGTTTTCCTGGTTCTGGAGAGCTTTCATTGCATGATAGAGTTTCAGCAGCCGCTTGCGGAAGATATTGTACTGGTCGTTCAAATACACACTTTCAGAACCGTTGAATTCTTCCAGATCATACCGGACACCTTTGAAATTCTTAATCGAATTCATAATGTTACGTGAAGCGTATATCATGCGCTCCAGTTCCTTGGCCTCGGCCTCCTCCAGTTTTTGGCTTTGCAGCTTGGAATAGTAGGCAAAGATCTCCGCATGCAGCAGCTTTATTTTTTCGTAGAGTCTTTCAAATGTGAGCCTTTTCCGGGCGCCTTGTTCCAGGGGCAATGGTTCTGCAAACACCAACTGCCTGTCAATATGCAGCAGACGCAGACCATAGAGTTGACCCTCGTGCAGCAGGTGGATAATTTCTTTCCGCAGCGCCGAGGTGGCAGCCTCGACCACTTCCGTGGGGGTGTTGTTGATATAGACCGTCAGGATAACTTTACGGTCCGGATAGACCTTATAAAGCAGGTCTGACAGAAGGCCGATAAAAGGGAAAAAGAGAATGACGCCGATAATGTTGAAAATCGTATGAAAAAGAGCCAGCCCGATGACATTGTTGGTCCGGATATCAATAAAAATGGTTATGAACCAGACGAGCCACTTGATGCTCAAGAAAGCAACAATACCGGTGAGCACGTTAAATATCAGGTGGCTGAAAGCCACTCTTTTCTTGGCCGGGATGCCGCCCAGCGACCCGAGAATAACCGTAATGGTGGTTCCGACATTAGCCCCGATCACCATGGCCACGCCGATGTCAAAGTTGATCAGACCACTGTGCAGGGCGGTCAGGACAACGGCGATACTGGCTGCGCTGGCCTGCATGATGGCTGTCAGCAGGGTGCCGACAACGAGATAGAGCCAGAGCCCGTAATCCGGGACCATGCTCAGGTCAAAATTCTGGCCCACATTCTCGACGCTGCCCTTCATGTAGTCAAGGCCCAGAAAGAGAAAGCCGAAGCCGATGAGCAGCCGGCAGAACTGATAATATCTGGGCTGATCAGAGGAATCACAGAAGATAAGGCCGATGCCGCCGATGCCGATAAAGGGCAGGGCAAAACTCTCGATCTTCATCTTGAAGCCGACAATGGCCACAATCCATACGGTGAGGGTGGTGCCGATGTTGGAGCCCATGATGACCCCGATGGCATTCTGCATGCTCATAACGCCGGCGCCGACAAATGCCAGCACCATGAGGGAAACCGCGGAGCTGCTCTGGAGGATGGCGGTGACAAGGGTGCCGCTGCCTATGGAGCGGAAGCGGCCGTTCGTGTAAAGCCGGATCATGCGCCGAAAGGCTTTGCCCGATAAGGCCCTGATGGCAAACTCGAGCATTGACATGCCGATGAGGAAAATCCCCAGCCCGGCTATCAGTTTCCACAGATCAAATGTTTCGCTCATTTCCCCTGTCCGGCAGGTACAGTTTTTTGTCAAAACTGCAAAACAGTGAGTACGTATTTCTCCGGCCACCGGAGAAACTTCATTGTCTTCTGGTTAGATATAATATTGTTTTGTCCTGGGGACAAGAAGGATTAATGGCGGAAAATTTTCCTTGCTGCTGCAATGCAGCTGAAAGATAGGTGCCACTGTGGCCTGGTGATTGACGCTTTCCGGGCTGGTGAACGCAGGTTTCGGGCTGCCTGGGATATGCCTGCGCTCCTGTTCAGTTGAAAAGGAGCTCAAACCGCTACCCTGATCTCATTGACAGCCATGTGGGCCATGCTGCCGCAGGAGGGGATATCGGAAAAATACAAGCCGCCGAACGTATTGCTGCAATCCGGGCAACCCCGCAGCCAGAGGATATGGTGCCTGTACTTATTTTTGGCCAGCCGGCGGCAGACCCAGCGGCTTTCAGCACACTCAAAACAGTAGAGCAGGGTCCACTCCTCGCCTTTTAAGGCACAGACACATTCAAGGCATACTGGAATGATGAGCTCGCGGACGGCAATCTCTTTGCCTTCCGCCTCCTTGTATCCAAAGAGCATGACAATGTAATCAGCAGCCGGAATCTTCTCATTGCTGATGCCGGGTCCATGGTTCAGGGAGCAATGATCGTGAGAAAGTTCCGCCATCATCGCGACTTTATCTATTGCATCCATTTGTTCTCCCTCTGACGATTTTCTAATAATTTCCTCCCTTTGCTATCTTTTCATAAGCAATTATCGTGCCTAACAAACTTTAGAATGAACGAAGCCTCATGCTTTCCGTTTATGTTAAATAATATCGAGAAGTTAAAAGAAAAAAGTACATGAATGACATTTCAGCCATTTTGGCATCCGGCCCCTTATTACCAAAAAAATTGCCGGGAAAAGGCAAAATTTTGTCCTTAACAGGGCTGACGCTACAGGCAGTCAACAGATTTTGGCTAAAGAGACAAACTATTGCCCGGAGGTTGCCTCAGGGCAGGGATAGGCCTCATGCAGGGCGAGGATCACGAGATAGGCGGCCAGGTCCTGGTGGTGTTCCGGATTCTCTTTAAGATAGTGTGTGACCGTGCGAATGACCTGGGCGGTAGATATATTTCTGGGCAGGCAAAACATGTCAACCGGCAGTGACTCCACAGTGGTTGCCACCGTGTGAAAATCTACAATTCCGGCAACATATCCGGCGCAGACCCCGAACCTGTGGTCATCGTAGTCGCCGGTCTTGTCCAGGCCGGTTACAGCATGGGTGCAGGATTCATATATATCCTTGCCGGTAAAAACATAGTTGGAGGATTTTGCACTGACTGCGGCAGCAGTCAGTACGGTCAACACAATAAGTAAAGCAGAAAGTGGTTTCATTGGGTCCTCATTGGGGCTGGTATTTTTTGCCTGCAGAATTGGTATAAAACCTGCTGCGGCTGTCTTTGCACCAAATAAACAGAGGCAGGCTTTCTCAGGCAAGGATTAATTTTTAGCAGGTCAGGCGCACTCTTTTTACCTGCACATAATAAACTATGTGTTTTTAACACTCTATTACTGAACGGACAAAGGGGCCAAATTCTTTTCACTAACATCCCTTGTTGCCGCGCAATTCAGATCCTCTATACCCGCCCCATTCCATCTACTTTTTCCTTGACTTTATTTGCCCTTTTTTCTAGTCAGTCTACTATACCTATCCTTTCAATAAGTCACTCTTCTAACAGGATCTGCCGGGGGAAGCACCAAGATATGGATCATTTTGTTTGCATTTCTCCTTTTATTCTCAAACAATCGGGCATCTGGGCAGGAGCTATCTGAAAAGGATGTTATCAGGACGCCTTAAAGAAACAATCCTTACAGCCCAAAAAATCTAAACAATGAGGGAAAAGATGAAAAAGAAATCCAGTTTATTAACAGCCCTGTTCATTATTCTGTCCGTTCTCTTCCTGGCAGGCAACAGTTCCCCTGCGGCAGAATATGACGCTCTGCAGGGCCTGAAGTCATTCAAAGCGGTGGTTGATCTGCGCTCGGGAAAACCGAAGAGTTTGGCCATGCAGTTGGGCCTGCTCCACCAGATGTACAAGGATACTAGTGTGCGAAGCGTGACGGACAGCCCTGATTTTGTCCTTGTCTTTATCGGACCTGCGGTCAAACTGGTCTCCACAACAACCGAAGGCCTGTCTGCTGAAGACAGAGAAACAATGGCAAAAATCGCCGACACCATATCGGCCATGGCCAAAGACGGCATCAAATTTGAGATCTGCCTTTTTGCCGTTGATGCTCTTGGCGTTGACCGGGCAAGCATACTGCCTGAGATCAAGCAGGTTGCCAATGGCTGGATATCCCTGGTAGGATACCAGCATTCTGGATACGGACTGGTGCCTGTTTATTAAATACTGTGCTTACCAGAACTTCTCAGGCCAATTTCCTGTCGGCCGGGTGCCGGAAGCCCATTGGCAGACCCGGGAACAACTAATGATACGCCGATGCAAACATCCGGATTTTGCCGCCATGCATGCAATCATAAATTCTGCGGCGCTTGCCTACAGGGGGATCATACCGGCTGACAGATGGCAGGAGCCGTACATGCCGGAGGATGAACTCGCAAAGGAAATCGGGGGCGGGGTTGTGTTCTGGTGCTGGGAAGAGGCCGGCACCATTCTCGGCATCATGGGCATCCAGGATGTTAAAGACGTAACCCTGATACGCCACGCTTATACTCTTCCCGCCTGTCAGAGAAAGGGGATCGGCTCCAGACTCTTACAGCATCTTGCCGCCCAGACAAAAAGGCCGCTGCTTATGGGAACCTGGGCCGCGGCAGAATGGGCCATACGATTTTACCAGGCGCATGGTTTCACCCTGGTTTCTGAAAAAGAAAAAGATATTCTCCTGCGTAAATACTGGTCTATCCCGGAGAGACAGGTGGAAACATCGGTCGTCCTCAGCAACACCCCGGTGCAGAAGCTTGTGGCAGAATAACAACTGGGTTAATGCCGGCGCCGGGATGTTCATTTTGAACCTTGCCCGGGTTGGGGTTTATCTTGAATCCCCGGAACTGCACTAAGTAAAAAAGCACTGCACTGCGCCCCATTCACATGCAGTGCTTTTCGTCTCAATAAAAAATTCATTTCCCCTTTGCCGCAAACCTGTAATTTTCATCAGCTTAGAACCCTGTTTCATAGCTGTTCCCTATCCTCAACTTATAGCATAACCTGTTATTATCCCTGGCATTTTTTCTCCTTGATTTCCCCTGTTGCCACAGGTAAGTGAAATTCAAACCACTACCTTGAGTCATGTATTTTAGCCACAGTCCGATTAATTTTGAAATTGGAGGGAGATGATATGAAAAAGAGCATTTACACAGGCCTGACAGCCGTGCTTCTCATCATCGGCACGAGCGGATTATCCCGGGCAGCAAGCCTGATAATTACCGGTGTGATCGACGGGCCCTTACCAGGAGGCACCCCAAAGGCCGTGGAGTTATATGCCTTCAATGACATCAGCGACCTGAGTATCTTTGCCCTGGGTTTTGCCAACAACGGCGGAGGCTCCGATGGCATTGAGTTCACTTTACCAGCGGTTTCCGCTGCTGCCGGCGACTTTTTATATGTCGCATCTGAGAAGGAGCAATTCCGTAACTTTTTCGGCTTTCCCCCGGATTCAATGGCTTTGGCAGCAGGTATCAACGGTGATGATGCTGTCGAACTTTTCAGAAACGGCGCGGTGATTGATGTTTTTGGCGAAATTGCAGTGGACGGCACCGGACAGCCTTGGGAATATCTCGATGGCTGGGCTTACAGGAATTCTGCCACCGGGGGGCTGGACAGCTCATCATTTATCCTGACAGAATGGTACTTCAGCGGCTTAAATGCACTGGATGGTGCAACAATCAATGCTGCTGCGGGCCATCCGTTTCCTGCAGGGTCATTCTCACCCGGTTCTCCGCCCCAGCCGCTACCGACCCCGGAACCGACAAGTATGGTTCTGCTGGCTACCGGCATTGCCGGTCTGGCCGGTAAGCGGTTGCGCCCGGCACGGTGAAAATAGCATGCAGCAGCATGATTTTTTTTGTGATGAAAAACCGTTTTCAGCCCAGTGATATTCTGCTTCCCGCAGCAGCCCTGATTAGGATTCATTGTTGCATTTTTCCCTGAAACTCCCTATGCTAAAAAGACTTTTTAGTGCTATCGATCTTTGCCGGAACACGCCTGTTCCCCTGTTTGCGTCATTGACGGGTCTGTTTTCTGCAGCTGTGAAAAATGAGAGCAAGGGGAATAACAAGCTAACCTTAACAATGAGGGGGTGCAAGTATGGGAATGGTTAAAGAGTTTAAAGAGTTTGCCATGCGTGGCAATGTGGTTGATATGGCTGTCGGTATCATCATCGGAGGCGCATTCGGAACAATTGTCAAAAGCCTGGTGAGCGATGTGATCATGCCGCCCATCGGTCTGCTTCTGGGAGGTGTTGATTTTGCCAATTTTTTTGTCGTCCTGAAGGAAGGGGCCAAGAGTGCCGCACCTTATGCAGCTTTGGCCGACGCCCAGGCAGCCGGTGCTGTAACAGTCAACTACGGCCTGTTTTTTAATGCTGTTGTCAGCTTCCTTATCGTGGCCTTTGCAGTATTCATGCTCATTAAAGCCATCAACACTCTCAAACGCGAGGAAGAGGCGCCACCTGCAGAACCAACCACCAAGGAATGCCCTTTCTGCCTGTCTACCATCGCGATTAAGGCCACCCGCTGCCCAAACTGCACCTCTGAACTTGCGTCTGCAGCAGCCTGATCCAGGTTATACATGATTGCCCTGGTGCTGCACAGGCTGGCCTAAACCTCTTTGCACCAGGGCATGATCTTTTTACCTCCTGGCCATGAAAACACTCATTATCATTCTCTGCGTCTCAATCTTCAGTTGGATCGGGTGGTGGCTTGGAGCACGATTCGGCTTGATGAGCGGCTATCTGGCAAGTTTTGCGGGCAGCTTAATAGGTGTTTATGCTGCAGTCCGCATCAATAGGGAATATTTGCCCTGACGGGGGTTCTACATTTGTTGCATAGGAATAGATAAAAAAGGGGCGCTGCCGCATCAGCGATAGCGCCCCCTGCATTAAGTAAGGTACGTCAACTGTTACCAGCCGCCCCGTCTGCCGCAATTGCCATAGCCAGGTCCTGGCCCATATCCGGCACCGGGATTGCCCTCAAACGCCTTTTCAGCTTTTTCTTCCATCTTGGCCCGCAGGTCAAAGAGGTCGCCGGTGAGCGTCGCTACTTTCTTTTCGTCAGGATTGTCCTGCCGCATCAAAGCATCAAGCTCGCTTCTTTTGACCACGATCTCTCTTCTGAGTTCTTTGGTTTCTTCAAAGAAGGCGGCTGTTTTCTCATCGTCCCCTCCAGGTGCGGCCCAGTTGTCACAATACCTGCCGCCGCTGCAACCTTCGTAGCCCGGACCGGGGCCATACCCGTAATTGCCGCGGGCGTTAGCCGTGGAAAGGGTGCTCATGCCAATTATCCCGATTAGGGCTGCTGCTGTTAAATACTTTTTCATACAAAAAACCTCCATATTAGATGTAAACGTTAAATGTTAATATTGTAAAAAAATAGGGACCGGTCATCGCTCTCTTTATTCCAAAAAGTGTGCCATTTTTATCTCCTGATCAACGTTTTTCATTTTTTCTATTAATTTCAAAACAATAGAATTTTCTCAGCCTGACAGCATTACGAATACTCCAGTGAACCAAGTGGTGAAAAACTACCCAGCACTTAATAAAAATAGAGAATATTCCCCACCTGTTCAATGATATTCACCGGGTAAAAATAAGGGATATCAGGGAATTATATGCTACATTGTGACAGTCATATTTTTTGAAGCCGGATAAGCCCTGCTGTCCCAAAAACAGAAGGTTGTAAAAATAAAAATGATTCTTAGTGTTTTCCCAAACATTATGGGAGGAACCATGCAGAGCCTGAAAGAATTTATGATAACCGAAGAGCCCTTCTATCTGGCCCAGGGAGATGAGCTTGCCATTGCCGCAGCCGCCTATGAACATACTATCCCCCTGCTTTTAAAGGGGCCCACCGGCTGCGGCAAGACCCGATTCATGCAGCATCTGGCCTGGAAGCTGCAGCGCCCCCTTGTGACAGTTTCGTGCCATGATGATCTTTCAACCAGCGACCTGGTGGGCCGCTACCTTGTCAAGGGCGGCGAAGCTGTCTGGACCGACGGCCCCCTGACCATGGCGGTAAGGCATGGGGCCATCTGCTACCTTGATGAAATTGTCGAGGCCCGTAAGGATACGACCGTGGTGATCCATCCCCTGGCTGACGACAGGCGTGAACTGCCCATTGAAAAACTCGGGGAACTCCTTCACGCGCCCCCCGGATTCATGCTGGCAATTTCTTATAATCCCGGCTATCAGAGCGTGCTCAAGGATCTCAAGCAGTCTACCCGGCAGCGCTTCATTGCCCTTGAATTCAACTATCCAAAACAGGAACTGGAGACCGCCATTGTGCAGCATGAATCAGGCGTTGACAAGGCAACCGCTGAAGTGCTTGTGCGCCTTGCCGTCATGACCAGAAATCTCAAGGATGCAGGACTGCCCGAAGGTGCAAGTACCAGGCTGCTGGTCCATGCCGGCAAACTCATGCAAAGCGGCATGGCCTCCAGACGCGCCTGCCGGGCTTCTATCAGCGAAACCTTGACCGATGACCATGAGCTGCTGGCCTCCATAAACGAGATGATCAATTCACTTTTCTGATTCCCGCTGTTCATGAATATTGCTGAACTTAAGGAGAGCTTTTTTGCTCTCGTGCCCTCGCATCCCCCCAATGGCTGGGAAATTGAGGAGCATCTTGAAAATGTTGTTGAACTCCCGGCCAAACTGCAGAAACTGGTGCTCTCCCATGTGCCTGCAATCTGGTCCGTGAGCCATTCCCTCTGTTACTCCTATCTTTCCGCCGCCGGAAGTGCCTTGGGCTGTCTTCCCCCGGACAGCATGAACCAGTGGGTCCGTGACTTTCTCGACATTTACGAGAAGGACGGCTTGCGGGCTGCGCAGCACTTCATGGCCGATGTTGAAGCCAATTTTCTCTGCCGCATCCGGGGCGAGGCAGGCCTGGATTTCAGTGTTGCTGCCAGCCGCCTGGCTCCCTATGCCCGCTCCATAGTTGAATGCAGAATCACCCTGGCCCCAGGCCCCAAGATTTATACGGATACCGAATATATTTACCTGCCGCACAAGTTGACCCTGTGCACTTCCGATGAGGACAATTTTCTGCTCTATAAACTTATCGTCACCTTTCAGCTGGGATTTCTCCTGCTGAAAACCTACGAATTCGACCTGCCGGCAAGTCATGCCCTCATCCAAGGACTCGCGACGGCATACAGTGCCGGCCCGGTTCCGGACCGCATACGGCTTGAACATTTCTTCGCCCTGTTCCCGGAGCCGCTCCTGGCGGCAGATATCTTTACGGCGATTGAAGCACAGAGAGTATCACACTATGTTGCGGCCTCCTTTCCCGGGCTCTGGCGGGATACTGCCCGGATCCGCTCCTCTCTTGCTGCCGCCCGCACCGTGCACCATCAGTTTCCCGGGCCGGAAAACCTTCTGGAAATATTGGCCCAGCTTATTACTACCGGCACGACTGGTGAAAACGCGGACAGCAGAGAGCATTCATATTATGCACCCATCCTGGCCGAATTCAGCCGGCCGGCAGAATCGGTTAGCGATTCCGCTGCCAAAACAGCGGCCATTTATGCCATGCTCAACCCGCTGACAGCACCATATAAAACCGTGGCGCCGATTGTTTATATCGGCAGGCTCAATCCTGCAGAAGCCCGGAAAGGTATGCTCAGGCGGAGGGCTGAGGCAAAAGAGGAGTTTGTTAAGATCCTGGCTGCTGTCATGCTCCCGGCCGGTATGAAAACCCAGGCCGAGGCTGAAAAGGAAACTGCATCCCAGGCAGGAAGACCTGCCGTATCTGGCGAAGAAGATAGCGGGATGCTTCTCCTCTCCCCCCAAAAAAAAGACAGCAGCGGCTCGGCCCAGGAGACTCCGGAGAGAGTCCGCTTTCTGACCCTTGATGGTCCTGCGGCTGAAATGCCGGAACCGCTGCGCAGTCTTGCAGAAGAAATCGTGGCCGACCTGGGTCACATCCCCAATGACTACATTGCCGCCGCCCAGGGCCTGGCCGGTCAGGCTGCGCCATCCCAGCAGGCCGCATCCACACCTGCCGGAAACAGCCTCGCCGCGCCACTCACTTACGACGAATGGGATTTCAGGCGCAACGGCTTCCGGAAAGACTGGTGCAGGCTCATTGAAAAGCAACTGCAGCCGATCAAGGGCACTTTCGTTGACACCACCCTGGATAAATACCACGGCCTGCTGCGGCAACTGAAAAAGCAATTTGAAATGCTGCGCAGCAGTGAGCGCTTTTTGAAACGACAGCGGGATGGAGATGATATTGACCTGGATGGCCTGATCGAATCCATTTCAGACATGCGGGCCGGCAAGCCTGCTTCCGAACGTTTATTCATCCGTTTGCAGCGGGACGAACGCGATATCGCCGTCCTCTTCCTGGTGGATATGTCCTCCTCCACCGAAGGCTGGATCAACCAGGCCCTCAAGGAAGCACTTATCCTCATGGGCGAAGCACTCCAGGTGCTCGGCGACCGTTTCGCCATCTATGGTTTTTCCGGCATGCGGCGGCTGCGCTCGGATTTCTACCTGGTGAAAAATTTCGCAGAACCTTACAACCAGGAGATAAAGGGCAGAATTGCCGCCATCAATCCGCAGGAATATACCCGCATGGGCCCGCCGCTGCGGCATGCCGTGCAGCTGCTGCAGAATGTGGAAGCAAAGGTGCGGCTGCTGGTGACTCTTTCGGACGGAAAGCCTGAAGACTATGATGACTACAAGGGGGAGTATGCAATCGAAGACACCCGCCATGCCCTGATTGAGGCCAAGGCTGCGGGCATCCACCCTTTCTGCATAACCATAGACAAGCAGGCCCACGACTACATTGGCCATATGTACGGCGAGGTCAACTATATCTTTGTGGATGAGGTCCGCAAACTGCCGCTTCGTTTACCTGAGATCTATCGCGTCCTGACGACTTGAATCCCAGTCAGTGCAAAACGAAATGTTTTGGCATGGCAGCTGTCACTCCTTCAAGAATCAAGGGCGAAGATCACATAGTTACCAAGCAAAACAGCCGGTTACCAACATAAAGCTCAATGGAACTATATTATGCAAATCGCTTCTTTGATGGCTTGTTGTATTGCAGAAGCTCATATTTCCATCGAACGCCTTAACTCTCAGTTTAGTTATATAAATTACATATAGTGGCAAGCAATTTAATTGTTTGTTAATTAAATGATCAGTCTAGATGGTTTGGAAATATGTTGACATTAGCAAATCAAGCGGTATCAAGTTAGAAATTGAATGAATGATCAAGTAGTACGAAAAATACTTTTCGCACATTATGTGATGGTGGTCTTAGAATAATACAATCTTTCAATCATGTTAACATAGGAGTGTGTAATGGAAAAAAGAGTACTTGTTCCCCTGGCGGAAGGTTTTGAAATGATAGAAGCATTAAGTGTGGTGGATATCCTTCGGCGCGGTAATATTCAGGTGGATACTGCAGCTTTGGGGGATAACTTACAGGTGACGTCTTCCCATGGTGTCACCGTTTTTGCCGATAAACTGCTGGGTAACTGTCTAGACCAGGGGTACGATCTCATAGTCCTTCCCGGTGGTATTCCAGGTGCTGAAAATCTGAAAAATTCTGAAGAGCTTGTCGAACTGTTGAAAAAGCAGCACAAGGAAAAACGGTTATATGGTGCAATCTGTGCTTCACCTGCACTTGTTTTGGAACATCATGGTTTATTGGAAGGTAAAAAGGCCACCTGTCATCCCGTCTTTTCATCCCATCTTTCCTCCCAGGAACACACTGGCGAAAAGGTGGTGGTCGACGGAAACTGTGTCACTTCCCGGGGAGCCGGAACTTCCATTGACTTTGCCCTTGAACTACTTGCTCTCCTGGCGGGTGAAGAGACAAGACAAACCGTCAAAAAAGGTCTTGCCCTTATTGATTGATGCAAAAGTACCGGCAGGGTATCTTTCTGCCGTCTTACAGGAAAAAAAGGAAGACTTGCTTTCGGGGAAAACCCCTGTTTATAAGATCTGTAGCGAGGATAAGCATGTTGTTTTCCCTACCACAGTTGCTCCATATCCCATCAGCTTGTTGTTAACATAGCCGCTTCCAATCTCAACAATTCCCCTATGTGCATCAACTTAATGTTTTCTACTATGTGCCTAAATCTGAAAAGTCAAACTTTCTCCCTAAAAGCCTTACTAGCTAAGCAGCCCAAAGAAGCTACTTTTGCCAGTGGACATCCTGAACTGATAGTTTTTCATTTCCGATGCAACATTGTGGCAAGCAATAGCTATATATAGTAACAAGTAATAAAATCTTAAAATATTACAGATAACG
>Ga0209536_100009670_pt1 | contig 14318 bp, 9 predicted proteins | sample DeeMarSeWOR28_12_FD_187461 | JGI IMG/M metagenome (GOLD analysis project Ga0209536, IMG submission 187461) | Marine sediment microbial communities from White Oak River estuary, North Carolina - WOR-2-8_12 (SPAdes) (version 2) | ecosystem: Environmental > Aquatic > Marine > Intertidal zone >...
CCGTGCAACCCTCCAGAGTAGGTCCTCTGGCTCCTCGATCGGATTGCCGCTGTCGTCCTTGATCAGATAGCGGCGCTTGAGGACGGTAATGGCGTTTTCAGACAGTTGGAGCCCTGCTTCCCTGTGTGAATCGCCGGAATGGCCCATAGTAGCTCCTGCCCCTGATGAGAGCGGTTACCCGTTCGGTACACATGAAATCTACACGAAAATGAGGGACGTTCCTGCAGCCTTGACCCGACGGCGGCGGCAACAAGCTAGCCTGTTCCGGATTCTACGCAAGTGGATCGGGAATGGGCGGCCGTGCACTGAGTATTGGATTCCACATCACAAACTTGATGCCGGCGGATCGGACCGTCTCGTGACCCGGCCGGTCCGGTGATCGTGTGCCTGATCGATGTAGTGCCGCCACGTGATCTCGATCCGCTCCCGCAGGACATCATCCACCTCGCGCACAACCCGGGCCGGAAACCCGAGGACAACAGAGTACGGCGGTACTTCCAGTCCCTCGGTCAGTAGTGCCCCGGCTCCGACCACCGAGCCGGTGCCGACACGGACTCCATTCAGCAGGATTGCACCCATCCCGATCAGACAATCGTCTTCCACCGTACATCCGTGGAGGATCGCGCGGTGGCCCACACCCACGCGGCTACCTACCGTACAAGGCACACCCTCGTCAACGTGCAATACCGATAGATCCTGGATGTTCGTTTGAGCGCCTATGCGCACGGGGGCCAAATCACCCCGCACGACCGCGTTGTACCAGACGCTCGATTCTCTACCCAGGGTCACGTCACCCACCACCATGGCACCGGGGGCGATGAATGCCGTGGGATCTATCACCGGAGGTCTGCTACCGCCGCCTGAACTGGACCGTGACCCTGACCCACGCCTCGATCGGTTCACTGCCCCTGAGCGCCGGGTCGAACCGCAGGCTGTCCTGGGCGAAGCGCATAGCCGCGATCTGCAGCTGCGGATCGGCTTCCTGCCTGCGAGCCCTGAGTGTCTGAATCGCGTTCCCGTTCACCGATACCTTCACCAGCAGATTCACCGGCAGGAGTTCACCCTGGTAACCGGCGGGAGGGAAAATGTAAGGGATACTGTTGGGAGACGGAGCCCTGTCGTAGCAGTTCCCAACTCGGAAGTACTCCTGGCTGGTCGGAGGCTCCTGGACACATATGTCGACGGGTGGCGTCACGGCCGGAGGTGGTTCTGCAACCTGCGTCATCCGTATCGATAGGATGTGGACCTGACCCCGCGGCAGCTGGATCGTCTCCTCATATTTCTCATAACCGGTCCGATCTACCTCGACCTTGTGCGACCCTGCATCCAACTCCAGCGAATCGCCCTGAACGGCTTCCCCATTGATCTGGACCCGTGCTCCCCGAGGCACTCCTCTGAGCAACAGGGTCCCGGTGTTGGGCAGCTCCGCAACGGGAGTGTCTACGGTCGCGCCCTGTGCCGCCTCAGGCGTTGTAGAATCTTCGTCCAGCGTGACCATCGTGTCGCCGACCGCAAGCAACAGAGCCCCTCCGTGCCCCGCCAAAGAGTCCCCCAAATCCACGGGCGAACCGGCTGCCGTCGGTTCGGTGGCAGAGCCCTGAACCATGAAGGGCAGGGGCCACTGAGCATCGAGAAAGAAATACCAATAGCCTCCAGCCCCGCCACCGCTCAGCAGCAGGACCAACAACATCCCCACTAGCACACCTGACTTCTTCTTTTCCTGCTTCCGTTCGGCCGACGCCGCGGAGGGCCTCATGGTCCTCGGTATGGGCGTTGTGGGCGTGTTCGGACCTACCTCGCGCGGCCGCGTGGCCATGTCGATAGGCGGGGGTGGGATCGGTACAGCCACCGGGGCACGCTCCGCGGCCACGGGGATCGCGGCTCCCCTTGCCGCTACTGGGCCCCTGCCCTCGAGCGCTTCCGCCAGGTCCTCGGCCTTCTGGAACCGCTCCTCCGGAGCCTTGGCCAGCATCCGCCGTATGACCTGGAACAACGATCGCTGTGCCGCGGTCTTGAGCGGCGGCTCGGGCAGATCGTCCATGATGTGCTTGTAGCCGATCGAGAAGGAGTCCTCTCCGTCAAACGGCACCACACCCGCAAGGCACTGATACGCAACGACGCCGAGCGAGTATATGTCGCTGCGCCCATCGAGCGGTTGGGCTCGAGCCTGCTCTGGACTCATGTAGTGCGGAGTGCCAATCGACATGCCGGTGCCCGTCAGGCGAGTACCCGTGGCCGCCTTGGCGATACCGAAGTCGGTGAGGATCGCATGACCCGATTCGTCGAACATTATGTTGTCGGGCTTGATGTCGCGATGAACGATGCCGTTCTTGTGAGCATAGCCCAACGCACCTGAGGTCTGGATCAGGATCTTGCTGATCTCCTCCGGACCCAGTGCTCCATGTTTCTCTAGCTTCTCCGAGAGCGACTCACCCCGCAGGAATTTCATGACGAAATAGATGACCCGCCCCGAGCGACCGACCCTGTAGATAGGAATGATGTTCGGGTGCTCCAGTTTAGCCGAGGTCCGAGCCTCGCGCTGGAATCGCTCCACGAACTCGGCGTCAAATGCAAGGGAGAACGGCAGGACCTTGATGGCCACATCCCGCTCGAGCTGCCGCTCTCGGGCCTTGTAGACGATCGCCATCCCACCTCGACCCAACTCCTGAACGATCTCGTACTCCTCCTTGAGAGCGCTCTTGACCACTCCAACTTCGGTATCGTCAGAAGGATCACGGATTGCAGCGAGGGGCGTAGTTGCAGCCAAGTCCAGTCCACAAGAGGGACAGAACTTTGCAGTATCCTGGACTTCCGTGCCACAGCGAGAGCAGAACATCGAGTCTCTCCGTAGAATCTGCAACTTAGGAACTCGCGACAAACAGTGTCAAGCTATTATGGGACCGCAACTTCGATGTAGAATGTGACGCGGAGCACCGAGACTGGCGCCGATGCGATCAGAAGGATTGACCCAACGCCAGGTAGATCCGAACATCCCCCTGAGAGCTGTCCAGCCCGTCCCTGAGGACCACGGCAGCACCGAGTCGGGCGCGCAACAGCAGGCCCGCCCCAATTCCGAGATCGGTCACCACCTCAGCACCGGCGTCCATCAGGTCGGTCGGCGCGGACTCCTCCCCCTCGCTCCATCCACCGCCGAACTCCCAGAACAGGTAAGTCGCCAGCTTGTCCACCAACAGAGGCAGCTTGCCGACGGCCTTACCGGCGAGCAGGATCGGAACTCTCAGCTCCGTGATCCCCACGAAAGCCCGCGTGAACCGACCGCCCGACTGATAGCCGCGCATGGCAAATGTGCGTCGCCCGGATCCGATCGTAGATCCTGCCGCGAATGGGACGGCATCACCCGATACGCCGCCGATCGCGTACCTGGTGGGAACCGTGCCGCCCGATATGCCGGCTGTCGCACGAGCTGCAAGGACCCAGTGCGAAAATCCCGGGAGAGGAAGGGCCAGGTACCCATTCACACCGCCCCGCAGTTCGTATGACCAATCCGACCCAGCGATTTCCCACCGCCTCATGTAGAGACCAGCGATGGAGCCTCCGTTCTCAGGCGAAATAGCCAGGGCCGGCTGATCCGAGTAGTTCAAAGCCGCGGACAGGACCCCCCCCGTGAAGGTGGGATTACTCGGCGTGAAGGGCAGGGGTTCACTGCCATCATTCACCAGCTGGTCCCGTTCGACAAACGCTCCGATGCGCCAACTAGCTCCGCTGCGCCAGCGCCTCCACCGGTTGGTCAGTCCAATCTCCGCCGAATGCTCACGAAACGAGACCGGGACAGCGTTACCACTTTCGGTGAGCACCAGTCCGCCGTAGTCCCACGTCTGCGCGGCAGCTAGGTCTACACTCCACGAGCGCCACCGCGAATGGAGCAGGGACAGGAGACCTTCCCATCGGCCGGTTGAAGGCGCCGCCGTCGCCAGAGCGGTGTACCGGGTGCGCTCCAGGGCGTCAGTCCCCCACGTCAGAGCACCGACAAACAAACCCGCCGCCTTCTCGTCGTGGAAGAAGGGAATCCAGAAGTGCGGCCGCAGCGAAGCCCACGGCGCATATCCCGACTGTCTCACTGGGACAGCGGCAGCCTCTACAAACGCGTCCGGAACCGCACGGTCCTCGGATTCCGAACCGCCGGCCGGTCGCCCACGCTGCACCAGCAGCGCGAAACCATCTCCCAGAGTCGTGGAATAGTACAGCGTGCCATCCGGCGCGACCGCAGGTTCCCTGGCGCCCGTGACCTCGCTGGTAATGCGGCGGGCATTCTTAGATTCCGGCGAGAACGCGTATATCTGGGGTAACCCGCCGCGTTCCGAAGCAAACAGCAGCTCACTTCCGTCTGCGGTCCAAACCGGATCGGCGTCCATCGCCGCGTCGTCGGTAACCATCTCGTAGTCGCCAGGCCTGCCCCAAGGCCAGATCACGATGTCCCAGCGGCCGTCGCTGTGGCGCGCTGCACCGACCCAGTCTCCGGATGGCGAAACCGCGATGCGTCCCCAATCGTCGGCGACCGGCAGCGGTATGGCTTCATCATCCGACCCGGGGCGACGCAACAACCGGACGGTCCGAACCGCCGAATCCAGCTGGACCACCCCGATGCCACGACCCGGCACCGAAAACACATCAGTGCTGCGAGCGTCGTGTGTCAGACGCTGCAACGGCCCTTCCGGGTTCCAGCGATACAGACTACTGCGGATCTCGACCGGAGATTCGAACTCGAGCTGCGTCAAAAACACCGCATCCCCGACCCAGCTGATCCCCTCCACCGCATTCACACGGCGAGCCGCCAACTCACCGCCCGAGCCGGCATCGAGAACGACCACCTGCTGTACGTTCCTACCATCATCGCGCCGATACGCCAGCTGACCTCCGTCCTGTGACAATCGTGGCCGCGGTTCGCTTCTCAGGCCGCGCTCCACTATCTCACCGGACCTGCCGCCTCGGTTGGCCTGGACACGAAGGCGCTCCCAGCCGGGATCAACGCCGTCCGCGCCGGCGGATCGCATGGGACTGGACACATTAAACACAATGATCTGCCGCGACGTTTTGTCCACAAAACGCGCAACGGTCGAGTCACCGAATTCTCGGCTGCTGGCTTCGAAGAAACGTGACCCCCAAGCATAAGGCCTGGTACCAGCGGGCCAGACGCGGTTGGCAAAGGTCGCCTCACCGGGAGCGGGCCACCGGTCATCTCGCGCCGACCCTGTCAACAGCTGATCGTGGAACGAACCGCGTACACGACCCGCCGTCGAGAAACGGGACTCATAGTATGTAGCTATACCCTCAGTTACCCACGCCGGCTGATACGTGTTCGGGAACAGCCCTGGAGCCCGTCCGAAGACTCTCTGCACGACATTCCAGAAGCCGTCCGCGCGATCAAGATGGAAAATGTGGGCCAACTCGTGCGTTACGACCAACCGCAGCCAACTGTCGTAGTTGCCGGATGAGATGGCGGTCGAAGGAGGCGTGAGATACACCACAACCCGGTTGGAAGGGAGCACTGTAGCGTATCCGTTCGAGAAATCGACGTTGTCGGCGATTACCAGATCGACAGCGCCCCGCGGTGGTCTTAGCTCGGTCGCGAGGAGTGCGTACGCTCGCTCTGCCTCGCGGGCCGCAACAACCGCGGCCGACGCGTACGACGATGGTGCGTGCACCCTGAAGTGCTCAGTGTGCCACGTACCCCACTCGCCGCTCGGATCGATCTGGGCTTGCGCCGACGAGGCCAGGCCGACCGCACAGATCAGCCCGATGCCATTCGAACAAAAGCTACTGTTCCGCACTTCAGTTTTCGTCCAGCGCCCGCAGCCTCAGAAACGCGGCCACACCCTCGACTATGCCGCGCGCGTACCGCCATTGCCCTGCCTCGCTGATCAGAACCGCCTCCTGTTCCGGAATCATCAAGAACAGGCCCTCCGTGAGCGCCGAGGGCATCCAGTCCGTCCGAACCAGGGCCAGGTTCCCACGCCCCATTCCCAGGTCTCTAGAACCGAACTGGTGCACCAGAGCTCTGTTCAGTTCTCGAGCCAGGGGCGCGCTCCGCGGGTGAAAGTAATAGACACTGGTGCCGTTGTTATCGAACGGATTGACGCCGTCGGGCAGAGCGTTGGCGTGAATCGACACCAGCAAGTCGGCCCCCGCCGCCTCCGCCAATGCGGGGCGGTCCATCAGGCCCACTGGCCGCTCATCATCCCGCGTCAGCACAGCACGAGCCCCATTCCGCTCCAGCAGCTCGGCAGTCTTGCGGGCAACTGCAAGCACGATGTCCGGCTCCCAGGTCCCAATTGGACCTCTAGCCCCCAACGGCGGGTGACCCGGGTCGAGGGCTATGACCCTGCCCTCCAGCGGCCGCCGCGCATCGATCTGCGGCGGCCTTCGTATCTCAAGTAGCAGGTCGTTGCCATCCCACCGAGTCCGGTAGCCCCACACATCCTGAGATAGCGAGATGGTCACGGTGGTCTCGTCTGCCGCTGGTTGGGAGAAGGACACGAGGCAAATCAGCGAATCGGTACCACCATACTGGATCCAATCCGCGTTCGCCGCGACGCCATAAAGCGTGATTCCGAGCTCTCTTTCCCCCTCCTCGACCCGAAACGGAAACCGGCCCGGTAGAGGAACCCGGAGCACGAGAGAGCCTGCGCCAGGTGTGATCCGCAGTGAGCCGACGGTGCCAAACGGTGGAGGTGTCCCCGGAGGAAGCGGATACACTTCGTCCACCGAAACCCAGGCGGCACTGGATCGCGACAGCCTGAGACGGACCCGGTCGTTCCAGCGACCACTCACCAGCGCCACGGTCTTGTTGGGGAAAAACCAATTATAGGTACCGGATGGTGATGGTCTGCCGACTACGATCCCGTCGGCGGTCCCGTTGCCCCGTAAGTCGTCGTCGAGCATCACCACGGTGGGCATCCGTACATCAACCAGTCCCAGTCTCAACGGCCATCTCGCCCAGGCAGAGTCCGCTCCCACCACCGCAAGCACTTGCATCCATTGGGGGTCGGCCGAGAGGGCAGGAAAGTTGGGAGCCAGCACCAGATCTGGGTCGGGTCCAAGCCTGCCCGACCACCAGGTGAAATACCGATCTGTCCGGGCCGGGCGCTGCTCGACCGGTGCAATCCGGGTGCCGAATGCGCGTTGGCCAAGCGAGATCTCGGCGGGGGCCGTGTCGGGCAAGAACTCGATCGTAGTGCCGTCGCTCAGCACGCCGTAAACACGCGCCCCCGGAGCCGCTCGCAATGATAGCTCGAGTCCTTCGTCCCGCTGAATCCACCGGTCTCCTGTAGGACGGAACGAAGTCGTGTCGATCCAAACCACGCTGTCGGGCGCTTCATACGCCCGGACGATTGGCACCGACAAGAGCACGGTAGCGGTGTCGGACCCAGCGGTGGCTACCATCTCGAGCCGTGCGACCGAGTCATCGGGAAGCTCAAGCCATGCGATCCAGCCACCGGTGGGGTACACGGACACAGAACGGCCGTTGACGCAAAGCTGGGCATCTCCGCGCCCCACGCTGCCGAAGATGAACGTCGAGTCACGGCTCTGGATGCGGTAATCCTGGTCCACGGTCAGAGCCACAACTTCACCCTGTCTCGCGGCACCGCCGGTTGTGGGTGGGTAGACCACTGTCAGTTCCAGCGGCCCCGAGGCAGGAGTGGGTGCATCCAACGGCTTCAGAGGCCCGCTCGGCGCCGGCTGGTAGGATGGTCCCGAAAGGGAGCAACCGACCCCCCCTAGCAAGACCAGTAGCACCGTTGTGAGCCATCCAGCACGTGACATCGTCGCGGAACCTACACAGACGTAATGGTCTGCGGCAACTTAACTTATTAGTTGACCGTGTTTTTTACCGGCAGTAGATTGGCTAACTCTCTTACCACACTCAATCAGGAGTCGTACGTCGAGTGCGGGTCTGCGCTCATTGTGGCCGAGAAAACGACAACCGATCCCGTTTCTGCGAGGACTGTGGCAAACCCATTGATGCCCCACCCGCGGGTGGAATACCCGTTGCGAGGCCACCCAACGTTGCACCGGTGGGACGCCAGCCGGCTGCCAGCATGGTGAAATGCCCCGACTGTGCCGGTCCGGTAGTTCCAGGCCTTCCGTTCTGTCCCAAGTGCGGCAAGCGTCTCACCGCGCCCAAGGATGCGGGCCCTGCGTGCCCGACTTGCGGCACCGCCTTGCCGCAGGGCGCTCAATACTGCGCTGCTTGCGGCAAGCCAGCGAGTCCAGGAGTAGAGCCGCGCAAGAGCCAAACCAGCGCCTTCGCAGCCCAACGAGCGGACGTGCCGGGGGAGATCGTCGTGCTCGAGGAATCAGGCGAGTCCGCCGAGCGCTTCCGCCTTGCCGGCGCAGAGACCACTATCGGTCGCGAGGGAGCGGATATCGAGTTTCCCGACGATCCGTTCATGTCTCCGCTCCATGCGCAGATTTCGGCGCGGACCGGCGAGTTCTCGATCCGCGATCTCGGTAGCCGCAACGGAACTTGGACGTTCATAGAGGAGCCCCACCGGCTGGCTGACGGCGACCTGGTACTGGTCGGTTCGCAAGTGCTCCTGTTCCGCAGGCTGGGCTATCCCGGACCGCACCCTCCAGAACGAGACGCCACGCGGCGCATGGGAAGCCTCGTGCCCAGCGCTGACATTGCTCGACTCATTCAGCTGAGGAGCGATGGGTCACAGCGCGACACTGTCCACCTATCTCCTGGCAGAAACTTGGGGATTGGGAGAGAGGGCGGTGATTGGCTATTCCCCTACGACCCGTCGATGAGCGGCTTGCACGCGGAGGTCCGATCGGAGGACGCCGACTTCGTGATCCTGGACGCCGGCAGCCGGAACGGTGTGGCGGTGTCAGTACGTGGCGAGGTGGCGCTTCGCAGCGGATCGCGCTTCCTGGTCGGTGACAAGTTGCTCCGGCTGGAGGCGCCGTGAAGACCTGCACGACGTGCGGCGCTGAGTGGCCTGACGATACGAAGTTCTGCCCCAGGGACGGATCCCCCCTCAGAGTCGCCGAAGGAACCAGTCTCATCGGCAGTATCGTAGCCGACACGTACCATATTCAAGAGAAGCTCGGCGAAGGGGGCATGGGCGCGGTATATCTCGGCGAACACGTGAAAATGGGTCGCAAGAGCGCCATCAAGGTGCTGACTCAATCCCTCGCCCAGGATCACGAAGCCATCGCACGATTCAATCGAGAAGCATCCAACGCCGCTCGAATCAACCACCCCAACGTGTGCGCCATCTATGACTTCGGCGAGACCAAAGATGGACTCATCTTCCTCGCCATGGAGTACATCGAGGGTGAGTCTCTCACAGAACTCGTGCAGCGCGAGGGGCCGCTCGGACCCTATCGGGCGGCGACCATCGTCCGTCAGGCGGGCAGCGCACTCCAAGCTGCACACGATCTGGGGATCGTGCACCGCGATCTGAAACCCGACAACATCATGATCACCAAGGCTCGCGACGGTACCGACATGGTGAAGGTCGTGGACTTCGGAATTGCCAAGGCGATGGGCGGCGAAGAGGGCCAAAAAGTTACACGCACCGGGCTCGTGGTAGGGACACCTGAATACATGAGTCCGGAACAGTTGTCGGGAGACAAGCTCGACGGTCGGAGCGACACCTATTCACTGGCGTTGGTGTTGTTCAAGATGCTCACGGGCAGGCTCCCGTTTGAGGCCGACAACGCCCAGGAGATCATGATCAAGCGGCTCACTGACGAGCCAATGCGACTGAACGAGGCCCTTGCTGGAGCAAACTTCCCCGAGCGGCTGCAGCAGGTGATCGACCATGCCCTACAGCGAATGCCGGGTGACCGCCACGCCTCGGCCGAGGAGTTCACGCGGGATGCGGTGCAGGCGGTGCAGGGCGTGCCAGCGGCTGCAGCGGTCGACACCGAGGGCATGACGCAGAGATTGGGCGCCGCACCGAGCGACCAAGGCATGACGGAGCGGCTGCAGAAGACGAGGGTGTCAGGATCGAAGCGTACGCTCCCGCTCGAAAAGGCGCACAGTCCGCGGACGCCAGAGACACCACTGCCTCGCACAATCCTTTCGCCGCGACCGCGGAAGCGAAAGCCGGTTGTGGCGATTGCAGGCTCTCTGGTCGTGGTTGCAGTTGGTGTCGGAGTCGCTGCGGTAGCATTGACCAGCCGTGACGAGCTACCGCCAGGGTCGGAGGACAACCAACAGACCGCAGAGAATGCGCCCGCAACAGCGACCGACCCAGGGGACAGCAGTCTCATCGATTCCGCTGTTGGGGCGGATCCGGGACTCTCTCAGTCGACTGCGCAACGCGCCAATGATTCCGGCGCGGGGAGGGAGAGGGAAACGCAGCCACCGGGCACGCGAAGGATCGATACCCCTAATGCGGACCCGGCACTCGAAATAGCAGCAGCGGATAGCGTCGCGGTCGAGAGCCAGATGACCAGCATCACGGAACGGATTTTTGAAATGGATCCTTTGCTCGTTCGACGTGCCCGCAATGAAGCGCTGCAGCTGTTCGGAGACCAGCGAGCCAACAAACTCCAAAGAGCACAGATAGGCTACATGCTGGCCCAATCCTATTTCCTGGACGATATTGCCGATTCGGCGTGTGTTTGGATCCAGAGTGCGGTTGAGCGGGATCCCACTAACACTCAGTATCAGCAATTTCAACGGGACAACTGCACACCGTGAACCTGTTCGGTAGAAAGACCCCGCGGATTCAGGTCTCGGTATTCGGCAAAACCGACGTGGGCATGAACCGAGCTCACAACGAGGACAGCTTCCTGGTCGCCGATCTCACTGCCCAGAAGGCTTCACTACTGCCGGAAGTCCGCCGTCACGAGATCGGGGCCAAGGGCACCCTGTTCATGGTAGCGGATGGGATGGGCGGCGCTGCGGCCGGAGAAGTCGCCAGCGAAATGGCGACGCGGATTATCTACGAGCACTTGTTGCACCGCTGGGTTCAGGACAAAGAAAGTTCCCCCCGACAGTTCGCGTTTCGGCTGAGAGAAGCAGTCGAGGAGGCCAACTCCAAGATCCACGCCTACGCCAAGGAACACCCTGAGAATCGGGGAATGGGCACGACCGTAACCGCTGTAGGAGTGCTAGACAATCACGTCTATCTGACGCAGGTGGGCGATTCCAGGGCCTACTTGATCCGCAGAGGCAAGGCTGTCCAGCTGACCAAGGATCAGTCGTTGATGCAGCGCCTGGTGGACGCCGGCGAGTTGACAGAGGAAGAGGCGCAACGCAGCGAGCGCAAGAACATCATACTTCAGGCTCTCGGACCTGAAGGCCGCGTACGGGTAGACCTGACCTACCAGAGAATCAGCCGCGGCGACGCTATCCTGCTTTGTTCCGACGGATTGTCCGGCCCTGTCTCGAACGAGGAGCTGGCCCGTGCGGTGTCCGACAATGACGACCTGGTCAAGGTCTCCAGTGATCTCATTACGTTGGCCAACGAGAGAGGCGGCCCTGACAACATCACGGTCATAGTAGCCAGGTTCACCGGTGACGGCCTCCAGGAACCGGCGGATGACGCAACCGTGGGCCACGAGATCTACCCGCTGCCTGATGCCGACGAAGCAACCGAGCAGTCTCCCATTCTGCTGGATGACTCACCGCCGGCTCCGTCTCGATCATCTCTGATTGCTGCGGGTGTCACCGCCGCCGCCATCGTAGTTGGGGCACTACTGATCGCCGTGCTGTGAGCAGGGGTCCGTGAAGGTTCAGATCAAGTACCTCTCCGGCGCTCGTTCCGGTCGCGTAGTCGTTCTGTCAGCGCCATCGATCGCGATCGGCCGCCACCCGTCGTCGCACATCCGGTTCGATCCCGACGTGGACCTAGAAGTGTCGGCACGCCATGCGACGCTGTTTCAAGAGGGAGATCGCTGGTTCGTCCGCGACGAAGACAGCCTCAACGGGACCTTGGTGAATGGCCACGCGATAGCTGGCAAGACACCACTGGACGATACGGATCAGATCCGGTTCGGACCCGACGGACCGAGCGTCGAATTCCGGCTCGTGCCTGACACCGTCCCAGATGGACCGCGTGATCACAGATCCCCCGGATCGGAACCTCGGGCCGAGGCATCCGCACGCCCCAGAGAACCGGGAATCTCCGGCTCCCGGCCCGAAAGAGGGGCGCCGGACGCCCGTGCCGGCGTCACCCAACGCGTACGACTAGAGGTGGATCGCCAGACGCGGCGGCTGCGCGCGCTGACTACCTCACTCGCCGCTGTTCTGCTACTGGTAGTCGCCGTGTTCATCTACGACAGGACCAGGCAGCGAGGCCTGCGCGAGCGGGAGGTGGCGGCCGTAGCGGCCCGTGCCGACAGTATCCTGCGAGCGGCTAATGATGCCATCGAAGCGCTCCAGGGGCAGGTTGCGGGACTCGCGACCACACTAACGGCCTCCCAGAACGAGGTGGAGCGACTCCAGACCGCCTTGGCCGCGGCGCGGGAGGCGGGGAGCGCCGAGGAAGTGCAGCAGCTGCGGCGGCAGCTGGCCGATGCCAGCCAGGCGCTGCTGTACCAGCAAGCGGCGGCCTACCTGGACTACCGTGGCATCGCGGATGCTAACCAACGTGCCGTGGCGCTGATTTGGGTGGAGTTCGATCCGGGTGACGTGTACGTCGGGACCGCCTTCGCTGTCCGACCTGACGGCGTGTTGATAACCAGTCGACACGTAGTTGCTGGGGAACGAGGGGATCGTCGGCCCACGCGAATGGCCGTCAAGTTTGCCGATTCCTATCAGGTTTATCAGGCCCGTGTGCTCGCCGTTTCCCGATCTGCCGACGTCGCAGCCCTGAAAGTGGACATACTTGGAGGTGTACCGACGGTCCGAAGGATCAATCTCCGGGCCGATACTCTGCACCAGGGAGACCCCGTCGCAATCATCGGGTTCCCGCTGGGGCCAGACCTGCCGATGACCTCCCTGGCTAGGGACCGTACAGTAGCGCGCACCAGCTTCTCGGCGGGCTCGGTCAGCAAGATCCTGGAAGATGTAGTGCAGGTGGACGGCTACGGAGCGGAAGGATCGAGCGGCAGCCCAATCTTCGATCGGAACGGCGAAGTCATGGGCGTGGTGTATGGGGGCGAGCAGGGATCGTACGGGCGGGTCGTCTTGGGAGTCCCCGCACGCGAAGTCGCGATGCTCCTAGACATCATCGACCGGTAATGGCCCCCTGGTTGAGTGACCGCTCACTTGTGAAATACCGGACGCGGCCTTCGGCAGAGAGCCTGCCTGCGTAACTCAGACAATCACCTGCGGAGGGTCACCCACCACTCTGCGAACCACTCCACCAGCGGTCTCGAGCCGCCGTCGCGCCTCCGCCGCACTCAACCTCGACCGGGCCATTACTACCGCCAATTTCACACTACCACCTGCTGCGTCTATGGCATCTCGTGCTGTAGTGCGATCCACACCACCCGCCTCCATCACGATTCGTTCGCCACGATCCTGTAGCTTCTGACTCAGGACCACCAGATCCACCATCAGGTTGCCGTAGGCCTTCCCCAGTCGGATCATCGCGCCCGTGGTGATGGTGTTGAGAATCAGCTTCGTGGCGGTACCAGCCTTGAGCCGTGTCGAGCCGGTCAGTACCTCGGGGCCCACGCGAGCGACGATGAGTTCGTCACAAGCTTCCGCCAATGCTGGGGGCGGGTCGGTACAGGTCACCAGGATCGTTGCAGCACCCAGCTCGCGCGCTCGGGACAGGGCTGCCTGCACGAACGGAGTGGTCCCACTTGCCGCTATGCCTACCACTACATCATTCCCTGTGACCCGTTGATCCTCTACTGCCGCTCGGCCTGCCTCCCTATTGTCTTCGGCTCCTTCCTGGCTCGCGACCAGAGCGGCTGGACCTCCAGCGATGATGCCAGACACCATTCCGGGCGGCGAACCGAAAGTGGGGGGACACTCTGCCGCATCCAGCACCCCCAAGCGCCCGCTGGTTCCGGCGCCCACATAGATCAACCGACCACCCCGCTTGAAACTGCGGACGGCGATCTCGCTCTTCTATCTGTCGCAACGGTCCTACAGCGAAATCGCCGAGATCATGGACATTCCCTTGGGTACGGTGAAAACACTCATCTTTCGGGCGAAGGAATCACTCCGGGAAATGCTGCTTCAGACCTCCGGTTGCATGGCACAGGGGGGAAGGCTGGTGGTGATCACCTATCATTCTATCGAAGACCGTCTGGTAAAGAACTTTATGCGTTCGGGAAATCTGGAAGGGGTATTGGAGAAGGATTTTTATGGCCGGCCCCGGACACCCTGGAAGCTTGTCAACCGGAATGTGATTACCCCTTCGGACGAAGAATTGGCCTTGAAT
>Ga0209536_100009671_pt1 | contig 14317 bp, 17 predicted proteins | sample DeeMarSeWOR28_12_FD_187461 | JGI IMG/M metagenome (GOLD analysis project Ga0209536, IMG submission 187461) | Marine sediment microbial communities from White Oak River estuary, North Carolina - WOR-2-8_12 (SPAdes) (version 2) | ecosystem: Environmental > Aquatic > Marine > Intertidal zone >...
AATATCGCATTAAAGGGGCATGCGTCATAGCATGACCCGCATTTTATGCACTTTGTTTTATTGATCTTTGCAAACTGTTTTTTCTCCCATACGATGGCATCAGATGGACAAACCCTGAAACATTTACCGCACATCTTACAGGTCTCCTCATTCACAAGATACTGCCGCAGCGCCTTGCATGCTCCTGCAGGACATATGCCATCATGTATATGGGCTTCGTACTCGTGCCTGAAAAATCTGATAGTCGACATGACCGGATAGGGGGCGGACCGTCCAAGACCGCAGAGTGATCCGAGCCTGATTGTATCAGACAACTCAAGGAGGCGCTCTATATCACCTGACCTTCCCCGGCCTTCTGTTATCCTGGTCAGCATCTCGAGCATTCTTTTGGTCCCGACCCTGCAGGGAACGCACTTGCCACATGACTCGTCTTCTGTAAAGGTAAGAAAAAACTTGGCCATGTCAACCATGCACGTCGTATCATCCATGACAACCATGCCGCCCGATCCCATCATGGACCCAATTTTTGTAAGGGAGTCGAAATCCACAGGCATATTAATATGTTCTGCAGGGATACAGCCGCCTGAAGGTCCACCAGTCTGCACGGCCTTTAATTCACGTTTCTTTTCAACACCACCGCCAATGTCATAGATAATCTCTTTCAGAGACATGCCAAGCGGTACTTCAATGAGTCCCGTATTTTTGCATTTGCCGGTAAGGGCGAAAACCTTGGTCCCTGTATTTTTCTTGGTACCAAAGGATGTAAACCAGTCCGCACCCTTGAGGAGGATAAGAGGTACGTTTGCAAGGGTCTCAACATTATTCAGTGCAGTCGGTTTGTCATAGAGACCCTTTGTCACTGATCTGGGAGGAGTCGGTCTGGGCATGCCTCGCTTGCCCTCAATAGAACGCATGAGAGCAGTACTCTCACCGCATACAAATGCACCGGCACCGAGCTTGATCTTTATATCAAAATTATATTTCGTCCTGAAGATATTCTTTCCAAGACAGTTCTTCTCTCTTGCCTGGTCAAGAGCTATCCGCAGTCTTTCCACGGCAAGGGGATACTCAGCACGGATATATACATAACCGAGCTCAGCTCCGATTGCATAACCGCCTATGATCATCCCCTCGATAACAGAGTGCGGGTTCCCCTCAATAATAGAGCGGTCCATAAATGCACCCGGGTCTCCCTCATCAGCATTACAGATAATATATCGGGGTGTGGCCGGGGTCCTTCTGCAGAAATCCCACTTCATGCCGCATGAAAAACCTGCTCCTCCCCTGCCGCGCAGTCCTGAGTTTCGGACTTCCTCTATAACTTCAAGGGGATCCATGGAGAGTGCCTTTTTAGCGCCTTTATAACCGTCAATGGCAGTATAGGCATCAATGTCTTCAGGGTCAATCTGACCGCACTGGTCAAGCAGTATCTTGGTCTGTCTGTTATGAAACTCATGGTACTCGGGCCCTACAAGCCATTTCTCGACAGGCTCACCATTCACAATATGGTTCTCTACAATGGTGCTTACCATTTCGGGAGAGATTAACTGGTAGGTCTCTGTCTTCCTGTTGCGAATGACATCTACAAGAACGTCCTTTGCGCAAAAACCTCTGCAGCCTGTCTTGTTAACGCATTTTTTTGCAATAGTGGCCCTGATCTTTTTAGCCTTAAGCTGTTTTGTAAATTCGTCAATTACATCCTGACTGCCCGCTGCAAGACCTCCTGTTCCAACGCATACCCTGATCGTCAGACTTTTCAGGTCAGATTTTCTTGTTCTTGTCTTAGCCGGCATTGCTGCTCCTCTTATTTTTTGTCAAGACCTTTGATCATGGCGTCAGCCATCTCAGCCGTCAATTTTCCAAAGACTTTTTTATTGGCGATAAAGACCGGCGCAATACTGCAGGCCCCCACGCATGCCACACTTTCCAGGGTATATTTACCGTTTTTGCTCGTGACTTCGCCCTCAGGTATTTTCAGGTCCATTCTCAACTTTTCAATTATCGGTGCCGAGCCTTTCACATGGCATGCTGTGCCGCAGCAGGCAGTGATAATATTTTCGCCACGGGGTTTAAGATAAAACTGGGCATAGAAAGTAGCCACACCAAAAAAATTACTTGCCGGTACATTGAGTTCGTCGGAAAACCAATCAACCACATCTTCACGGATATATCCGAAGGTCTCCTGTATGTCCTGCAGCAGTGAGACTACACTGCCGCCCTCTGCGTTATATCTGTGAAGGATCTTTTGACAATCTTTTTCCATATATAACTTCCACCTTTTAAGGATAGTAAAAAGACATAGTTGTCTTTATGAATACTGTCAACGCCAGGTATAGTACACGTGGAGAAATATTTTATAGAAAGAGCACTATTAAATCAATCAGAAATAGAATAATAAGGAAAATTAATGAGATTATTCTCCACGGCTTTGATTCATTGTTCAATAAGGCAGGTGAGGAAATGTACCCCTGTTCATACCCCTCTTTTCCAAAGGGGAAATAGCTGCATCACGCCCATGGCAAACTCAGATTCATTCGAGTTAGATAAAAGACTTCTGTGATGAATACAATAGATTGTATTCTTATGAAAGTATATAATGATATTTCCTTACATTCCTTAAAACAATCTATAGCAGGAGGTACTATGAACTATCAGGTCGGAAAACCGGGACGCATGATCGTAGCAAAATTCGATGACCACGACGATGTGATCGAGAACCTGTCAGCAATAGCAAAAAAAGAAGATATAAAGGCCGGGGTCTTTTACCTGGTGGGAGGTATGCGGGAAGGGAAAATCGTCGTCGGTCCGGAGACTGAAGAACTGCCGCCAAAGCCTGTCTGGAAAGAATTGGGCGAAAGCCATGAAATTCTGGGAGTAGGCACGATCTTCTGGCTTGAAAGTGAACCGAAACTGCATTTTCACGGGGCATTTGGAAAAAAAGACATGGTAAAGATCGGCTGCCTGCGTGAAAAAGCTGAGACCTTTCTCGTGCTGGAAGCAATCATTATTGAGATGGACGGAATTAATGCTGTCAGGGAGATCGACCCGTTAATCGGGATGCCGCTGTTGAAATTGTAGTTATCTGATTTCTTTTTTGCCGTTCAGGCACAGTTCCTTTCTATCACCGGAAAAGCAAGGAACCAAAAACAATACTTCATGAACTTGCAAATGCAACTCAGTTGCATTATTATCATAATATCATGAATTTAAAGAATATACTTGAAGCCTTCAGAAAGAAAGGGCATCGCCTGACGAAAACCAGGAAGGCAATGGTCAGGGTATTCTTGCACAATAACAGACCTCTCTCTGCTGCTGATATAAATTCCAGACTTGAGCACCTGGCTGTCACGGTAAACAAGACAACAATTTATCGCGAGATTGATTTCTTAAAGAAAGAACGTTTTATAAGAGAGATCGAGCTCGGAGACGGGATGAAACGGTACGAGCTCTGGCCTGATGATCATCACCATCATCTCATCTGTGTAGAATGCAACAGCGTAAAGTGCATTGATATGGAGCACTGCCTGGTGAATGAAGAAAAAAAGATATCTGAAAAGAACAATTTTAAGATCATGGAGCATTCACTGAAATTCTTCGGTCTCTGTGCCAAATGTCAGTGAGGGATACATTGGTTCGCGTATTTATCACAATCAGTGCACTTGTTTCTTTTTTTCAGGCAACCACCTATGCTTCGGACAAACTGAAGGTGGCAGCAAGCTTTTACCCCCTTGCACACTTTGCAGAGCAGGTGGGGGGTGAGCGTGTTGAAGTAACGAATAGTATACCGCCCGGGGCAGAACCTCATGAATTTGAACCAACTCCGAGAGATATACAGAGAGTTTACGAGGCAGCACTCTTTCTTTTCAACGGCAAGGGCCTTGATCCATGGGCTGAAAGGATTCAGGATGACCTGGAACGTGAAGGCATCATCGTAATAGAAATTGCAAAATTCTTTACTGACAGTAATTCTGCCTTTCATACTCTGACAGACCCCCACTTCTGGCTTGATCCCCTGCTGGCTATACAGGAAGTGGAAATAATACGGGATGCATTAATACAGGCAGATCCTCTAAACAGGAATGAGTACCTTCAAAATTGCGCGTCCTATGTGAAAGCGTTAAACAGGCTCCATGCATTATACGTAGCAGGCCTTGAGCATTGTGCAAGAAAAGAAATTATTCTGTCCCATGATGCCTTTGGGTATCTGGCAAAGCGATACGGCTTAACAACCCATGCCATAACCGGCATCTCTCCTGAAGAAGAACCGTCACTGAGAAAACTTGCGGAATTAACCATGCTTGCCCGGGAAAAAAAGATTGGACACATCTTTTTTGAGGAGCTTGTAAGTCCCAAACTGGCTGAAACCATAGCTCGGGAATCAGGGGCAGAGACTCTTGTCCTCAATCCCCTTGGCGGTCTGACCGTGAAGGACCGTGAGAAAGGCCGGACCTACATTTCAATAATGGAAGACAATCTCCGCAATCTCAGAACAGCAATGGACTGCAAGTAAATGAAAGAGGATAACTGCATAGAGGTAATCGGCATCAACTATAAATACAACGGGAATACGATTCTTGAAAATATAGAATTCTCCGTTCCTGTAGGAGAGTATATGGGAATTATCGGCCCCAATGGCGGCGGCAAGACAACGCTGATCAGGATAATGCTCGGACTGCTCAAACCGGAAACAGGCCAGGTAAAATTTTTTGGTCAGCCTGTTGAGGACTTCAGGGAGCGGCATTTAATCGGCTATGTCCCTCAGCGGGCAGCCCATGAGGAATTCTATTTTCCCGCAACTGTCGAAGAAATTGTCAAAAGCGGCAGGACATCAAAAATTGGGCTTCTCAGACGATACAGTGCCGCAGATAAGCTGGCTGTTACCCAGGCAATGGAAGCAGCAGACATTATTGACTATCGGAAACGTCTTATCGCCGAACTGTCCGGTGGTGAACGTCAGAGGGTCTTTATAGCCCGGGCGCTGGCAGGTGAACCAAAAATTCTGATTCTCGATGAACCCGAGGTTGGAGTCGATATTGTGTCAAAGGACAGGTTCCACTCATTCTTAAAACATCTCAACAAAGATATGCAGATAACAATACTCTTTATATCCCATGACGTAGGAGCAATCGCACATGAAGTGTCAGACATCCTCTGCCTGAATATCAGACTGATCTGCCACGGATCTCCCAAGCAATATATAAAAGAGGATTTTCTTGCTCAGGTTTATGGCAAGAAAGTCAAATCTATCTACCATGACCATTAAATACAGGTATCAGCCTTCAGGTGTCAGGTGTCAGGATGAACGTCTGGTACCTGAAACCCGGCACCTGGAACCTTAAGACTATGATAGAGATATTTCAGTTCACCTTTATGATACGTGCTTTTGCAGCAGGGGCAATGATAGGCATCATTGCCCCTGTTATCGGTACGTTCCTGGTGGTCCGCCGACTTTCTAGACTAGCCGACACCCTTGCCCATGTCTCGCTGGCAGGAGTCGCTATCGGGCTGCTGACCAGAACTGATCCTGTTCTCTCCGCTGTTTTGATATCGGTCCTGACGGCCATAGGGGTTGAGCGGCTGAGGGGGAGCAGAAAAATTTTTGGAGAATCGGCACTTGCACTCTTTCTCTGGAGCGGCATGGCAATTGCCGTTGTAATCATCAGCCTTGCCCGGGGGTTTAATGTGGGGCTCTTCACTTTTCTCTTCGGAAGCATTGCCACTGTTTCCCCCGGCGACCTTTATTTCATTGCTATTCTTGGTTCTGCCGTGTTAATAATGGTCGTCGTATTTTATAAAGAGCTTTTTTTCGTATCCTTTGACGAGGAACTCGCCGAGGTCATCGGTATCAGAGCACGGTTTTTTAATCTTGCCCTTATGATCATGGCAGCTGTTACGATTTCCCTGTCAATGAGGATTGTCGGCATACTTCTTATCGGCGCACTGATGATTATTCCCGTCATAACAGCAATGCAATTCAGCCGGAGTTTCAGGCAGTCACTGCTCTTTTCCGTAGCGCTCTCTCTTCTGGCCGTTATGCTGGGATTAATTCTCTCATACTATTTTGATCTTGCAAGCGGCGGGACGATTGTGCTCATATCCATAATTATATTCCTGATAGCAATGATGATGAGCAGGAAAAATTGAAGTGAGGAACGGTGATCAGCGCTCTATCTTGATGCCAAGTTTTTTGATCTTGCTTCGCAGGGTGTTCCGGTTAATTCCCAGAAGCTGCGAGGCCTTGATCTGATTGTTCCTTGTTTCTTTCATCACCATAACGATCAGGGCCTTTTCAACTTCGGGTATCACCATATTGTAGAGATCGAACTTCTCAAAACTCTTTATGTTCTTCATGAAACCCTTCAGTTTCGTTTCAATAAACTTTCCTATTGACCGTATCTGATGCTGCTTGATGTCAAAGTCCTCAGAATGCAGCACCGGCTCATCAGAGAGGATGCAGGCCCTTTTCACGGTCATCTCGAGCTCTTTTTCATCTCCCTCCCAGTCATAGGAACGCAGAAAGTCCTCAGCCTCTCTGGAAAGCTCTTTCTGGTCTGTGCCCAGCTGCTTCTCCGCTACCCGGACAAAGAGTTTTGCAAGGGGAACAATGTCCTTGTTCCTCACTACCGGAGAAACAAGCCCCTGTCCATTCTCAGTCTTTATTATATTTTCAGCCATAACAGTTCAGATCTCATAAGCACATTGTGTACATCAAGTATGCACCACTGCGGAAGGGTTAAATTATCCGTTATTGATAATGGCATTGTCAATCAGCCGCGTTTTCCCGATATTCACCGCAAGACAGATTGCAACAGTACCATTGAGTGTATCCACCTGGTCAAGACTTTCGGGATGAACGAGCTCAATATAATCAATTCTCATAAGTGGATCGGACGCCAGGAAAGCTGCGATTTTATCTTTTACTGACGATATATCCCCTTCTTTTCCTGACATTATAAGGGCCTTGCCATACTGCAACGCCTTGTTCAATATTATTGCTGACTTTCTTTCCTCATCGCTTAAATATGAATTCCGGGAACTCATCGCAAGTCCATCACTCTCCCTGACTATGGGGCATAGGACTATCTCTGTGTCAAAGTTAAGTTCCTGCACAAGCTTCTTTATTACAACGGCCTGTTGCAGGTCCTTCTGTCCAAAGTAGGCCCTGTCAGGGGTGACACTGTTAAACAGCTTCGTCACAATAGTCGCCACGCCGTTAAAGTGATCAGGTCTTGAAGCTCCGCATAATATATTTCCTATTCCCCCTACGTAAATGAAAGTCGAAAAGCCCTTCGGGTACATCTCGGAAACATCAGGCAGGAAAACAGCCTCAACAGGAAGAGTTGAGATCTTTTCCATGTCACCTTTGTGGTCTTTCGGATAACGGTTAAAGTCTTCACTGGGCCCGAACTGGGTGGGATTGATAAAGATGCTGGCAATGGTTACGTCATTCTCCTCTGTTGAACGCCTGAGCAGACTCATATGCCCTTCATGGAGGGAGCCCATTGTGGGGACAAAACCGATGGTTCTGCCCGAAGACCTGAACGTCCTGCTCAGGGCCTGCATAGCTTTGACAGTTTTTATAACGTGCATAAGGGATGATTACATGTACCGCGAATACATTAACGGGGATTTCATAGAACTGCCTTCATTGTGCATTCTGATTTTTTATTTTCACATTTTTTCAATCTCTCTCATCAGTGTGCTGAAGAGTTCTCGCTCTTTGATGGTCTTTACAATTTTCCCGTTTCTGAAGAGTATGCCCCGGCCTTTTCCTCCGGCAATACCGATGTCTGCCTCACGCGCCTCACCGGGACCGTTTACCACACACCCCATAACTGCTACCTTGATGTGCTTGTCCATTCCTTCAAGCCTTTTCTCGACCCGGTCAACGATCCCCCTGATATTGACCTTGCATCGTCCGCAGGTCGGACAGGAAATCAGTTCCGGTCCGGTCTGACGCAGGTGCAGTGATTTCAATATCTCATAGGCGACTTTCACTTCCTCAACGGGATCAGCAGTCAGGGATACCCTCATTGTGTCCCCGATGCCTTCAGAGAGCAGAATGCCAAGACCAACGGCACTCTTCACGGTGCCTGGAAATGCTGGGCCAGCTTCTGAAATTCCAATATGAAGGGGATACTTGAACTGCTCGGAGAAAAGCCGGTATGCTTCAACGGTCTTCATCACATCCGATGCCTTGAGAGAAACCTTGATCGACCTGAATTTCAGGTCTTCAAGAATCTTTATGTGCCTCCCCGCACTTGCCACAAGGGCCTTTGCCGTTGGGTGCCTGTATTTCCGCATAAGGTCTTTTTCCAGTGATCCGGCATTGACGCCGATCCGTATGGGAACCTTGTTATATTTTGCAGCAGCTACAACCTCTTTCACTTTCTCTTTACTGCCTATGTTGCCGGGATTGATCCTTAATCCATCAGCACCCCTTTCAACTGCCTCAATGGCAAGCCTGTGATCAAAGTGTATGTCAGCGATAAGCGGGATATTGATTTTCTTTTTTATGGACTGAATGGCCCGTGCTGCTGAAAGGTCCAATACCGCTACCCTTACTGCCTCGCAACCAGCAGCCTCGAGTCTTCGAATCTGGGAGACTGTTGCTTTTACATCAGAGGTGTCTGTCTTGGTCATGGACTGAACGACTACAGGCGCAGATCCACCAATCTTCAGACCTCCAAGGGTGATCCGCCTCGTTGATCTCTTCTTAATTTTTATCGAATTTGTTAAAGCCATTAAGCTGGTATTTTACTACAGCCTTGGTATGCTCTGCGTTTGTTGTGGAAAAATAGTGCCGACCGTCATTCTTTGCCACAAAAAAAAGATAATCCACATCAGCTGGATAAAGAGCAGCTTCTATTGACTTGATGCTTGGTGATGCAATAGGTCCTGGCGGCAGACCTTTGATAATGTAGGTATTATATGGCGTTTTTCTTTTCAAATCCCTGTACCGAATCCGTATCCACCGCTTCTTCACTCCATAGAGAACAGTGGGATCTGCCTGAAGTCTCATGTTTTTCTCAAGTCGATTATGATAAACAGCTGAAATTATCGGACGTTCACTGTCATAAATAGCTTCCTTCTCAATAATGGACGCAAGGGTAAGCACTTCGTTTTCGCTGAGCCCCAGTTCTATTGCACGGCTTTGGAGCGGCACGGTAAATTGTTCACGCATCCTCTGCACCATTATTTTCATAATAGTTTTTGGATCTGTGCCTTTTGCAAAGTTGTATGTGTCCGGATAGAGATAGCCTTCCAGACTGGGGGCTTCAATACTGAGTGAATCAAGAAATTCCCTGTCATATACAAGCTGCCATGATTCTTTGTCTACAAGGCCGACCTCACTGAACCTGGTATGGATTCCTTTTAGAGAAGTTCCTTCCGGAATGGTAACGCTGTAGGTGATTGTCCTGCCTTCTATGAGATCAGTGAATATCTCCAGAGGGCTCATTGAGGAACTCATATTGTAATATCCTGGCTGCAGGTGCTTCTCCTTGGCAGTCAGTTTCCCAAGCAGCAATAATGGCAGTGTATTATCCATGATGCCGGCATCCCTGATTATGTCCAGCGCCTCTGAAAAAGCAGCACCCTCCGGTATCTTAACTTCGCTCCATTTCTCTTCAAAAGAGATGGGAGCTATCAAAAATATACTCACTGCCAGTACAATCAGAAAGAGTCCACTGATAACAAGAGATAAGAGTTCTTTCGGTCCCAGCGCTGTTTTTTTCATATTATTTACAGAGAACGAAGTCGTTTAAAACTATTACAGCAGCATGCTTATCTGAATGGCCGTTTTGCCTCTTTTCAGAAACAGAAATAGATGCAAACTCAGTACCTGGGGTCATAGCGATACTGGTTTCACATGCATTACTTCCCAATATACTCATATACATAAGCATGCCAGAATAAAATGTTTAAAGTAAAGCCTTAATACAACATTATTGCACTGACAACCCGCTCATGAATAAACGTTAAAGGGAAGGGAGTGACGAGCATCGGGTATATTTATACCCGATGCTCGTCACTCGTCTTCAGGGGGGGAGCTGATATTTTTATTAAAATTACGCTCTATTGTTCTGCGGCAACGCCGCTTTTAAAGATGCCCGTTCATATTCCTATGATTTCTATATAGTTCCTATGAGTCTGTCTGTCAAGTATTTTTTTTATAAAAAAATAAATCATTTTGATAAAATAATTTTTATACTGCCAGTTATTCTGATTATGAAAAGCTGGATAGAATTGATCTTCATTCGCTGACAACAATGACTCAATTTAATGAACTTCTTGAAGAATCAGCAAAAGTACACGGACATCTCTGCCCCGGCCAGGTCCTCGGGGTACGGCTGAGCATGTCCGGCCTGGAAAAAGTCGGGATTCATGATCCAAAGGGTAAAGACCGGAAAAAGCTTATCGTTTATGTTGAGATAGACCGCTGCGCCACTGACGCAATCCAGTCAGTGACCGGTTGTTCTCCCGGCAAGAGATCAATGAAACTTGTGGACTATGGGAAGATGGCTGCCACATTCGTCAACCTTGAGACAGGCAGGGCAGTCAGGGTCCTCGCAAAAGAGGAATCAAAAGAGAGAGCAAAAAATTATTTCCCTGATATTGAGAATAAGTATCAATGCCAGCTGGAGGCATATAAAATCATGCCCGATGACGAGCTTTTTCAATATCAGGATGTTAATGTCATAATTCCTGATAAAGATATGCCCGGAAGGCCAAAACGAAGGATCCGATGTGAAGAATGCGGTGAGCATGTCCAGGACAGCAGAGACATTGAGATAAAGGGAAAAACTCTCTGTAAGTCATGCGCAGGAACCAGCTATTATTCCTTGAAGTAATTCGCCTCGCACTACCAGTCTGAAATCGTTCATCGAGACTTTTTTTACCATCCAACGTGCCCCGGTCTTTTGTTGACATCGTTATGCAATTTTGTTATAACGGTACTATGCCAATAGAATTACGTTCAAAGATATGGCTTGAAATCGATGGTGAAACTGTTTTCGGCAGTGGAAGAAGGGCATTACTGGAAGAAATTGACAGACGCGGCTCAATAAATAAAGCAGCAAAGGCCATTCACATATCCTTCAGGAAGGCTTTGAGTTATATACAGTCAATGGAATTGCGTCTCGGCAAAGAACTGGTTATCAGGCAGGCAGGCGGTATCAACGGCGGGGGAGCGCGTCTTACTGATGAAGCACAGTCCCTCCTGAATCAATATCGTCAGCTGGAAAAGGGCGTGCAGGAAACACTGGACAGGAAATTTATCAAAGTCTTTCACAACCAGGGGGATTAAGGAGATACCATGTGTGAGACAGGTAATGAAGAGGCGAGCCGCAGCAAGCCGCCTGCAGGATCAAAGGTTGTCCCTGTTGATGAAGCTGTAGGCATGATTCTGCCCCATGACATTACTGAGATCAGACCGGGGGAGTTCAAGGGCACTGCATTCAGAAAAGGACATGTAGTCCGTGATGAAGATATCGATCACCTGAAACGGATCGGCAAGGAACACCTCTATGTTCTTACGATAGGGGATGACGAGATGCATGAAGACGACGCAGCTCGCTTGATGGCAAGAGCGCTTGCAGGAAATGGAGTGCACATGAAGGGGGAAGCACGAGAGGGAAAAATCAATCTCATTGCTGGCATGGACGGTCTTCTGAAGGTAAATCACGAAGCTCTCCTTGATTTCAATATGCTCGGGGAGGTTATGTGTGCTACTGTTCACAACAACACTGCAGTCAAGAAAGGGCAGACAGTGGCAGGTACCAGGGCGATTCCCCTTGTTGTGAAAAAAGCTGTTCTACACAAAGCGGTAAGAATCGCTGAGAATGCAGGCGGCATACTCTCCCTTCGTGACATAAGAAAGCCGAAAGCAGGGATCGTGATTACAGGCAACGAGGTCTATCATGGCAAGATCAAAGATGCCTTTGAGCCAGTAATAACCGCAAAGATAAAAAAATACGATGGCGAAGTAACAGGAGTACATTTTGCTCCTGATGATGCTAAGTGCATTGAAGAAAAGATCCACTCTCTGATAGAGGCAGGAGCTGATATCATTATCACAACAGGCGGCATGTCTGTAGATCCTGATGACGTAACACGATATGCCATAAGGAATCTTGGCGTTGACAGGCTTCATTATGGCTCACCGGTATTGCCGGGAGCGATGTTTCTTGTAGCCTATTTAGGGGAAATTCCAGTTCTTGGAATTCCGGCCTGCGGCATGTATGCAAGCATCACCGTTTTTGATCTGATTCTGCCGCGAGTACTGTCTGGAGAAAGAATAGGCAGAAAGGAACTGGCAGAACTGGGCCATGGAGGACTGTGCCTGAAATGTGAGCAATGCCGATACCCTGTCTGTCCCTTCGGGAAGTGACGATTGTTTGTCATTCCGGGCAGCGCGGGGAATCTTAATGACCAGACAAGATTTCTCTCCCGAAAAATCGGGATCGAAATGACATAATTAATTAGTGAAAGATACATTATTTTTATGCTTTCAAAGAACAAGTATCAACCTGCTAAAGATACCTTTAACCGCCGAATAGATTACCTGCGGATATCTATTACCGATAAATGCAACCTCAAATGCATTTACTGCACTCCAGGGAAGGCTCTGAAGCATATCAGTGCCCGGGAAATTCTCACTGATGAGGAGATCATCCGTTTTGTCCGTATTGCCAGGAAACAGGGATTGAGAAAGGTAAGGCTCACAGGCGGAGAACCCTTGATGAGACACAATATCATCGACCTCATTGGTTCCATAAAAAAAACAGGGGTGAGGGATATAAGCTTAACAACGAATGGCCTTATGCTCTCAGGACGTGCAGAAGAACTGAAACAGGCCGGTCTTGCAAGGGTCAATATCAGCCTCGATACTCTGGACGATGAAAAATATAAAGCAATAGCAGGAGGCGGAGATATTGCCCTGGTATGGAAATCCATCAGGGCTGCTGAATCAGCCGGACTTTCCCCGGTCAAAATTAATGTTGTCCCTATCCGGGGAGTCAATGACGATGAGATCGAATCCTTTGCGTCGCTCACATTTGAGAATAATTTCCATATCCGCTTTATTGAATTCATGCCCGCTGTCAGCGGCGGCTTATGGTCCAGAGACAAGTACATCGACTCCGTTCAAATCATGGAAAAGATAGCTTCTCTTGGAGCTCTGGAACCTCTCACCTTCAGAGGGAGCGGGCCATCAAGAAATTATCGATTCAAAGGAGCGAAAGGAGTTATCGGTATTATCAGTCCGCTGTCAGATCATTTCTGCCGGCATTGTAACAGACTCCGCCTCACTTCTGATGGAAAGATCAGGCCCTGCCTGTTTTCATCCCATACCATTGATATAAAGACTCCCATGAGACAGGGCATCACTGATGAGGAACTGGACAGGCTCTTTCTTGAAGCTGTATATTCCAAACCTGAAGGCCACCGGCTGAATGACGGACAGTGGTCTTCAAGTCCAATCCAGTCCATGTCAGAAATAGGCGGATAATGATATAAGTATTTCTTATTTGCATTCTCTTAATTCTCTGCTAAAATCTACCTATGAAGGTACGTGTTTTATTCAAATCATTGGGAATGCTGTTGATTACCACCCTTCTCTTTGCCTCGACCAACGCTGAAAAACCTACTGCCGAGACGTTTTATCAATTAGGATTGCAGAACGCTGACAATGCAGAATACTCCGAAGCTATCGATGCCTTTACCCATGCAATAAAACTCAAACCCGAGTTTGCTGATGCTCATTATAATCTGGGGCTTGCCTATTACAAGATACACAGATACGAGGAGGCGCTCGCGGCCTTCAAAGAGACTGTAAAGGTGAAGTCTGATCATGCTGATGCCTACTTTTCAATAGGCACTCTTTCCTCAATGTTCAGCAAGTATAAGGATGCAATAACAGCACTCAGAAAAACCGTCAAGCTTGAGCCAAAAAATGCTGACGCCCTCTATGCTCTTGGAAATGTATTCAGTGAAGTTGAGAGATTTGAAGAGGCTGTGCAAGCATACAAAAAGGCCGTGAATCTCAGGCCAAAGTTTGCTGAGGCCAGATACAATCTAGGCATAGCCTATCTTGGTTTCAGAAACCAGCTGCTTGAGTCAGCGCAGGATGAATACGCCTCCCTGAAGAAATTAAATAAAGAACTGGCCGAAGACCTCAACAGCAAGTTACCCCGCCGTAAGTAGAACCTATCTCATTATTGCTTTAGGCTGCAAACGTCCGAAATCCTGCCATACTTCGTCAGAAAACAAAAATCGTGCTCAATGCAGCACTGCTGCACCTCCGCGCGATTTCTGC
>Ga0209536_100009672_pt1 | contig 14317 bp, 10 predicted proteins | sample DeeMarSeWOR28_12_FD_187461 | JGI IMG/M metagenome (GOLD analysis project Ga0209536, IMG submission 187461) | Marine sediment microbial communities from White Oak River estuary, North Carolina - WOR-2-8_12 (SPAdes) (version 2) | ecosystem: Environmental > Aquatic > Marine > Intertidal zone >...
AGGCGTCCGTGACGAATAACCCGGGATGACCAAAGACCTGATGATCGACGTCGAGGACCCCATCCTCCGGGCCCGAGCCAATCCCGCACCCGCCCAAGATGTGGGCCGTGACCGAGGCGTTCCCGACACTCTCGAGCAGTGTGTTGTGCGCCGTTCCACCGATGTGCGCGGCCAGCCTGCGGGCAGCTTCATTGGCCTCTGGAATGTATGCGGGGACCTCCCGCCCCGGCGCGACGTCGGAGCTCAGCTTGGGCTTGAACGGCGATAGCCAACTGCGTTTGAAGCGAAATGCGATCTGGTTGTCGGCGTTCTGCATGACCGTCAGGACGACGACGCGCTTGTGCCAATTCTTCGCGAACCAACAACGCAATGACCGAAAGGGGTGCAGGATCGACTCTCTCAGGACGCGAAGCGCTCTTCGGAGCGGTGTCGAGCCATCGACCAGCGGCCCTTGGTACCAGCGCATGAACTCATAGCCTGGGGGAAAACGGTTTTGAGTGATGTGCGTGTGGTCCCCGACGTAGAAATGCGAGGAGATCGCCGCGCCACGAGTGAGGTCCTCGTCGACATCGGGCGAGAGCGCGGCCACGATCGCTTCGCTGTTGGTTCGGACGACCTCGCCGAGCCTAACTGAGATCTCCGGCAGCGTCCGAAGCTCGTCCCGGCACCGAAACAGTAGCTCGAGAGTGCCGACGACCCCGGCCGCCACGATCACCTTACTCGCCTTCAGCGGCGCGTGTGTGCTGCGTGGCTTGAACGGGTCGACCGTCTGCACCTCGTAGCCGCCACCGCCGAGCGGCCGTATCGACGTCACCTTGCGCTCCGGAAGGATCTCGGCGCCCTGTGCCTCGGCCAGGTAGAGGTAGTTCTTGTCGAGGCTGTTCTTGGCGCCGTCGGCGCAACCCGTGAGACAGCGTCCGCAGCGTGTGCATGCGGTGCGATCCGGGCCAGCCCCCTCGAAGAATGGATCGCGGAGGCGCTCACCAGCCTTGCCAAACAGAATGCCTTGCGGAACGGGGCCAAAGGTGTCGCCCGCATTCATCGCGTCTGCCGTCGCGAAGAGCCAGTCGTCCATCTTGCCGTGATCCGGGTTGGTGACGAGCCCGAGCATTCTGGACGCGGTGTCATAGTGCTCCGACAGCTCCGCCTTCCAGTCGACGCCGAGGTGTGCCCAGGCGGCATCTCGAAAGAAAGCATCCCCCGGTCTGAGAAGGACGGCAGCGTAGACCAGGCTTCCACCGCCAACGCCCACCCCACCGACGATGCCCACGTGCTTGAACGGGTGCTGCACGAAAAATCCGCGGTAGCCGATGCGCGGAAACCACATCAAGTCGCGGAGACTCTGGTCGGCCGCCCGCATGTCATCCGGGGAGACTCGCCTCCCCTGCTCGAGCACCGCGACCCGATATCCCTTTTCGGTCAGCCGAAGCGCGGGAACGCTGCCTCCGAAACCGCTTCCGATGATGATGACGTCGTAATCCACCCGCGACGGCTCATACCATGCGGATACGCGAGGGCTAGAGCCGGAATCGTAGTGGACAACGGGGAGGCAGGCCCTACACCTTCTCAAGGAGCCCAGGAGAAGACACGAGATGAAGCAGATCCCCGAGTCCCACGCCGATATCCTCGAAAAACCCGCGTTCGCTCACCTGTCGACGATCATGGCGGACGGAAGCCCCCAGGCGAGTGCCGTCTGGGTGGACACCGACGGGCCGCTGATCGTCGTGAACTCGGCCGAAGGTCGGCTCAAGGACCGGAACATCCGGCGGGACCCGCGCGTTGCGATCTCGGTGACGGATCCCGACAACCCCTACCGCTCGTTGATGATTCGCGGTCGCGTCTCCAAGATCACGAACGAAGGAGCGGACGCCCACATCGACAAGATGGCCAACAAATACATGGGCGTCGACGAATACCCGTTCCGCACGCCAGACGAAGTCCGCGTGATTTATTACATCGAGCCAGAACGCGTCGCCGCGATGGGCTGACGGCCCGCGCTCAGTCGCGGGCGAGCTCGGCCCAGAACACGCCGCGCAGGTCGCCTGCTTCATAGCCGACCGCCTGATCACCCGGGTAGAGCTCCTCGATCTTGGCCGCCAGATCCGGAGCGAGCGTGGCCCCATGACAGGTGACGCAGAGCGGCTGGAGGAAGATGGGCTCCACATAGCCGACGGTGTTCTCGTCGATGATGACGACCGCCGGCTCCCGGCCCTCGGGATCGTTCTCGTAGCTCCGCAGAAGCGGCTCCATCCACGCCTTGGGCGCGTTCGCCGGATTGCGGAGCTTGCTGCTCGTGCGACCGACCTTCGCCGATGCAGTGCTTGCCTTTTCGGCCAACTTCGGCGCTTCGACGCGGCACACGGAGATCGCGTTGACCGGGCCCTGTTCCAAGCCTGCGACGAGCGCACCCTTGAGGCTCTTCTTGAATGGCAGCACCGCAGCGGCCCCTGCCTCTTTGTATTTCGACTCGTTGATCTTCGAACGGTCGCACCCGGCAAGGGCCAGCACGACCGCGAGGATGAGCATACCGCGCGTCATGAGGGAGGCTTAGTGCCATTCCTGGGCCAAGATCAAGCGCTTGGGCTAGCATGTGGAAATGCGCTTACTCTTTGCCGTGACCGTGCTCTTCGCATCGTCTTGGCCGCCGGCGGAAGCCGGCGCCCACCTCGGGCTCGATGCACCCGCCTCGCGCTACGGACCGGATGTGCTCAAGACCGGGCCTTGTGGCGTCGAAGGCGGCCAGCGAAGCGACAACGTGAGCTATTTCGAGCCGGGGGAGACGATCGAGGTGCAGTGGAACGAGTATATCGATCACCCCGGGCACTATCGGATCGCGTTCGACGCGGATGGCGACGACGACTTCGTCGACCCCGCAACGATGACCGAGCTCTACTCGAACGACGCGGTGCTATTGGATGGCATCCCGGACCAAGGCCGCGACACCCGCGAATACTCGGCAACGGTCACCCTGCCCGATGTCAGCTGTGACCATTGCACGCTGCAGGTCATCCAAGTCATGTACGACAAGCCTCCTTATACGACGCCTGGGAACGACATCTATTATCAATGCGCAGATCTCGTACTGAAGGTCGGTGGCGCTCCGGACGGCGGTGTTGGCAGCGGCGGAACCGGAGCGGCGGACACCGGCTCGACCGGATGCAATGCCTCTGCCCACGGAGGTCTTTCGTGGGTCGCCTCACTAATGATCCTACTCGCGGCGCGCCGTGTTGCTCGGGCCGCTAGATTTCCCCTATAGAAAGCCGCCTATGCGCATCGCGGATTTGTACGCTTCCGGAAAGAGCCCCGTGCTGTCACTCGAGTTCTTCACGCCCAAGGACGAAAATGGGCGCCGTGCGCTCTTTCGTGCGATTGAGCGGCTGAAGCCGATCGAGCCCGGCTTCGTGTCGATTACCTGTGGGGCGGCGGGCACGACCCGGGAGCGCACCGCGGACTTGGCCATCGAGGTTCAGCGCGAGCACGGGTTGACGGTGATGGCACACCTCGTGTGTACGGGAACGACCCGCGCGGAGCTCGAGGAAACGCTCCATCACATGAAGGACCACGGGATCGACAACATCCTCGCGCTTCGCGGCGACCCGCCGCGCGGGGCGACGGACTGGACGCCGGTAGAGGGAGGGTTCCGCCACGCCAACGAGCTTGCCGCGTTCGTGAGGGAACGGTTCTCGATGAGCATCGGTGGCGCCTGTTATCCCGAGAAGCACCACGAAGCGCCCAGCCTCGAGGCGGACATCCGCAACTTGAAGCGCAAGGTCGATGCGGGCGCCGAGTTTTTGATCACCCAGCTCTTCTTCGACAACGAGACCTATTGGCGCTTCGTGAGCCAGGTCCGTGCCGAGGGAATCGAGGTCCCCATCATTCCGGGGATCATGCCCGTACTCAATCTCGCAAACCTCCAGCGGATCGCGTCTTTGTCGCCGGGAACCGCCATTCCGGGCCGGCTTCTCGCGGCGTTCGAGTCGGTGGAAGGCGACGATGAAGCTTCGTTGCAGGCGGGCGTGGACTTCGCCGCCGAGCAATGCCGCGAGCTCATCGCGCGAGGCGCGCCGGGCATCCATTTCTACACACTCAACCGGTCGAAAGCGACACTGCGGACGGTCGCCCAACTCTGACCCGAGCTGCCGCCTAACCCGGACGGCCTTCATGGGCCTCGAGATACCTGAAGAACTCGCGCCGCGTTTGGGGCCCCACCCTTCGATACGACGGACGCCTCGAGTCGGGTTCAGCCGCCAACGCGAGCTTCGCGTTCGAGAAGTCGTCCTCCCGGATCGCGCAGCGCGTTTCTTCCACGTCTACGCCGTATAGTCTGGCTGCGTTGAGCCCGAAGATCTTCTGCTTGGCGCGGTCCGTGAGCGCAGGATAGCCATACGTCTCTCGCATGCTCTCCGGGATCTGGAAGGCTCGAAATGCGCTGATTTGATCCTGCGGCGTACCGTACCAAATCGAATCGGTCCCCCAGAGGATGCGGTCCTCGCCGAGGTGCAGCAGCAGCTTGCCGAGCACGTGCGCGGCAGCATCCGGCCTCGTCATGACGAAACGCCAGGTGCTGCCGAGCTCCGCATAGACGTTTCCCTGCTTGCCGATTCCGTTTTCGAGCACGGCCCGAACCAGTGTATCGACGCCCTGCTCCGACGTCGGGTCGTAAGGTCCCTCGGGCACGTTCACCTCGAAGCCGGAGTGGTACACGACGAAGCTCACGTCTGGAAACATCGGGGCCACCGCCCCGATGTCGTCTGCCGATGAGATCGATGGATCGAGGCCGAACTGCGAGAGGCCCTTGTGCGCACAGATCAGCTTCACGTCGAGCTCGCGCGCTTTTTCGATGAATGGGATGCCCACGGCCTCGTCGTCGAGCCGCCAACCGCCGAACTGCGTGTAGACCTTCCAAGCCGCCACCCGCTGCTCTTCCTTGAGAGCTTGCATTCCGTCGAGCTGCTCGGGTCCGCGATCGGGCACGACGATGCCATGGATGAGCAGCCGCTCGGAGTCCGCCATGCGGTTGACGATCTCTCGGGTGACCGCCGCCTCCTCGGTTTCGAGCGGACTGTTGCCAGGGACGGCCGGCACTTGAGACAGCACCGCCACCGCCGTGTCGCTGTTGACGAAGAGCTCGCGAATGTAGTGGTCCGCATCGAAGCACTCGACGAAGTCGGGCTCCCCACAGCCCGCCTGGGGAAATCCTGCCAGCGCGCTCTCGAAGCCCCCACCGTCGCGCCAGGACCCGTTTGGATTCACATGATGGGTCTGTACGTCGAAGATGAACTCGTCGCCGGTCAACGGCTCGCATGCTCCCGCGTCTTGCATCATCCCCGCGTCGACGTCGAACTCGGCATCACTGCCTGCGCCGGTGCCGGCCCCGCCATCGCAAGCGTACACCTGGTTGATGACGAAGAGCGCAGTCGCCGTGCCCATCGTGCTCCGAACGAAGTCCCTGCGCGAAACCCCGAGGCGCTTCGCGTTCTCGGCCGCCAGCCGATGGAACAACTCGTCCGCTGCGCGGTCACACGAATTCGGAGCCGACGGCTCGAACTCGCCATTCGATCCCGCTCGAAACGGAATCGGGGACTCGACCGGCAGATCTCTCGCGCTCTTCTTCACGGAGCGAGCATACCCGATCGCCGACGGCGACGGCGGCGCTCGTGATCGTCACACGCCTCGAAAGATCGCCATGGAGACGCCGGCAGCCATCGCGAGCAGGCCAGCACAGATGACGACGAAGCCGAACCCTCCGACGTAGCACCATGCCATGACGTGCGTGCGCTCTTCCGGTCGGAGTCGTGAGTTGTAGCGCAGCGGATGCCAGAACCAGCCGCGAGGAAGCTCTCCGCGAGGCTGCAGCACCTGGAAAAGCCGCAGGTGATACATGAACCCAGTCGGGACGCCGATGACGAAACCGCTCAGCGTGACCCAGATGCCTCCATAGTAGAGCGTCTCCCAAGGGGAAAACCAGATGCCTGTCAGCAGGCACATCACGGCCGTGATCGCAGCGACGATGCCGAGCTCGCGCATCTCGCTAGAGCTCCTTCCCATCGCGGCGGCAACGCTGTAGGTTGTCGACATTCGCGTCATCGTACGGGTTCAGCGCATACGCGCGCTCGAATGCGCGGCAGGCGCGCTGCTCGTCTCCAAGACGGTCGGCGACGATGCCGAGCACGCGCTGGTTGTGCGCCGTCTGCGGCTGGAAACGAACCGCGTCTTCCGCAGCGCGCAATGCCCGCTCGTCGTCTCCCCGTCGCAGGTACAAGAGCGCGAGATTGGCGTACGCCAGATGTGCCTCCGGTGTGGTTGCCGCTTCGGACATCGTGCGGATCGCCGCGTCGAGTTGCCCTCGGGAGGCGAGGAGAAGCCCCTGACGATGAAGCAAGCGCCAGTCGCGCGGCGAATGGGCGAGCCCCCGCTCCGTGTAGCGCCAGGCGAGCTCCGCTTCCCCGTTTTCGGCCGCCAGCAATGCGAGCTGGTCCCAAGCGACCGCGCTGCGGGGTGCAACTGCAACCGCGTTTTCGAAGAGCCGCTCGCTGCTCGCCCAGGTCGGCATCTGGATCAACGTCCACGCGGAGCCGACGACGAGAACCAAGATGCCAAGGACCCAAGCCAGCGCTCGCGGAGCTCCCACGACGACGGCGGCAAGGGCCAGAAGCAGCCCGAAGCTTGGAATGAACACGTAGCGGTCGGCGGCCGCATTCTGCACGGCGGCGAACAGGTGGCTCACCGGCGCAAGAAACACGAGCCACCAGGCCAGACCGAAGATCGCCGCGCGGCGCGCGCTACGAACCAGGATCGCCCAGACGACCAACGCAAGGGCTCCGGCCGCGGCGAGCGCGCCCGGCAGGCAGGACGCCCAAGTCACGGGTTCCGTGTCGATCCCATATCGAATCGCATACGGTCCGGCAAACGACATCAACTTCAAGTACTGGGTGTGCGCCTGGAAGAAGAGCAGAAGGGAGCTCGGCAGTCCCGGGCCTCCATCTGGCGCGACGACACCGAACGAGCGCGCGACCAGCAGATACGGGATGAACGCGAGCAGACCGAAGGCTGCGTATCCGGCCACCAACATGAGCTTCTTTTCGCGAGGAACCGGGGATTGACGCCAGAGGAGGATGAGAACCAATGCCCCAGCGCTCGCGATCGTCACCGCCTTTGCCGCAACGGCGAGCATGAAGAGCAACCAGGCGGACAGGGCACGTCCCCACCCTGGGGCTCGCAAATACGAGATCGAACAGAGCAAAGAAGCGAACACGAAGACTGCGCCGAGTAAGCCCTTGCGCTCGGAAAGCCAAGCGACGGCCTCGATATGCACCGGGTGAGTCGCAAAGAAGGCGCCGGTCAGCCACGCCATCGCGCGGTTCTCGAACATCGCGAGAGTGAGTGTTGCGGCGAGCGCGCAACAGATCCCGAAGAGGAGGACCTGCGTCATGTGAAGCCCGCCGACCCAGTCGCCGAAGACCGCGCGATCGAGCATCACGGACAAGTCCCGCACGGGCAGGTATTCGGCTCCGAGCCGGTGGCGTTGCTCCCATGAAAAATCGGTCAGGACCAGCCAGATGGACTCGAGCGAGGGGTTGGCGAGCAGATGGTTGTCTCGGACGAGCCACGGGTCGTCGTACTCGACGTAGCCGTAGGTCATGGTCGGCAGGTAGAGGGCGACTCCAACGAGCCCCACCCATGCCGGGTGCAGTCGGCACCACCATGCATCCGCCCGATCCGCCATGCAGGAAACAGCCTAGCCGGTCCCCGCGAAGAGACGCCAGATTTGACACGAGCGCTCGGGCTCACGAAAAAGAGCCGACGCCGATCGGGTTACCGGCAGTCGTCGTAGCTGAGGCTCTCCCAACCTCGAAGGTCTTCGCGGTCCTGGCCCCGCGAGTACACCGGGGGGCTCCCGATGGGCGCGTCGACCGTGATGCGCTGACCGCCTTCTACGGAATCGCCGGTCCACACATCGTACCAAGTGCCGGCCGGGAAATACATCGAGCGAGTCGTCGCACCCTGCTCGATGACGGGCGCAACGAGGAGATTCTCGCCGATCATGAATTGATCGCTGATGTTCCAGGTCTCGAGGTCCTCGGGGAAGACCAGCATCAAGTGACGGAGGAGCGGCTTCCCACTCTCGACGGCCTCCTCGGCGAGCGCCATGAAGTCATCCACGAGCGCGCAGTGCACGAACGTGAACTTGCGAAAGTGCGCGGTGGTTTCTGCGTCCTTGTTCCAGTTCCAGTTCTCGTCCTTGCGCGCGCCCTGGTGGGTCCGCATCACCGGCGCAAAGGCGCCGAGCTCGGTCCAGCGTTGGTAGAGCTCCTTGGTGCTCGGCTCACCTCCCACGGAGAAACCCGCGATGTCGAGCGAGACGAACGGCTGCCCTGCGAGCCCCAGATTCAGCAAGGCCGGGATCACCGTCGGAAGCCCATCGAGCTCGCCCCAATCGGTCTGCTGGTCGCCGACCCAGTGAATCTGCGCCACCCCTTGCACGCCAGTGAAGCCCGAGCGCGCGAACGATACCCAATCCCCATCGGGGCGCGCCTGCTCCAACGCTTTTCGGTTCACGCGGTGCCAATCTACGGGGAACGTGTTGCGGCGCTCGTCGGCGATGCTTCCATCGGCATGCACCGAGTCGAAGGGGATGTATTCGCCGAAGTCGGCCATCCAACCATCGACGCCGTACTTGGTCACGATGCTCGCCAGCTCCCTCCGGATGAAATCCGACGTCTCCGGTTTGGAGAAATCAGGATGTGCGCTGCGCTGCGGAATGTTGGCAACCTCGGCGTCGCTGTAGGTCTCCTGGTCTTGGTTCTTCACCAGGAGCCCTGCTTGGTCCATGGCGTCGAAGCGCTCCTCGAAGCGTGTCGGGTCGTCTTCCTCGGTCACGCTATCCGGATCGACGATGAAGGGATTGACGTAAACCAAGAACTTGTATCCACGATCGTGAAAATCGGAGACCAAGCCACGAAAGTCGGGGTAGCAGACGTCGTCGGGCCCGCTGCAAACCTCTTTCGGGGCCCAGAGATACTGGACACCGAAGCCTCCCTCGAAGTTCGGTCGAATCCCGGTCCAGTCCTGCACCCAGAACGCGGAGGCGGGCACCCCGGCGGCCTCGAGCTCGTCGGCTTCGGCGGCGACGACGTCCGCCCCACCCTGTGAAGCGAGCCACAAATGGTACGCCCATGCCGGCGGTTGCGTCGGCCGCCCTACGAGGTCGCCGAGTTGCCGAACGACATCGAGTGGAGTCGGGCCGTGAAACACGCGCCAGCGGACGGTTCCACCCGTGATTACCTCGAACCAGGCGATGTCTTCGTCGGTGGAGCACAGGTCGACGTTGAGGCGCGCTTCGGTATTGAAGAGCGTTCCGAATCCGCGCGCGTCGATGTAGTAGGGCATCGGGAAGTAGGTCGTGTGCGCGTCGCCGGCGTTCGGAAGCCCACTCCCGTCCCGACCGACACCTTGCTCGTTGACGAATAGTGGGAACTCCTCGCCACGCTGATTCGTCGCGTTGTACTGCATCCCGAAGCCATGAAACGTCCCACCTTCATCGCAGCGGACGCCGATGGCCATCGAATCGGCCGGGGCGCCCGAAACCTCGAGCTGGAACTCGCTCACCTCCTCGCTGACCGCAACCGCGCTCAGAGTCGCGCTGCGTGTCTCACTTGCATACGCGACACTGGCGCTGGTACCGCCGTTCGCAATCACTCGAACGGAGAGAGGGTCGACCTGCTCGTTGATGCGGCGGAACTCCTTGGTCCCGATGTTGCCGGGCGCATCGATGAACGTTCGCGCGACCGGCCCGGTCGCAGCCAGCGCAAAGAGCGTTTTCCCGGCGACGATGACTTCGACGGTCCCATCCTCGGAGGCAACGATAGTCACGTCGCCCACGTTGCCTGCCGGGGGTCCCCCGTCGTCGCTGCTGCAGCCAGCAACGCTCAGAGCAGACGCAATCCACAATCCGGTAAGCCAATATCGCAACATCTAGGCGCTCCTCTCAAGCAATGGCTCGATAATTCAGGCTTCGGGCGCAGTCTGCAACCGGACGCTCGTGGCGCGCCGAGGTCCACCTACGGAAGCGACGAAATCGCGATGCGGCCCCACTTGGGTTCGGTCAGGCTCCCGATGTAGAGCCAATCGCCCGCCTGCTCGGCACTGGTCGACTTCGAGAACTGCACGCCGTCGGCATCCTGAAGATTGTGGACGACCTGGCCCTCCGAATCGACGCCCAGCACGAAAGGATGACGCCGAGGCTTCGGCTGCAAGGCGGCCGGAATTCGATGAATCAGGCGGCGCAGCCAAGGCGTCGGACCTGCCTTGTCGAGCAACTCGTTTCGAGGCGCGTAGATGGCGAGCCAGAACACGCCATCGGCGCCCGTCGAGATGCCGTCTGGAAACCCGGGGAGGTTGTCGACGAAGGTCTCGACGACGCCCGCCTGCGGTCCGCGCACGAACACGCGCTTGGTCCGGTAGCGCATGGTTTCGTTGACGAGAACATAGGAGTCGTCCGGCGACACCGCGACCCCGTTCGCGAAGTAGAGCTCGGACAGCACGGTCGAGCACTCACCCGAGGCGATGTCGTACTTGACCAATCGCCCGTTCGGCAAGCTCTCTAGAACCTCGTTCATCACATGATGATGGTCCCACTTGACCGAGGCGTCGGAGAACCAGGCGACGTTCTCGGAGTCCACGTCGACATCGTCGGCGAACCCGAGCGCCTGCCCGTCGGCTTCCGTGCAAAGGACGGTGACGCGTCCGTTCGTGTCGATCGAGATGAGTCCTTTGACGGCGTCGGCGACGACGAGGTTGCCGTCGTTGTCGAAGTCGAGGCCAAGCGGCCTTCCGCCCGTGTCCGCAAAGACCTCGGGGTTGGCGCCATCCGCCCCGTACCGCAGGATCTGCCCCTGCTCGACGCCGACGTACACCCGACCCTGGGCGTCGACAGCCACGTCTTCTGGCCCGCTCGTGCCGGGGGTCGCGAATAACTCCATGCCTTGAAGCACGCGATTCTCGGCGAAGTCGCCCTCGAGCGGCGGGACCGGTGGCGGATCCCAATCGGCCGGCTCGATTGGAACGGGCCACAGAAACAAATAAAGCGCGAGCACGACCAGCGCGCTCACCACCCAAGCCGCGACTCTCCTCATGGCCGTCAGCCTTCCCAAAACCAGCGCAAGCGCGTGATACGATGTGGGTCGGTTGTGAGCTCCGCGACGAAGCCCGCGTCGCGCGCGCGCGCCCCCCACTCGATCGACGCCAGGCCCGACACCGTCGCACCCGAGGCGAGCATCTGATGAACGTCAAGCGCAGTGCAGCCCTCGAAGAACTCTTCCGCCGAGGCGTTCGCGCCCCCAGGCAGCTCGACGACAGCCCCCGGTGCAAAGCAATCACGGCCGTCGCCGCCGATCTGCGAGGCGAGGCGTTCGACGACAGCCTTCCCCTCACGGCCAACACCCTGCTGCGACGCCTTGAAGTACTCCATCAACCACTTGGCGCCGAATGCACGCAACATCCTCCAGTTCATGGCCGCGATCGTGCGGGCGCCGAGCAGGCCTCGACCCATCAGCATGCGGCTCATCCGATTGAGCTCCCAGTGTGCTTGCATGCGCTTGATCGCGAGCCCGCCGGGGCGAGGGACGACCTCGTAGAGAAGGTTGGCGGGGACTTTCATCTGAAGGCCGGTCGCCAGATTCGTAGTGTGAATGTCGACCGCGCGAAAGACGTGCATGTCGCACACGATGTCCCGCCGCACGACCATCTCGATCCCGCTCGGCGCGATGAATGCTTCGTAGAACCGGCCGAGCTCGTCGCCGAGCCGCCCCCGCCGGCGCCCCTTGTGAGACGCCGGCGTTCCGACCGGGTCCTCGAGGACCGCATCGTCTGCGTAAAGTGCCAGCCAGGCGTCTTTGTCGTGTCGACCCGCGATCTCGGGTGACGCCTTGGCCGTTCGAAGCAGGGCTTCGCGGCTTGGCGCGTTCGGGGAAGCTGCAAACGTGGGCTCAACCATGGGCCGCGGTTCTACCACAACCCGGCTCCCCCCACTCCTCTTTTTCGGCGGTCTTAGAGGCGAGTGATGCCCACGCTCACCAAAATCTATTCACTCGATGGCGCAACACCTCGGGGGCCGCGCGCGCTTCGGCGACGAAGCCGATTGGCCTCGGCGAACCGACCCTCGACCCACTTGATCATCTGGTCGTGTCCGCTCTCGACGCCCTTGCCACCGTTGCGTTGTACGTAGGTCCCGTCGGGCTGCATGTCCCAGGCGCTTCGTTGGTCGCCGAGCAAGACGTCGAGCACGGTGCGGAGCTCGGCACGGAGCGCAGGCGGCTCGACTGGCGTCAACACCTCGACCCGGCTCACGAGATTGCGAGTCATGCAATCGGCGCTCCCGATGTAGAACTCTTCATCGCCGCCATTGTAGAAGTAGTAAATCCGCGAGTGCTCGAGGAAGCGACCCACGACGCTGATCACGCTGATATTGTCGGAAAGCCCGGGCACCCCTGGTCGTAGTCGGCACGAGTCGCGCACGATCAGGTCGACATGGACCCCGGCCTGCGACGCCTCGTAGAGAGCACGCGTGATGTCGACGTCCTCGAGCGCGTTGGTCTTGATCTGAATGAGGCCCTTCCCGCCCTCGCTGACCCGCCGGATCTCGCGGCGAATCTTCTTGAGCAAGGCAGGCTTGAGCAGCTTGGGGGCTGGTAGCAGCTTGTTGTACCTCCGGCTCGGCTTGTAACCAGTGGTGAGGTAGTTGAAGAGCTCCGTCGCGTCGCGACCGATCGCGGGGTCGCAGGTCAGCAAGCCGATGTCGCAGTAGAGCTTTGCCGTTTCCTCGTGATAGTTCCCCGTTCCGAGGTGAACGTAGCGCCGCAAGCCATCGTGATCGCGGCGAACCACGAGGATGACCTTGCAGTGGGTCTTCAAGCCGACCACACCATAGGTCACGTGGATGCCGGCTTGCTCGAGCTTGCTCGCCCAATTGATGTTCGCCTCTTCGTCGAAGCGGGCTTTGAGCTCCACCGCCACCGCCACCTGCTTTCCATTGAGCGCGGCGCTGATCAGATGTTGGATGACGCGCGACTTCGAAGACGTGCGGTAGAGGGTCATCTTGATCGCGCGAACCTTCGGATCTTCGGCCGCCTCGCGCAGAAACCGCTCGACCGACGTGCCGAACGCCTCGTACGGGTGGTGAACCAAGAAGGCCCCGTGCTCTCGAATCGCGTGAAAGATGTTGCTCCGGCCGACGAGCAATGGCGCATCGACGGGGCGATGGTCGGGGTCGCGATGCTCGGGGATGTCTAGCCGGGAAAGCTGGAACAAATCACCGAGGCCGAGAACGCCACCGATTTCGAACACGTCGGCCTGCTCGTCGAGGCCGAGCTCCGCAGCCAGGTGGCCTCGGTGCGTGGAGTCCATGCCCGTCGCCACTTGCAGTCGGACGATCGGGGCGAACTTTCTCTCCCGAAGCTCGGATTCGATGAGGGCCAGCAAGTCGTCGGCCTTGTCCTCGTCGCCTTCGACGTCCGCATTGCGTGTGACTCGAAAGAGCTCCGTCCGCTGAATCTCCATCCCGGGGAACAGCAGGTCCAAGTTGTTGGCGATGATCTCCTCGAGCGGCACGAACACCTTGTCGTCGCGCAATTGAATGAACCGCGGCACACCTGCGCCGGTCGGGACCTTGACTCGCGCGAGAAGCGGCGTCGGCTCGTTCGGATACTGGAGCGACACCAGCAAGTTCAGGGAGAGGTTCGAGACGAATGGAAACGGATGGGCCGGGTCCATCGCCTGCGGCGTCACGAGCGGAAAGATGTTCTCGAGATAGTCTTCGCGAAGCCATTCCTGATCCTCAGTCGAAAGCGACGCGTAGTCGGCCACGGTCACGCCGATTTCTCGAAGGCGCGCCCGGAGCTCGTTCCAGAGCTCTTGCTGCTCGCCGGCGATCGCGCGGATGATGTCGTGCGCCTCCCGGATCTGCTCCTTGGGTGTTCGCCCATCGACGGTCAGCTTGTGAACACCGGCTGCTACCTGCTGCATGAGGCCGCCGATGCGCTTCATGAAGAACTCATCGAGGATCGAGCCCGTGATCGCGAGAAACTTCACACGCTCCAGTAAGGGGGTGCGTTCGTCCCCGGCCTCGTGGAGAACCCGGCGCACGAATGCGAGCCACGTGATCTCTCGATTGAGGTAGTATTCGGGCGCGTCGAGATCGATTGGAGACGATTCGCGGCTTTCTTCCGGCGCTTCTTTGGCGGAAACCGCGCTCGCAGGGTGACCGTTTGTGGTAGAGGCGGATGTCATGGCGCGAATATCCAGTGTAGCCTCAGACGGT
>Ga0209536_100009674_pt1 | contig 14316 bp, 14 predicted proteins | sample DeeMarSeWOR28_12_FD_187461 | JGI IMG/M metagenome (GOLD analysis project Ga0209536, IMG submission 187461) | Marine sediment microbial communities from White Oak River estuary, North Carolina - WOR-2-8_12 (SPAdes) (version 2) | ecosystem: Environmental > Aquatic > Marine > Intertidal zone >...
TGGACGTTCTGATCAACGGTGAGAAGGTCGACGCGCTGTCGCTGATTGTGCACCGCAGTAATGCCGATTATCGCGGCCGCGAACTCGCCTCGAAAATGAAGGAGTTGATACCGCGGCAAATGTTCGACGTCGCCATACAGGCGGCGATCGGTTCGAACATCGTCGCGCGTACCAACGTCAAGGCGCTGCGCAAGAACGTTACCGCCAAGTGTTACGGCGGCGATGTCACGCGCAAGCGCAAACTGCTGGAGAAGCAAAAGGCCGGTAAGAAACGCATGAAGCAGGTCGGTAGCGTCGAAATACCGCAGGATGCATTTCTCGCGGTGCTCAAGGTCGACAATTAACCACGGTATCGGGGATCCCGGGATAAACTGAATGATGCATTTTGATTTCGAATTCTTCTTGGTCGTCGCGAGCGCGGTAACCGGCCTGTTGTGGCTCGCCGACGTACTGCTGTTTGCCCGCCTGAGGCGGGAGCCGTCGCTCAGCAAGACGAAAAAAGAACCACTGATCATCGAGTATTCCAGGGCTTTTTTCCCGGTGTTGCTGGCGGTGCTGGTGCTGCGCTCCTTCATCGTCGAGCCCTTTCGTATCCCGTCGGGGTCGATGATGCCATCGCTGCTGGTCGGCGATTTCATCCTGGTCAACAAGTTCAGCTACGGTCTGCGCCTGCCGGTAACGCATAAGCGCATCACCCCGGGTGCATTGCCGAAACGGGGCGATGTTATCGTCTTCCGCTATCCTCAGGATCAGTCGCAGGATTACATCAAACGGGTAATCGGTTTGCCCGGTGATCATATCGCTTACTATAATCGTCGTTTAACGGTTAATGGCAAACCGCTGGGTATGGAGCCTGTGGAGCTGTATCAGGGGCTCGGCGACGTCAACCAGATGCAGGGCGCCAGCGGCTGCGATCGCCGCGGAGCGGGTTGCCAGGTGTTTGTCGAATCGATCGACGATGTCGAGTATACGGTGATGACGAATCCAGGTGCGCTGTATGGCCGGGATGGTGAAGTGTTTGTCCCACAGGGGCACTACTTCGTCATGGGTGATAACCGCGACCACAGTAACGACAGCCGGTTCTGGGGTTACGTACCCGAGGAAAACCTGGTCGGCAAGGCGATTATGATCTGGATGCACTGGGATTGGCGTGAAAACGGCAGCGGGCTGGATATATCAAGAATTGGGCGAAGTATTTCGCAGTGAGGTGTGCAATGAAGAAACCAACGAAGCAGCGGCGGCGTCAGGGTGGCATGTCGACCGTAGCCTTGATCTTAATCGTGGGTATTTTCGCATTTCTGGTGATTACCTTCTTCAAAGTCTTCCCGATGTATTACGGCAATTTCAAGGTCAAGAATGCGCTGCAGTCGATGGCGCAGGACAGCGAGCTGGACCCGAAGTCGAAACGCGCGCTCTGGGAAGCCCTCAGCAAGCGGCTGTTCATCGACGAGGTGCGCTCGATCACCCGTGAAAACGTAACCATGCAGCGCAAGGACGGCAAGACCACGATCACGGTGACCTACGAAACCCGCGATAACTATATCGGCAACCTTTTCATCGGTGCGAACTTTAGCGAAAGCATAGTGATCGATCGGTGACAACCGATAAGTTAAGCGCATCCATCGGTTACCGTTTCAGGCAAGCTGAATTACTAGAACAGGCGCTGACTCATCGCAGTTATTCGCGCAACCTGAACAACGAGCGTCTCGAGTTTCTCGGCGACAGCATTCTCAGCCTGATCATATCCAATTACATCTATCGCCGCTTCGACAGGGCCAGCGAGGGCAAGCTCAGCCGCATCCGCGCCTCGCTGGTAAAGCGCGAGACCCTGGCCGGGTTGGCGCGTTCGATCGACCTCGGCGAGCATATCCGTCTCGGCGGCGGCGAGCTCAAAAGCGGCGGTTTCCGGCGCGCCTCTATCCTGTCGGACGCGCTCGAAGCCCTGATCGCGGCGATTTATCTCGACAGTGATTACGCGCAGGCGGAGGAAACCGTGTTGCGGCTGTTCCACGATCGCCTGCAGGCAGTCGATGTCTCCAGCACGCTGAAGGATCCGAAAACGCAGCTGCAGGAATACCTGCAGGCCGAGCAGCGGGATTTGCCGGTTTACGAGGTCAGCCAGACCTCGGGTAAATCGCACGAGCAGGTTTTTACGGTTCGGTGCGCACTCGTCGATATCGACCTGCACAGCCAGGGCAGGGGCAGCAGCCGCAAGCAGGCGGAGCAGCAGGCGGCGCGCAAGATTCTGGACAAGCTCGGGCTATGAAGCAGCAATTTCGTTGCGGTTACGTCGCGCTGATCGGCAAGCCGAACACCGGCAAGTCGACGCTGATGAATGCGCTGGTGGGCGAGAAGCTCAGCATCACCGCGCACCGGCCGCAGACCACGCGCCACCAGATACTCGGGATCAAGACCGGCGAGGATTACCAGTGCATATTCGTCGATACGCCGGGCCTGCACGACAGCAACAAGAAGGCAATCCATCGCTATATGAATCGTGCCGCTACCAGCATGCTCGACGATGCCGACCTGATTTGCGTGCTGATCGACGTCAACGATTACAACCAGGACGATGAAAGAATCCTGCGGCGCGTCAGCAAATACGAAAACCTGCTGGTGGTGCTCAACAAGATCGATCAATCCGGCCGCGACGCGGCCCTGCCGGTCATGGAAAAGATCGCGCGGCTGGGCGACGGTTTCGAAATCATCCCGGTTTCGGCTCTGGCGCGAGATAATCTCGATCGCCTCGAGCAGCTGATCCTGTCGCGGCTGCCGCCGGGCCTGCCGCAGTTCCCGGACGACCAGCTTACCGACAAATCGATGCGATTCATCAGCGCCGAAATCGTCCGTGAAAAGCTGTTCCGGGTGTTGAAGCAGGAATTACCCTATTCGATTACCGTCAGTATCGACCACTATATCGAGGAAGAGGATTTAACCCGAATCTCGGCGACGATCTGGGTCGAGCGCAAGTCGCAGAAGGCGATCGTGATCGGCAAGGGCGGCAGCCTGCTGAAGCAGATCGGTTCGCTCGCGCGCGGCGACATAGAACGGCTGGTCGGTACCCGGGTTTACCTGCAGCTCTGGGTCAAGGTGCGCGTCGACTGGGCGGACGACGAGCAGTCGCTGGCCTCGTTTGGTTACTCCGATGGAAACCAGGGTCACTGACCAGGCCGGCTTCATCCTGCGGCGCCGGGAATGGCGCAATTCCAGCCTGATCCTGGACCTGTTTACGCGCGATCACGGCTGCATACGCGCAATCGCCCGCGGCGCGCGCCGCAGTTCGGCGAAAACCCCGTACCAGCCCTTCGTGATGTTGACGATCAACTGGAGCGGGCGCGAGGAGTTGAAGACGCTGACCGGCATCGAGGGCCAGGTATTGCCGGTGGCGGAGGAAAACTATCTCGCCCTGCTGTACGTCAACGAACTGATCGGTGCAATGCTGCCACCAGCCGAGGCCAACCCGGAGCTGTTCGCCGCCTACCTGTCGCTGCTGCAGCATTCGGTGGTAAAGCTCGACGAGTCCAGGCTGCGCGTATTCGAGCTCGAAATGATGCAGGACCTCGGCTATTTTCCGGATCCCGGCTTGGACGCGCACAGCGGTGAGCCGATTCGCGAAGACGGTTTTTACCAGTTTGTCATCGACAGCGGTTTCATCGGCTGCGAGCGTGACGCGCGCGACTCGGTCAGCGGCCGGGTCGTGCTCGACTGGTGCCGCGGCAACTATGAAAGCGAAGCGGTGCGACGGCTGGCAAAATCGGTGTTGCGCAGTACGATCGACTTTAACTTGCATGGAAAAACGTTAAAATCGCGGGACGTTTTTTCTCAAATGGCGAGGCGTAAATGATTCATCCGGTGACGCTAGGCGTCAATATCGACCACGTCGCCACGCTGCGCCAGGCGCGCGGAACGCGTTTCCCTGACCCGGTCTACGCCGCCCAGGTGGCGGAGTACGCGGGCGCAGATTCGATTACTTTCCACCTGCGCGAGGATCGCCGCCACATCCAGGAACGCGACGCGCTGTTGCTGAAACAGGTGGTCAATACCAAGCTCAACCTCGAGATCGCGGTTACCGACGAAATGCTCGAGTTTGCCTGCGATCTGCAGCCCGAGGACGTTTGCCTGGTGCCCGAAAAGCGCGAGGAACTGACCACCGAGGGCGGGCTGGATGTCGCCGGTCAGATAAAGCAGATGCGCTCCGCCTGCGCTCGTCTGGCAGCGGTCGGCACGCGCGTTTCGCCGTTTATCGACGCCAGCCGCGAGCAGATCGACGCGGTCATCGAATGCGGTGCGCCCTGCGTCGAAATTCATACCGGCCACTATGCCGACGCGCACGGCGAGGAGCGCGCCGCGTGGCTGCAAAAACTGAATGAAGCGATCGCCTACGCCCACGGCAAAGGCTTGCAGGTAAACGCCGGGCACGGGCTGAACCGTCACAACCTGCGCCCGATCGCCGCCAATCAACAGGTCAGCGAGTTGAATATCGGTCATGCCATCGTCGCCGACGCGGTGTTTCTCGGCCTCGAGCGCGCGGTTCGCGACTTCAAGCAAATCATGCTCGAGGCCCGGGCGCAGGGTTCATGATCATCGGTATCGGCGTTGATATTGCCGAGATTGCGCGCGTCGATCGGCTCAGCGCAAGATTCGGCGAGCGTTTCGCGCGCCGGGTGCTGACCGACGACGAGCTGGTCGAGTACCGCCGGCGTAAACACAGCAGCAGCTACCTGGCGACCCGCTTTGCCGCCAAGGAAGCCGTGGCCAAGGCCTGCGGTACCGGTATCGGTGAGCAGCTCGGCTTTCACTCGATGCAGATAGAGCACGACGGTAACGGCAGGCCGGTGCTGCATTTCCTGGACAGTGCCGACGAGCTGGTCGAGAGACTCGGCATTCGCAATGCCCTGGTTTCGCTGTCCGACGAGCAGCATTACGTCGTCGCGATGGCGTTACTCGAATCCTGAGCGGGTAGCCTGCAAAGCCCGACTAGTGTCTGGCTCGCCGGTCATTGGCGTGCTTCGTTCGGCGCGGTGGCACGCGCCTGCCGTGCTTGCGATCAGGCTTTTTCCGCCAGTCGGCTCAGGCAACCATCGACCTCCCGCTCGACCGCAGCCAGCTCCGCGTCCAGTTCCTCGGCCAGCGCGCTCATCGGTTCCCGCGCCTGTGCGCCGAGCTGCTGCTGAAAGGCGATGACGACTCGCCGCAGCCGCGGCAGGCCGGCATAGCAGGTGACTCCGTGCAGCTTGTGGGCGAGCGCTCCGAGCCGGTCGTAATCGAGCTTGTCGAAGGCGTCCTGCAGGTGCTGCCGCTGCTCCGGGATGTCGCGCCGCAGTATCTGCAGGATTTGCCGCAGCAGGGATTCGTTGCCGGCGGCGAGCTTGAGCGAGCTGGCGTAATCCAGCGAGCACTCGCTGCCGGCGGCAGCTGGCTGCCGGCTCGCATCCTGGCGCTGCGCGCGGCCATCGAGCAGGGCGCGAAACCGTTCCTCGTCGATCGGTTTGCCCAGAAAAAAGTCGAAGCCCATTTCCAGCAGGCGATCGGCTTCACGATTCAATACGTTCGCGGTTAAGGCCGCCACGGGCGTTCTATCGTCAGGATCGTATTCGCGCATCATATGCAGCAGGCTGACGCCGTCGATATCGGGCATCTGGATATCGAGCACGATCAGGTCGAATTTTTCCTCCCGGTATATTTCCATCGCCCGCTCCGCATGCTCCGCTTCGCGCACTTCGTGCCCCCAGAGGCGAATCAGTTCGCTGGCGAGTCTCAGGTTGACCTGGTTATCGTCCACCAGCAGCACTTTCTTGCGTTCCGCCGGCAGGGATCGCGCGTCGTCGTCGACGTCATCGCCGGATGAGCCCCGACGGTAAACCAGCTGCGCGATTCTGCGGCTGGTGCTGATGATTGACAAGTACTCGACATGCGCAGGCTTTGTCGGCAGCTGATGGCCGGGATCGTAATGCATGACGATGATCCTGACCGCGTCCGCGTTGATCCGTGCCAGCAGGCTGTCCAGGTCGACGTCGAAGCGGCGCAGATCGAACACCAGCAGATCGACATAGGCGAGGTTGCGCTGCACGCTGGCCAGGATCGGCTCGACCCCGGCCGCGCTGTCGACCAGTTCAGACTCGGTGCTGACGCCGGCTCGGTCGAACAACGTGCGGATTTCCATCAGGTTGGTCTGATCGGCGGCGAAGATCAGCGCGCGAGCGGCTTCGGCTTCGTCACCTGCCGCGGGTGGCGGCTGCTGCGCCAGCCTGAAAGGCAGGCGCAGGTCGAAGCGCGAGCCTTTGCCGAGGGTCGACTGCATCTCGATGCTGCCGCCCATCAAAGTGGCGAGGTTCTTGCTGATCACCAGGCCGAGGCCGGTACCGCTCGAGCGACGCGCCTCGGAATTCTCGACCTGGCTGAAGGCCTGGAAAAGCGATTGCTGATCCTGCTCGGATATGCCGATGCCGCTGTCCTCGACGCTGATCGAAATCTGCGCTCGCTCGTCCTCGAGGTCTTCCAGCCAGACACGGATGACGACACGCCCGCGGTCGGTAAACTTGATAGCGTTGCCGATCAGGTTGAGCAGGATTTGCTTCAGCCGCAGCTTGTCGCCGACCACCCACTGCGGCGTATCGCTGAAAATGACCAGGTTGAGGTCGATCTCCTTGGCGAGTACGTTGATGAACAGAATGTCGCGGGTTTGCTCGATCACCTCGTGCAGGTCGAAGATCTCGTCGACGATGTGCAGCTTGCCTGATTCCATTTTCGAAAAATCGAGGATTTCGTCGACGATGCTGGTCAGGTCGCCGGTCGACTTGCTGATGATATCGACGTAGCGCCGCTGAACCGGATCGAGCCGGGACTGCCCCAGCAGGTTGATGAATCCCTTGATGCCGTTGATCGGCGTGCGTATCTCGTGACTCATGTTGGCGAGAAATTCGGACTTGCTGCGATTCGCGTCCTGCGCCAGGTCGCGGGCGAAACCGAGTTCGCGGTTTTTCGCCTCCAGGTCGGTAATCGCCTCGTTCAGCTGCTGCGTCGCCTGCTGAATGCGGATGTTGAGATGGCGGCGGTTTGCCAGCAGGGAGCGGGTCATGCGATTGAATCCTTTCTGCAGGGCGCCGATTTCGTTCGCCTCGACGGGCTCGATAGCCTTGCCCAGTTCACCTGTTTCGACGTCGCGCAAGTGCTCCAGCAGTCGAGAAACGGGTAGAGTGATATGGCGGCTGATCGCCAGCGTCAGCAGCATCGTGATGATCAGCACCGAGACGAACAGCAGACCTGACTCGAGCAATATTTGCGTGATCTTGCGCTCTAGCGGCAGGCGCGAAATATATAGATTGACCCATCCCTGCCGGCCAGGCGTCGATTCGGCGCCGGCGGGCTGCATTATCGACTCGCGAAAATAGTGGTAGTCGGCGGGTTCGCCGAGCGTTATCGCGTCGGGCGGCGACGAGGCGATGCGCTCGCCATTTCGATCGTAGACCGCCGCGAACAGCGTGCCTTCGGCTTCGGCGGAGCGGTCCAGCAGGCGCTGAACCTCGGCCCGGTTGCCGGTGGACAGCGACGACTCCAGGCTGCCCGCGATCTGCCCTGCGATGATCCGGCCTTTGTCTCGCAGCAGCTCGTTTTGCAGGGTAATGCTTTCGCTGACGTGGCTATAGGTAAAAAAACCGCCGAGCAGCAACGCAGGCACGAGCGTGGTCAGCAGGATCTGATACTTGATGCCGAGCTGCTTCATCGTCCGCCAGATTCGCCTTCATCGGCATGCGTATGGCCGCGCCGCGGACATCGGCTCCCGGCGCCTGCGCTCGCCATGCGCGTTGCCGGCAGGCGGAAGAGGAATGGCAAACGGCTCGTGCTGTTCGACAACAAGGATTTCTCTCCCGGGATCACAAATAGCTTATCGGCTTTTCCCCGATAAAGTAGAATGTCGTCCCGATTGCCGGGGATGACCGGCCGAAGTTAAGAATTATGTTTTTGCAGGATTATATCGGAAATACACCCCTGGTGACATTGCAGCGCCTCGGCGCGGGCACGCGCAACCGTATCTCGGTCAAGCTCGAGGGCAACAATCCGGCCGGTTCGGTCAAGGATCGGCCCGCCTACAGCATGATCAATCGCGCCGAGCAGCGCGGCGAAATCCGCCCGGGTGACGCGCTGGTGGAGGCGACCAGCGGCAATACCGGTATCGCGTTGGCGATGGTTGCGGCCATGCGCGGTTACCGCATGACATTGATCATGCCCGACAAGATGAGCCGCGAGCGCATCGCCGCGATGCGCGCCTACGGCGCCGAGATCATCCTGGTCAGCGAGGAGGAGGGTATGGTGAAGGCGCGCGATATCGCCATGGATATGAATGCCGAGGGCAGGGCGAAAGTGCTCGACCAGTTCGCCAACCCTGACAACCCGCTCGCGCACTACGAAACCACGGCGCCGGAAATCTGGCGCCAAAGCGAGGGCGGGATTACCCATTTCGTCAGCTCCATGGGCACCACCGGTACGATCATGGGCTGTTCGCGCTATTTCCGCGAAGTGGAGCCGAATATCCGCATCATCGGCGTACAGCCGGCCGAGGGTTCGCAGATTCCCGGGATAAGGGCCTGGCCGGAGGCTTATATTCCGAAGATATACAATCCAGGGGCGGTCGACCGCATCATCGAGGTGTCGCGCGACGAGGCCGAGGAGTTCACCCGGCAAATGGCCGTGCGGGAAGGGATTTTTTGCGGTCTTTCCTCGGGCGGCGCGATCTGCGCCAGCCTGCGCCTCGCGGAGGAACTGTCCGATGCGCATATCGTTACCATCGTCTGCGACCGGGGCGATCGCTACCTGACCACCGGCGTGTTTGGCTAACCTGAACGGACGGAGCACATGAACGTATTCGTATTCGATATCGAAACCATTCCGGACATCGACGGTTGCCGCCGGATCTATGATTTGCACGGGTTGTCCGACGATGATGTCGCGCGCGCCGTTTTCCAGCTGCGCCGCCAGCAATCGGGCACCGATTTCCTGCGCCACCACCTGCATCGCATCGTCGCGATCTCCGCGGTATTGCGCTACGGCGAGCAGCTCAAGGTATGGTCGCTCGGCGACGTCGATTCGGACGAGCAGGACCTGCTGCAGCGATTTTTCAGCGGTATCGAACGCTATACGCCGCGGCTGGTGTCGTGGAACGGCAGCGGTTTCGATTTGCCGGTGATTCACTATCGCAGCCTGTTGTACCCGATCAACGCCGCGCACTACTGGGAAACCGGCCAGAACGACAACAGTTTCCGTTACAACAATTACCTGAGCCGGTTCCACGAGCGCCACACCGATCTCATGGACGTGCTTGCCGCCTACCAGCCGCGCGCCAGCGCGCCGCTCGACGAAATCGCCGGGCTGTGCGGTTTCCCGGGGAAAATGGGCATGAGCGGCGCGAAGGTCTGGGACGCCTACCAGCAGGGGCAGATCGAGCAGATTCGAAATTATTGCGAAACCGACGTCCTGAATACCTACCTCGTCTACCTCAACTTCGAGCGTAGCCGCGGTAATCTCGATCAGACCCGCTACCGCGAGGAGTGCGATCTCGTGCGCGAAAACCTGAAGGCCTCAGGTCAGGCTCACCTGGTCGAATTCGAGGCCGCCTGGTTCGATGTCTAGCGCGCCGTTCGCAGCAAGCGGCCGCGGCAGTCATTCGGCCTCGGCAACCGGGATGGCGGCGCGTCATGCGCTCTAGGCGCAACCGTCGGCAGAGGCGCGCCGAGCCGCGCGAACTCGTCATCGAGGCAATGTCGCACGAGGGGCGCGGTATCGCTCGCATCAACGGCAAGACGGTGTTCGTATTCGGCGCGCTGCCCGGTGAAACCGTGCTGGCGCAGGTGGTGAAGAGCAACCGCAACTTCGACCAGGCGACCACGCTGGAGGTGATCGAACCCTCGCCGCGGCGGGTCACGCCGTTTTGCGATGCCTACCAGGTTTGCGGCGGCTGTAGCCTGCAGCATCTCGGTAGCGACGACCAGGTCGAATTCAAGCAGGACGCGCTGCTGGAAATGATCGCGCACGCCGGGCTCGAGGCGGAGGAAATATTGCCGCCGTTAAGGGCCGAAACCCGCGGCTACCGGCGCAAGGCGCGGCTCGGGGTGAAGCACGTCGCCGCCAAAGGCCGCGTGCTGGTCGGGTTTCGCGAGCGCATTACCCCGTTTATTGCCGATATGCGGCGTTGCGAGGTGCTGCTGCCGGAAGTGGGGCACAGGCTCGAGTTGCTGTCGGACCTGATCGGCGGCCTCGACGCGCGTGCCGAGATACCGCAAATCGAAGTGGCCGCCGACGACGAGCATGTGCAGCTGGTATTCAGGCACCTGAAACCGCTCAGCGAACACGATCTGGGGCGACTGGCTGAATTTGCCCGCGAGCATGGTTTCTGGATCATGCTGCAGCCCGGCGGGCCCGATTCGGTGCAGCCGCTCTATCCGGAAAGGCAGCAACTCTACCTGCGCCCCGGGGGAGGCGACGATATCCGCATCGGCTTCAGCGCGCTCGATTTCGTCCAGGTCAACAGTGAAATCAACCGGCAGATGGTTGCGCAAGCGCTCGATCTGCTTGATCTCGAGCCGTCGCACGAAGCCCTGGACCTGTTCTGCGGGCTCGGCAATTTCACCCTGCCGATGGCGCGGCGCTGTGCCCGGGTGCGCGGCGTCGAGGCGGACGAGGCCATGCTTTCGCGTGCGCGCGACTCGGCGCGGGCGAACGCGATCGACAATACCGAGTATTTTTGCGCCGACCTCGAGCAGCCGGATACGGATGCCGTCTGGATGCGGCAGAAATACGACCGCATATTGCTCGATCCGCCCCGTTCGGGTGCGTTACAGATCGCGCAACTGGTCGGGCGTTTCGGCGCGTCGCGCATTGTCTACGTATCCTGCCAGCCTTCCAGCCTGGTGCGCGATGCTGCTATTATCTGCGCGCAGGGCTACCGTATGACGCATCTGGGCGTCATGGATATGTTCCCGCAGACCGCGCACGTCGAGTCGATGGCGGTTTTTGAACACGGGCCACGGAGGTCGAAATGAAAATAGTCAGTGCAGTGATCAAGCCGTTCCGGCTGGACGATGTGCGCAGCGCCCTGTCGGATATCGGTATCAAGGGCCTCACCGTTTACGAGGTCAAGGGATTCGGCCGGCAAAAGGGTCACACCGAGCTCTACCGCGGCGCCGAGTACGTCGTCGATTATATCCCCAAGATGAAGATCGAAGTCGCTATCGACGACGAGCTGGTAGACCAGGCGATCGACGCAATCGTCGATTCAGCGCGCACCGGCAAGATCGGCGACGGCAAGATTTTCGTTACCAGCCTGGAAAACGTGGTCCGGATCAGGACGGGGGAGTCGGGGTCAGACGCTTTGTAAAACGGCGCAAAAATCATTAATCTTGCCTGTTATTAACAAACAGGAGCAGGAATTTACGATGAGGGCGAGTATGGATTTTGAAAAGGAGGTTGCCGCGCACTGCCCGGATAAGGCGAAATCAGCAGGCTATGCGTCTGCCTCGAAAGTGCAAGAACCGTATAAGAGTCAGCGCAAAACTAACTCTCTGTCGCAATCCGTCACCTGGGTTGACCGCTGGATCGCGAGGAAAATGCTGGAGGTTGTCGGTAATCCGCCAGTTGTCCTCAAGCTGTGGGACGGAACGGAGATAACCCGTCTGCAGTCGAAACCGGTCGTGGAATTGCAGTACCACAACCGCGCCGCCATGTTCCGCACGATCCTCAATCCCGAACTCTATTTCGGCGACCTGTACGCAAGCGGCCAGGTATCGATGACTGGCGACCTCGTCAGGTTTACCGAAATCATTTACAACAATCTCGGCAACAGCGTGCAGAAGGGCTGGCTACGCAAACTGGTGACGTGGCTCGGAAACCGCCGTATCGCCAATTCCGAGGACAAGGCGAAGGACAATATCTACCATCATTACGATATCGGTAACGATTTTTACCGCCTGTGGCTGGACCAGGCCGAGATGCAGTATACCTGCGCCTATTTTCCGGAAGAGGGCATGACCCTGGAGCAGGCCCAGGTCGCCAAGCTGCATCATGTCTGCCGCAAGCTGCGCTTGAAGGCGGGCGAGAGCGTAGTCGAGGCCGGCTGTGGCTGGGGTGGCCTGGCGCTTTTCATGGCGAAACACTATGGCGTAAAGGTGACTGCCTACAATATTTCGAGGGAGCAGGTGGCCTACGCGCGCGAGCGCGCCGAGCGCGAGGGCCTGTCAGGGCAGGTCGAGTATGTACTCGACGATTATCGCAATATCAAAGGTGAGTTCGACGCTTTCGTCTCGGTCGGCATGCTCGAGCATGTCGGTACCAGGGATTTCGAGACCTTGGGCGCGGTTATCGATCGCTGCCTCAAACCGGAGGGTCGTGGGCTGATTCACAGCATCGGTCGAAACCGGCCGGCGCCGATGAACGCGTGGATCGAGCGGCGTGTTTTTCCCGGCGCCTATCCTCCGAGCCTGAAGGAGATGATGGATATATTCGAGCCTAACAGCCTGTCGGTACAGGATGTGGAAAACCTCAGGCTGCATTATTCATTGACTTTGCAGAACTGGCTGCAGCGCTATGAGCAGCACATCGACGAAGTGCGGGAAATGATGGACGATGCCTTCGTCAGAACCTGGCGTCTTTACCTGACCGGCTCTATCGCCGCGTTCAACGTCGGTGAACTGCAGCTGTTCCAGGTGGTCTTCACGCGCGACCAGAACAACCAGCTACCCTGGTCTCGAGCCGATCTCTATCGCGAACAGCGGCAACAGACCTCGCCACAGCGACAGCGCGAACCGGTTGATGCCTGAGCCTGCGCCCGGGCATCGCTTATTGTCGCAGCACGCATTTTTGGTAAAGGTCTTTCAGCCGGCCCTCAGGGTCGTATTTTCGCTTTAGCTCGCGGTAAGCGTCGCCGTTGTACAGGCGCCAGAACAGTTCCTCGTCGTAGTAGGCGTCGGAGTAGAGCGACTTGATGCCGCCCAGCTCGGTAACCTTGTCCTCGATCCTGCGGTTGAAGTAGCCTGCCTCGTGGTGCTGCGGATTCGACACGATGTCCCAGAAACCGAAATTGACGAACAGGCCGCTGTCGTGCAGCGGGTAGAACGGAAACTGCCGGGACGGGTCATGGCCGCCGATGGGACACATCCATACAGGGCGTATGCCGATTTCATCGAGAAAAAAACGAAGGAACTCGGGCGCCCGTTCCAGCGGGATGTCGACATCCTGGACGACGCCTTCGGGCTGTCGGTTCAGGACTTTATTGATGGCACTGGTGAGGCCGACGCGATTATTCCAGCGCATCACCTTCTGGTACGAGATAGAGTTGAGCCGTTTACGGCCGAGTAGCAGCCGCATCGGCAGGTTTTGCACGTAAAGGTTCTTCGAGCACCAGAACCAGTCCGTATCCCAGCGCCATATGTAGTCTCGTACCTTGAGAAAATCCTGCCGGCGTTCGCGGATCGAGCGAAAATACATTTTCAGCCAGGTATAGTCGCTGCAGTAGGGCGCTTCGTCGCGAAAGCGGCCGAGCGTAAGGTACATGTCGTCGCCGGAAAAGATCGAACCATCGATGAAATCGGCGTCGCCGTTGCATGCCTCGCCCACCGCCTCGAAGTAAGCGTCGATGTCGCTGTAAGCGACGTGTTCGAGTTCGACGTAAGGTTTCACCGGCAGCGTGCGCGCTTCCAGCTTGAGGATATAGCCCAGGGTGCCGTAGGAGTTCGGGATGCCGAAGAACAGGTCGGCATACTCGTTGTCGGGGGAACATTCGACCACGTCGCCATTGGCCAGCAACACTTCCATTCGATTGATGGTTTCATGCGGCAGGCCGTAGCGGAACGACGTCGATTCGATACCGATACCGGATACCGCGCCGCCGATGGTGATCGATTTCAGCTGCGGCACGACCTGGGGCATGCAGCCATTCGCCAGGCAGGCATCGGTCAGATCGACGTAGGTAGTCATGCCCTCGACCTCGACTACCTGTTTCGTGCTATCGACCGCTATCACCTCGTTGAGCGAACGCACGTCCAGCCTGGTCTCGGCCCGGGATCGCGTGCGGAACAGGTTGGAGGTCTCCTTTTCCAGGCGGATACCTTCGCCCTGTGCGCGCAGCTGAGCGCTCAGCTGATTCCGTTTTAACTGGTAGGCAGGATTACTCATGCGTATATTTCAAGACGGATCGTGGCTGTCGGTTTCAAGTGGCATGCTGCACTGCTGAATGATGGCGTCCCCGGCAGGAATCGAACCTGCAACCTACGCCTTAGGAGGGCGTCGCGCTATCCAGTTGTGCCACGGGGACGTTGCTGCGGAGGG
>Ga0209536_100009675_pt1 | contig 14313 bp, 12 predicted proteins | sample DeeMarSeWOR28_12_FD_187461 | JGI IMG/M metagenome (GOLD analysis project Ga0209536, IMG submission 187461) | Marine sediment microbial communities from White Oak River estuary, North Carolina - WOR-2-8_12 (SPAdes) (version 2) | ecosystem: Environmental > Aquatic > Marine > Intertidal zone >...
TGCCGTAGTAGGAGTATTAGTTGCTATATTTGCTTATCTTTATATGGATTATTATCTTAATGATAGAGAATACGTTTTATATTATAACACCTTTACCAGGATTGAATTAGATCAAATACCCGATGCGATTTTTACATGGCAAAATAAACTTCTTTTATGTTCCCGTAATTATGGAATTAAATCTTTTGTGGCAGGAAATGAATCTCCCATACCAGGTCTTGACCTTCCCGTAAATACAGATGTCAGTGGAATATTTACCTCAGGAGATTCCCTATTTATTCTGACCAGACAAAATGGAATACATGTTTTTTCAGGTAACCATATTTCATCCTCTTCAATTATTACAAAAGAGTTATTTCAGGATGTAAATATTTCCAATGGAATTACGCTGATGGATCATTCCACTGTGCTGGGTTCATCTCTTTCAGGAATTCTAATCATAAATCCAAATCATCAACATGTAACAAAACTGGACATCCATTCTGGTTTGCTTGATAATTCTGTGAACCAATTATTCGTTGATCGTTCAGGTAACCTTTGGATAGCACACAATACCGGATTAACCCGATTGGAATGGCCTTCACCATTTTCTTATTTCAACCAGCTTTCTGGACTAAGCGGGAGTATTAATTCAGTTATCCGGCACAATAACAGGTTATATGCTGCTACCAGCGAAGGCATTTTCTATCTTGATAACACCGAAAAGTCGTCAGAAATCATTTACGATAATAAATTCATTCAAGTTACCAGTATCCGGGATGAATGTTATCAGCTGATTTCATGCGGAGAAACCTTATTGGTTTTATCTGAATCCGGTATATGCAAAATTTGGAATGGATATGGAATGCTGCTTTTACCGGGACAATTTAACATACTTCATCCACTTAAGTCCGATTCTGAGATTGTGCTTACAGGTTCCCAAAATGGGCTTTATCGGATTATGATATCAGATAATGATCTTTCAATACATAAAGTATCTGAAAAAATAGATCAACCCGTTACCGGGATAGTCCAATCAGGAAATGATGATCTCTGGATTAGTACAAGTTCAAATCATTTATTTCGTATTCGTTCGGGAAATGACTTTAAAAATATAAATGATCCCGATTTATTTGACTTCAATAATATAATCTCTACTGAGATTAATTGGCTCAGGCTTTATCAAATGAATGGAATTGTTATGGTATCAACTTCATCAGGCATTTTATCATTTGATCCGGAAAGTGAAAGGTTCGTTCCAAATAATCAATTACCGATTCCTTTATCCAAAAATAAAGAATACATAATATCCCATATATATGAAGATATCCAGAAAGATATATGGATACAAACCTTTCATCCCTGGACAAATAAAGCTAAAACCTGGATAGCCAGTATTGAAGAGGAGAACAAATACAAAGTTTATCCTGTTCCTAATGATCGCCTGGATGACCAGATCATCAGGAATATATATTCAGATGATGATGGAATAATCTGGATTGCCTCTCAGCAGTCTCTTATCCGTTTCGATAAAAATTATCAGGTCCTGAATCCCTACATTTTTTCCTCACGTATTTCAAGAATAATTATTGATGACGATTCCATTGTAATACCTGATGCAATAATGGAAAGATTGAAAATTGAGAAAAAAAGAAATAATATTCGATTTGAATTCAATTCAACTGATCTTATACGGGAAAATTCTGGTTTGTTTCAATATAAACTAGATGGATTTGACTCAGACTGGTCAGAGTGGAACGATATAATGTCTGCAGATTATATAAACCTTCCAACCGGAAAATACAGGTTCGAGGTTCGAAGCAAAAATAATTTTGGATATATTTCTGATGATGCATGGATTAATCTACGCATCATGCCACCAGTTTATTTAATATGGTGGATTTGTCTGATCTACTTGTTTATCATTTTGGTTGGCATTTATTTTGTCCAAAAATGGAATACATTCCGGCAACTCCAAAAAAGATACAGGTTAGAGGAGATCATTCAGGAAAGGACGGAAGCCCTGATCAAGGAAAAAGAAAAATCTGAAAATTTACTAGCAAACATCCTGCCTAAAAAAACAGCTGACGAGTTAAAAACGAAAGGGAAGGCAACATCCAGTAAATTTAAGATGGTCACAGTGTTATTTGCCGATATCCAGGGATTCACAAAGATTGCTGAACAAATGAATCCTGAAAAACTTATTGATGAACTGGATAAATTTTACTTTCAGTTTGATTCTGTTGTTGAAAAGTACAATATCGAAAAAATCAAGACAATTGGTGATGCGTATATGGCTGCAGGTGGCATACCGATCAAAAACCGTACTAATCCGGTGGAAGTTGTACTTGCTGCTATGGAGATGCAACATTATATGGCAAATGTAAAAAAATCGAAAGCAGATATCTGGGATTTGCGGATAGGTATTCATACAGGTTCCGTAATTGCGGGAGTTGTGGGTCAAAAGAAATTTTCTTACGATATATGGGGAGACACCGTGAACACTGCCAGCAGGATGGAATCATCCGGTGAAATTGGTAAAGTGAACATATCTGCTTCAACATATGAACTGATCAAAGAATTTTTTAATTGTGAATATAGAGGGAAAATGCCCGTTAAATACAAGGGAGATATAGAAATGTATTTTGTCAAAGGGATCAAATCTGGTCTCATAGATGACAATCAGGAATCTCCAAATCAACATTTTCTTATTAAGATTCAATTATTAAGGCTTTTAGACCTCGAAGAATTTATCATTCAGAAACTTGAAGACGAATTGCCTGAGAATCTTTATTTTCATAATGCTGCTCACACTGCGCATGTCTTTACCCAGGTAGAGCTTTTGGGAAGATCGGAGAATGTGTCTGTCAGCGATCTCCTGTTATTAAAATCTGCAGCTTTACTTCATGATATCGGATATATTGACAATATTGAGGACCACGAAAACAGATCTGTTGAAATGGCCCGGGAAATCCTGCCTTTATACAAATACAAGGAGGATCAGATTGAACAGATTATTAAGTTAATTGAAGCGACAAAAATGCCACCTGATCCCGATAATCTGCTCGAGAAAATAATCTGTGATGCCAACCTTGACCATTTGGGAAGAATTGATTTCCTGATCCAATCTGATAAGCTCTTTCAAGAATACCGTGCATTAAATAAGGTTAAGTCCAAAAAAGAATGGAATGATTTCCAGATTGATTTCATCACCAAACATGATTATTATACTCCGGCTGCCCAAAAGTTACGAGAAGTTGAAAAGGCTCAACAAATAGAAAACATTAAACAATACTCATAACGTCCGGAAATCCATGATAAAACCTTTTAACGTGTTGTAAGTATTTCCGATTATCCTTAATTTTAAGGTTCCCGTTTTTTCATAAGAAAGACATTCATTATGACACAGAGTATTGATTGGAGGAATCTTCCATTTGGTTATATGCCAACGGATTACAATGTTAGGTGCAATTGCAGGAATGGGAAATGGGGAGAGATGGAAATTACCTCTTCAGAATTTATTCCATTACACATGGCAGCCACCTCCCTGCATTATGGCCAGGAAGCTTTCGAAGGAATGAAAGCTTATATGGGGAAAGATGGTAAGGTGAGGATTTTCAGATGGCAGGAAAATGCAGCCCGCATGAAGAGAAGTGCCCTTGGAATCAAGATGGCCGTTGTTCCTGATGAGTTGTTCCATAATGCTATAATCCGTGTTGTTGAATTGAATAAAAGATTTATTCCACCATATGGAACAGGGGCTTCACTTTACATAAGACCTTTATTAATTGGAACAGGTCCAGAAGTTGGTGTAAAACCTTCAACAGATTATATGTTTATGATCTTTGTTACACCTGTCGGTCCCTATTTTAAAGAAGGATTCAAACCCGTCGATATGATCATCTGCCGAGACTTTGACAGGGCTGCTCCAAGGGGTACAGGACACATTAAGGTAGGTGGAAATTACGCAGCCAGCCTGTTTTCACTTCAGAAAGGTCATGATGAGGGTTATGCTTCGGTTATTTATCTGGATTCAAAGGAGAATAAATATATCGATGAGTGCGGTCCGGCTAACTTCTTTGGAATCAAAAACAATATCTATATCACTCCTGAATCACATTCCATTTTACCCTCAATTACCAATATGAGTCTGATGGATCTCGCAAAATCAGAAGGTATGAATGTTGAAAAAAGGCCCGTTCCAATTGAAGAACTTTCCACCTTTGAGGAAGTGGGAGCATGCGGTACAGCAGCTGTAATCAGTCCCATTAAAAAAATTGTTGATCCACAATCAAACCAGGTATACGAGTATTGTAAAAATGGGAAACCAGGGCCTGTATCCGTAAAACTTTATAACAAGCTTGTGGCCATTCAATATGGAGATGAGCCAGATCCGTTCGGATGGATTGAGATTATACATTAATCTTTTAATTATAGATACAGAAACACCAAGTTGCTCAAAGGATCACAAAAAAAACTTTTGAGCAATTTTGTGTATTCCCGACTGACTGATTGATATCGGTCATTCGGACAGGTTTGTATTCTTTGTGTAATATCTCTTGATTAAAATTAAAGTATCTTTTCAACGTGTAATTATTATCTTTGCATTCTTAAATAATTTACATGAGAAAGAAGGATGCAGGCATAAGCAAAAGAAGACTCAGAAGTTCCTACCTTACATCTATAATCAGTATTTCGCTTGTTTTGTTCCTGTTGGGCCTTATTGGATTGTTGTTGTTGAATGCACGCAAGGTATCTGATCATGTTAAGGAGAATATTGGTTTTTCCATAGTTTTAGAGGAAAATATTCGTGAAGTGGATATCATCCGACTTCAAAAACGGTTGGATGCCATGCCCTTTGTGAAATCAACAGAATATATTACCAAAGAAGAAGCTGCACAAGAACTTCAACAGGACCTGGGTGAAGACTTCATTGAATTCCTTGGGTATAATCCCCTCGGTGCATCCATTGAGGTCAGATTCATAGCTCAATTTACTAATCCCGACAGCCTGCTTGTTATTGAGAATGAGATCCTGAAATATGAAGAAGTTAAAGAAGTTTTTTATCAGAAATCACTTGTTCACCTGGTGAATGAAAATATCAGAAAAATAAGTTTAATTATTTTGACCTTTAGCGGATTGTTATTCCTCATTGCACTGGCTTTAATCAATAATACCATTCGATTATCGGTTTACTCTAAAAGATTCCTGATTAAAACCATGCAGCTGGTTGGTGCAACAAGGACATTCATAAGAAGGCCTTTCCTTACCAAAAGTGCATCACATGGTATATATGCTGCTATTATAGCACTCTTGCTTCTTATGGGTGTTATTTATATAGCCCAGCAGGAATTGGTAGAAATTATCAGCTTTCAGGATATTGAAATAATTGGTGCTTTATTTTTTATGGTGATGGCATTAGGTGTTATTATGAACTGGATTTCTACATATTTTGCTGTCAATAAATACCTCAGGATGAAATCAGATGATCTGTATTATTAAAAACGTTTTTACTTATGGCAAAAAAGAAAACAGAACCCGATAAGATCGATTTTCCTCTCCAAAAAGAGAACTATATACTTCTCACAATTGGATTTTTTATCATTCTATTAGGCTTTCTTTTGATGATCGGAGGAAAAGCAGAAAATCCAAATGAGTTTAATCCGGAGATTTTTAGTTTCAGAAGAATTACACTGGCTCCAATAATTGTATTATTTGGATTTGCCTTCGAGATCTGGGCTATAATGAAAAAACCGAAAGACAAGAGCATAGAATAGGAAGCGATAATGGAGTGGTATGAAGCATTAATCCTGGGAATTGTTCAGGGCCTGACAGAATTTCTCCCGGTAAGCAGCAGTGGACATTTGGAATTAGGGAAAGCTATTCTTAATACAGAGGCAAAGGAAGATATATCTTTTGCAGTTGCCGTTCATGGTGCTACAGTATTAAGCATAATCATTATATTTTTTAAAGAAATCAGACAATTGCTTTCTGAATCATTCACTTTCAAATGGAATGATTCATCACGTTATGTTCTGAAGCTTATCCTTTCCATGATTCCCGTTGCAATTGTCGGATTGTTTTTCAGGGAACATATTGAACATTTTTATTCCAGTAATATCATTTTTGTGGGTATCATGTTGATCATTACAGCTGGATTCTTAATTCTTTCCAATTTCGCCAGGGAAAAAAATAGTTCCATCTCATTTCGTGATTCGTTAATTATCGGTATTGCTCAAGCTATAGCAGTATTACCGGGTATTTCCAGGTCAGGTGCAACGATCTCAACGGGATTAATCCTTGGAAACAACAGGGAAGATGTGGCCAGGTTCTCTTTTATAATGGTCTTATTACCCATAATTGCAGCAAATCTTGCAGACCTGTTCAGCGGTGAATTTTCAGGTGAAAGCAGCATTGGATTTACACCTGTTTTAATTGGGTTTATTGCTGCATTCATTTCTGGTTTATTGGCCTGTAGATGGATGCTGAACATCGTTAAAAAAGGCAAGCTCATCTATTTTGGATTCTATTGCCTGTGTATTGGAATAATAGCAATTATATCGGGAATTTGATTCATGACAGAAATCGATCAACATACAGACTTCCAACAGGGAAAGGTTATTTTCATTGATAAATCCTATGAATGGTCATCCTTTGATGTTGTGCATAAAATCAGGAATATTTTACGAAAAAAATATGGCGTTAAATGGATAAAGGTTGGACATGCGGGAACGCTTGATCCCCTTGCAACCGGACTAATGATTATTTGTGTTGGTCCTGAAACAAAAAATATTTCCGGTTACTTTGATTTGGACAAGGAATACATAGCAACATTATGCCTGGGTAAGACAACACCTTCTTTCGACCTCGAAACAAAGGTTGATCATATTTACCAAACCGATCATATAACCATTGATGCCATTGAGAAAATTCTGCCTCAGTTTATCGGACCCATACAACAGATTCCGCCAATTTTTTCTGCAAAACGCATGGAAGGCAAAAGAGCTTATGACCTGGCTAGGAAAGGTAAATCGGCTGAACTTAAACCCAGTAAAATTCATATCCACAGTATCGATATCCTTGAATATAATCGCCCGATCCTAATGCTTAAAATCCGTTGTGGGAAGGGCACATATATAAGGGCCCTCGCCCGGGACCTTGGAAAGGCACTGGGCAGTGGTGCCCATTTGACAGCACTAAGAAGAACAGCTATAGGTGAATATCAGGTTGATAAAGCCATGACAATAAAAAAATTTGAAGAAAAAATAAAATAATTGTAACCAATCAGAAATTTTTACGTATAAAGGCATCCGTAAATTACCACATGTTAAATAACATAATATTTTTATATGAAATTATCGCAATTTAAATTCAATCTTCCGGAAGATTTGATTGCTAAATATCCATCAAATAACAGGGATGAGTCGCGTTTGATGGTTCTGCATAAAGAAGATGGGAAAATTGAACACCGGGTTTTTAAAGACATCCTTGAATATTTCAATGACAAGGATGTATTGGTTTTTAATAATACTAAAGTATTTCCCGCAAGGCTTTATGGGAACAAGGAAAAAACCGGTGCTGAAATAGAGGTTTTTCTGTTGAGGGAACTGAACCGGGATCAGCGCCTGTGGGATGTTCTGGTGGATCCGGCCAGAAAAATAAGGATTGGTAACAAGTTATATTTTGGTGATGATGATGTCCTGGTTGCGGAAGTCATTGATAATACCACTTCACGCGGAAGGACTCTCCGTTTCCTGTATGACGGAGATTACGAAGATTTCAAGCAAACATTATACAGTTTGGGAGAAACACCTCTTCCAAAGTTTATAAAACGATCAGTTGAACCCGCTGATAAAGAAAGATATCAGACTGTATATGCCAAGCATGAGGGGGCTGTTGCAGCACCAACCGCTGGTATGCATTTTAGTAAGCAATTACTTAAAAGACTTGAGATCCTGGGTTGTGAATTTGCCTTCATCACCCTACATGTTGGCCTGGGAAATTTTCGCACAGTGGACGTGGAAGATCTCACCAAGCATAAAATGGATTCTGAGAGGATTATCATAACGGAAGAAGCTGTGAGAACTGTAAACAATGCTAAAGATCGCAAAAACAACATCTGTGCTGTCGGAACCACTGTTTCAAGGACTCTTGAAAGCTCGGTGTCCACCACAGGGTATCTTAAAGCATTTGATGGATGGACCAATAAGTTCATTTTTCCTCCTTACGAATTTAAGATCCCGAATATGATGATTTCAAACTTCCATTTGCCTTTATCGACCCTGTTAATGATGGTAGCAGCATTTGCCGGATTTGAATTGCTTCTTGAAAGTTATGCTGTAGCTATCAAAGAGAAATACCGGTTTGGTACTTACGGAGATGCTTTGCTTATTGTATAGGAAAGCGGATTGACAAAAGGATCATAAAAGGAAAAACTATCTTAAATAAAACAATAAAATCAGGCTAACCATTCATTATCTTGTGAAATGCCAATCATCAGCAGCATTGTTTCCTGGTTAAATATCAAACGGCTTCATCAGATTGAACTGTTCAGGAAATATCCATTCGATGTTCAGAAGGATATCCTGTTTAAACTCCTGGATGAAGCAAAGGATACTGAATTTGGACGGAAATTTCAGTTTGGTGAAATGAATAGCATTCAAGAGTATCAGGATCAGGTCCCGGTTCACACCTATGACGATATCAAATCTTATATCACAAGGGTCATGGAAGGTGAGCAAAATCTTTTATGGCCAAGTGAAATTAAATGGTTTGCTAAATCTTCCGGGACAACCAGCGATAAAAGCAAATTCATACCTGTCAGTATGGAAGCATTGGAAGATTGTCATTTCCGTGGAGGGAAAGATATCATTGCAATTTATACCCAAAATTTTCCCAATTCAAAAATGTTAACAGGTAAAGGTCTTACATTAGGAGGCAGTCACCAGATAAGCAGCTACAGCAATGAATCATATTATGGAGATCTTTCTGCCATTCTTATCGAAAATCTGCCTTTCTGGGCTGATTTCATAAGAACCCCGAGCCAGGAAGTTGCCCTAATGGATGAATGGGAGGCCAAACTTGACATGATCACCCGGGAAACCATACGTTATAATGTCACCAACCTGTCAGGTGTCCCCTCCTGGAACCTTGTCCTGATCAATCACATATTACAATTTACGGGAAAAAAGAACCTGCTGGAAGTTTGGCCAAATCTTGAATTGTTTATCCATGGAGGAGTAAGCTTCACACCGTACCGTGAACAATTTCATAAAGTCATTCCTTCTGCCCACATGAAATATATGGAGGTCTATAATGCTTCCGAAGGATTTTTTGCATTGCAGGACGATCCATCAACGGATGATATGTTACTGATGCTGGATTATGGCGTTTTTTATGAATTCATTCCCGTACATGAGATACAGAATAAAAAACCAATCTCTTTTACCATTAGCGACGTTGAACCAGGAGTGAACTATGCTCTTGTTATCTCAACAAATGGTGGATTGTGGCGCTATTTGATTGGTGATACTGTAACCTTCACCTCAACATATCCACATAAAATCAAGATAACCGGCAGAACAAAACATTTCATCAATGCATTCGGGGAAGAGATCATAATCGACAATGCAGAACAGGCCCTCCGGGTAGCTTGCGAGAAGACCCAGGCAATGATAAAAGACTATACAGCTGCTCCAATCTATATGAGTGACAACACCAAGGGATCACATGAATGGTTGATTGAATTCGAGAAGGAGCCAGCGGATATGGATTATTTTACCAGGATACTGGACAATGCTTTGTGCAGTATCAATTCCGATTATGAGGCAAAAAGATATAAAAACATCACCCTGGAAATGCCAACTGTACATAAAATGAAAAGTGGAACGTTCTATAACTGGTTAAGCATGAAAGGAAAATTGGGAGGCCAAAATAAAGTCCCCCGGCTTTCAAACGACCGCAAATATGTTGAAGAGATTTTCGAGATCTTAAAAAGTTAGTAATGTTCCAAATTGTCCTGATTTTATATTATTTCCTTACTCATTTCGCATTCCTTCAAACCAATTACCAATATGTGGGAGAGCTCAATCTTCCAGGCGAAAAATATTATTCCGATGCAATGGGTAATGTATATATAATTACCGGAAACCGGATTCAAAAATTTAACAGTAAGCTGGTGAAACTATCGGATTATTCCAATGCATTCCTTGGTAATATAACTTCAACTGATGTCTCTGATCCGCTTCGAATATTACTTTATTTCAAAGAATTCAATCAAATCCTGTGGCTTGATAATTTCCTGGTTGAAATGCGAAGTGCAATCAGGCTGGATGACCTGGGACTCGATCAGACTGAGGCTATTTGTTCATCTGCCCAAGGAGGATTCTGGGTATATAACACTCTTGACCAAAAGCTGCAGTATTTCGATGTAAATCTTAATTTGCTTCAAGAAAGTATACATCTGGGATCACTATTAAGTGATTTGGTACCGGCTTCCATGCTGGAGAAAAACCGGCAGATATATCTTAATGTTCCTGGTGCAGGTATTTTAGTTTTTGATCGCTTCGGCACCTATTCCAAAACACTGCCAATTCATCCCGATAAAGAATTCCAGATTACAGACAACAATTGCTTTTATTTCAGGGATCAATCATTTTATAAATACGATCTTGTCACCTATGATGAGACTGAGATACAACTTCCCCAAACTTCTGGTATTCTCTCTGTTATGATCCAACCTGAATACCTTTACCTCGTAAAAAAAGGATCCCTGTTAATCTATAAATGGTCATATTTCAAATAAGGACTATTATAAAGGATCAGGAAAAAATTATTTTTGTACATTAGTGTCTCTACTTTTAAAATCTCTGAATCATGCATATCGCTGTTGCCGGAAATATCGGATCTGGAAAGACCACTCTTACATCGCTGCTTGCAAAACACTATGGGTGGAATCCACATTTTGAAGATGTCGACGATAATCCATATCTGAATGATTTCTACCAGGATATGCAACGGTGGTCATTTAATCTCCAGATCTATTTTCTGAATAGTCGTTTTAATCAGATCCTTGATATCAAAAAATCGGGAAAAGAGGTTATACAGGATCGGACCATTTATGAGGATGCATATATTTTTGCACCAAATCTCCATTCTATGGGATTAATGTCGACACGTGATTTTGAGAATTATTTCACCCTGTTTAACCTGATCAGTTCGCTTATCGATCCTCCCGACCTGATAATATATCTGCGGGCCTCCATCCCCACCCTGGTAAACCAGATCCAGAACAGGGGAAGAAAATACGAAAGCAGTATTCGGTTGGATTACCTTAAACGGCTTAATGAAAGATATGAAGCATGGATTGAATCATATAATCTTGGCAAGCTTCTGATCGTCGATGCCGATAATTACAACTTCCCTGACAGCAGTGAAGACCTGAGTGTGGTCATTGACAAGATCAATGCTGAATTACACGGATTGTTTAAATAGTGTTCGGTTCCCCCGGCAGGGCTAAGGATCTACTTGATTACTATTTTCTTAATAGCAACCAGGTTAAAATTCTGGTCAGTTAATACCAAATTGTATATCCCGGGTTCTGTAATTGCAGATAGATCAAATGAATAGTGATCTTGATGTATTGTCCGCTCGAAAATTGTATTTCCCGACATATCAAATAATCTGAGCTGGTAATTCATTATCTCCCCGTAACCTAAAATATCTATATGTAGTATGTCACTTGAAGGATTGGGATATATTTTTATTTTTGATTCAGTCTGGATCGGATAGATACCCATACTCAAATCAAGGATTAATGTATCAGTTACAGAAACAGTATCAAATAAAGTATAGGATAGTGTATCATAAATTGTGATTGTATCCATGATTGAAATGGTATCATAAAGTGTCAATGTATCGTAGACAGTTATTGTGTCAAATATTTCAAATATTCTAAGACACATTGAATCACAATACAGTGATGCCATTTCAGTATAATCCAATGCTCTATTATACATCCTTATATCATCAATATCTCCTTCAAATGGAGGAAATTCCAGATAACATCCAATAAACAAGGGTTCGTTATTGGACAGGTCAGGTGTATCAGCTTCCGTTATATATGTACACTGTAAGTTAAAGTCGATCCAGGTTTCCCATAAATTTCCATCAATTCTACCAACTACATGATGCCAATTCCCATCGTTTATTGTATCGCGTGAAGGACCCACCAATATATGTCTGCCGGAATTGTTCCGTCCCTGAAGCTTAATACAACCATTATTAATATACAGAATAAATCCCTTATCTTCAGTCGGACTGTATTTGCCAGCAATACAATGAAAATTTTGTGATGTGGTACGAATCCATGCACTTACAACCACTTCACCAGAAATGCCCCTTGGATCTGAACTGCAAATAACGGAATCATTTATACCATCAAATTTAAGTGCGCTTTCTGGTATCCCGAAACGATTTGTCGTAAATGCAGCATCTCCATGGATGGATGCATGGTTATCTAAACCACTTTCATCCAAGGTATCGCCATCAAAAAGGTAAGCTGCAACAAGTCCTTCTACAGGGATTTGTGCACTTACGTTTGGAATTAATAATAGAATGGAAATGAAAACTATGGGTAGCTTATTTTTCATTTTCAGTCAGGCAAATGTGATTTAAAATTAGTATAATCCATCCCCAAAGTCAATTGATTCCATTAAAATTCATTTTATGCCTGCCTGGTGATGAAGATGCCAAATGCAATGATGAATAAAGTGTTTCTCTGATCAATAATTACCAAAATACATTCATATAAGCACAAAAAAGACCGACAGATGAATATCCAATCGGACAATTCCTGCTTTCCTTACCATAAGGATCCATGAACTATATTAAACCAATTTAAACCTGTCAGGATAGACTTGAAATTAAATATTTCGTATATTTGGACCTCCTGAAATGATCTGGAAATGTGGAATAAAAAAACCTTTAATTCTTTTGGGGACCTGAATGTCCAGTTTAAGATCTGGTCCACATTTTTCAGCATTACGGTCATTCGATCTTTGCTCTTCCTAAGGATAAAAATCAGGGTCTGAGTTTCATTTCCCATTTTTCCTTCCGGTTTATAGTAATCCGGGAGGTTATTGTAAAATCGCATCATAATTAAATGGGGAATCATGCTGGAAACAAAATCGTTAACTATAAAATTTACGAAACCTGTATTGGACACGGGTTTTTATACCGGGAACCGGATACCGGTAGATTATTTTGAAACAACCGGAGTGGGTGAGAGTGATATTGCCGTTCATGCCGGATCATATCACCTTGCACTCAAGGCTGCAAACATTGAAATGTGCAATGTAATAACCTATTCATCCATTTTACCGGGAATTGCAAAAATAGTTGAGAAGCCGGTAGTTTTACAACATGGGGCCGTCCTTGAATCCATAATATCGGTTTGCAACGCGGGGAAGGGGGAACTGGCAACAGCCGGGATAATATATGCCTGGTTGTTCGACCGGGTTAATGGATCGAAATATGGGGGGCTGGTATGTGAACACGAGGGTAATTACGATCTGGTAGAACTGGAACGAAGATTGAGAGGAAGCCTGGAGGAGATTTACAAAAGCGGATTCGAACAGGAATATTACCTTGGGGAACCACGCCTTCTAACTGAATCATTCATCCCTCGGAAAATATATGGTACAGCGCTTACTGCCCTTTGTTTCACTTCTTATTACCATCCTTTGCTTACCCGATAAAAATGATACGGTACGGAGACCTGTCCACTGCGTATTCGAATAGAAACAAATCACGTATTGTCATTGTTCCTGTTCCTTATGATGGTACGAGTACCTGGATCAGGGGATCTGCACGAGGTCCTGCCGCCATATTGGATGCATCACGGAACCTAGAACTGTATGATATTGAGACAGGGACGGAGGTTTACAGAAAAGGGATACACACAGATGAACCTGTTAAGGTCCCCGATGCAGCCGAATTAATGGTGCATGAAGTACAAAAAAATGTTTCTCAATGGCTGACCCTGGGGAAATTCGTAGTTACTGTAGGAGGTGAACATTCCATAACTATCGGTGCTGTCAGTGCACACGTCAAAAAATTCCCGAAAATATCTGTTTTGCAATTGGATGCACATGCTGATCTGCGGCCCGAATACCAGGGATCATCTTATAATCATGCGTGTACCATGGCAAGGGTCAGGGAATTGTGCCCGATAACTCAGGTAGGGATTCGAAGCATGGATGCAGAGGAAATGAAATATATCGAACCGGACAGGGTGTTTTACCAGGAAAAAATTATACACCAGAAGATTATTTA
>Ga0209536_100009676_pt1 | contig 14313 bp, 10 predicted proteins | sample DeeMarSeWOR28_12_FD_187461 | JGI IMG/M metagenome (GOLD analysis project Ga0209536, IMG submission 187461) | Marine sediment microbial communities from White Oak River estuary, North Carolina - WOR-2-8_12 (SPAdes) (version 2) | ecosystem: Environmental > Aquatic > Marine > Intertidal zone >...
TCGTATTCCTGGAATATTCGCGTAGACTTCATCGGAAGCCAAGGCGGAACTTTATAGGGAAGCCGATGCGAAAAACCGCGGCTTATTCCGCCTATCTGCTGGATCATTGCCGTCCGTCAGCTCATCCAGCGTTTTACCCCAATAAAAAGTAAGTCAACCGGATGCCGTATCAAATGAGTGCTCCAGGAAGTTCCTGTAGTCTGCAAGCCCGCTGTATAAAGGGAATGTTTCTTCCACGACTATCGGGATATCAACGTCGTATGCCTTCAACAATTCGAGCGATTTGTTCACCTGCCCAGTCTACGGATACATGTGGAAACTGATATAATCAATTTCGCTTGAAATCTTCGTACGCCGGCGAGCAGTAGACCTTTCAGTCCCACGGGCAGCTCGTTTACGATGAAGGTGGCGAATTTGCAGGTTACAAGTTTCAGGTTTCCATTCGGTTCCGAATCCCAACCTTCAAACCTCAAACTTTTGACAAAACCTGATAACTTACAACCTGAAACCTGTGAACTGTTAACAATCCCCTGAGTCACAAAATATTAAATTTGGTTCCTGCCAGAGGCTGAGTTGACTGCCGACTGCGTTTTTACTATTTGGCGTATTGGATGGCCTGGATCGGATCCAGCGCGGCAGCTCGATATGCCGGATACAGGCCGAAAAACACGCCGATTGAAATGGAGAAGACCACGGCCAGCAGGATAAAAAAAGGCGAAAGGCTGAAAGGAAGGCCGGTAAGGAGTGAAATCCCGTGCGCGCCCAGGAGACCGATGGATACACCCAGAACACCCCCCAATCCAGTTAAAGTTCCCGACTCGATTAAAAACTGCCAGAGAATTGACCATCGAACAGCACCGACAGCCTTGCGAATGCCGATCTCGATGGTCCTCTCTGTTACCGAAACCAGCATTATATTCATGATCCCGATTCCCCCGACCAAAAGACCTATGGAAGAAATGGCGGACAGGATCAGGGCTATCGGCGCCGTAAGCCGTTCAATAAAATCGATTGTGGCATCAAGAGACGTCACGTCGAAATCGTTATCTTCATTCGCCTTCAACTTCCGCTGACGGCGCATAATCTGGATAACCTCATCGCTGGCTTCCTCAAGGGAGACGTCGTCCCGCACGGAAGCCATAATATACGGCATATCCATTTCGGTTTCCATGTTGGCCTGGTAGGTTGTATACGGGATAGCGGCAAAATTGTCGGCTACCTCTCCCAATGCCTTCCGTTCCGCAAACGCCCCTACAATTGTAAATTCATCGTCATTGATCCGGATCTTCTTCCCGATTGGATCGGTATTAGGGAAAAGATCGCGTCTCGGGCTGTTGCTCAGGACGACGACTTTAGCGCCTCGCGAGACTTCCGTATCGGTAAACATCCTTCCGTCGGCAAGGTCCAGGCTGTAAATATGGAGCAGCGACTCCTCGGTCCCGATTATAGCCACCATGCGGCTTTTCTGGTTCTGATAACTCAACGTCGGGGGAATCCCCTGGCCTTCAATAACAAACGCAATATGGCTCAAGGTTTTACTGCGGGAAGATATCGCCTGTTTGTCTTCTTCTTCAATGTCCTTACGGCGCAGCATCGACTCATCGAATCCACTGACGAGAAAGTCGAACTTCTGCACCAGCAGCACCGTCTGCTGGTAGCTGCTGATCTCGCTGACGATAGCTGCTCTCAATCCAAGCAGAATAGAGACCATCCCTATCAATGACGACACGCCAATCGCGACACCGAGAATAACCAGCCCGCTCCTCAGCTTGTGCGCAAAGAGCACATCCATGGCGATACCCAGGTTTTCACCAATCAGGGCAGTACGTTTTCGGCTACTCATAGCGCAATGCCTCAATCGGATCCAGTCTGGCGGCCTGTATGGCCGGATAGGCCCCGAAGAAAATTCCCACCAGGAAGGTTACGCTCACGCCGGCCATGATAGACCATATCTTTATGGCATACGGAAGCGGCGAATAAAAGGCAATGAGCGCCGCAACAGTAAAACCTGCAAGGATGCCTATAAATCCTCCGACCATGGACAGCGTGGCCGACTCCACCAGGAATTGCCATAGAATATTCCTGCGGGTCGCCCCCAGGGCTTTACGGATTCCTATCTCCCAGGTTCGTTCCGTGACCGACATCAGCATTATGTTCATTATGATGATTCCACTTACCACGAGACTGATCGAAACAATTCCAACCAGTACAATGAATATTTTTGAGCTGATGGACTGCCAAAGTTCCAGCAGGCTTTTCTGGGAAACCATACCGAAATTATCATCCCGCTTCGGTCCGAGATGGCGCCGGACGCGCATAACCATTCGGGCCTGATCCATGCATTCCGATGCCAGAGCCAGGCTTTTCGGCTTGATGGAAATTGTCAAAGATTGACGGGTGCCGAACAGCTTCTCATACGCCGTAATAGGGATCACTATTGAAAGGTTGGGATTGCTTCCGAGTCCTCTGGGCCGCTGGTCCAGAACACCGATAATCTGGAAAGGCAATCCCGCCACCTTAACATCTTTACCGATGGGATCGATCGAAGGATAAAGCTCTTCCGCAATATCAAATCCTACAACAGCTACATTCCTTTTGCGGATTACCTCCTGGGATGAAAAATGCCGTCCGTCTTTAAGATCGTAATCCCCGAGCATCGGATAGTTATCGGTTCTGCCCTGCACAGAGACCGATTGGACATCGACGCGGCGATGGCGCACATCCACACTGGTAGACAAACCCGCATCCATATATTCCGCCAGCGTGACATGTTCCTGAAGGTAATTAAGATCGGAATAAGTAATCTTCGGATTATGCCTCGATTCCAGGAACTTATCGAAATCGGAGAGGATATCGAGCGCATTCCTCCGCTGCACCTGGAATACACCGGATCCCGAACCGATCATTTCGTTCTCTACATAGGCATTCGCCCCATCAAGGATACTGACGACAGCCATAACCGACATTACGCCGACAATATTCCCCAACAGCGTCAGGAAGGTCCGCAATTTATGCGCCCACAGTTCTTCAAGCGCAATCAGTATTCCTTGCAATAACTGCATAACCGCAACCTTGTCCAATCCGGCAACGTCTGCCTGTAAATAGTCGCTCCGCCTGGTCTGCAGGTTCACTCAGTATACGATTTTTCTCCCGGAGAGTTTCAACTCCGGTCCCAATATAAGCTTTCCCGTCAGATTTCTTGTAAAGCAATTCCTTTCAACTGTTGCGGGGAAGGACGGCTAAATGGTTTTTGACTATACTCTTCGTCCGGGAGTCGTTGAAAAAAGCAATGCCCTCGAGTTGATGCGGTCGATAGGCCTGCAAGTCTGGCCCGAACGAACAACCGGATCCCCGTTCTGACGGGGGCATTCCTCACCGCCGTCTGACTTTCGTTGCATCAATCCTGAACATCTGCAAGCCGGCGCCATGACGCCAGAAGCCGGGATCCTCTCCGGGATAACCGGAGAATGCCTCCGTACCGGCACTCGGAGTTTCAGAAAGAGAAGGCAGATTGAAATTCGCTCCCAATTCAAAGTTCGTGGAATCGATTACACGATACTTGTAAGGATCCCCGGATACACGATCATTTTTCTGTTTGATAAACGTATCGGGGTTCACGTCACAATCAGACAGGGATTGGGGCAGAACGCCCCTGTTCAGGTAATGAAGTTCCACCTTCCTGCTGATATTCGTCAGGTCTGTAATCCTTTGATTATCCTCTTCATACAACCTGGCCTTCGCAGGACTTCCCGCTGTCCAGAATCCGATGCAGATTACCACAAGAATCGTCACAATCAGGGCTGCATATGCAATTTTGCCCGATTTTGTAGCACGGTATTCATTCGAGGGAGCAACTTCGTCGCGGCGAAGATCCCGCAGATAAAAGAAAAGCACAATTCCCGCCATTACGGCCACCACGAGAACCTTCAATACGAACCGTGGGGTAAGATCCCCCGCAAGAAACCGGACAATCAATGTGATAAGGTCCGTGACGATTGAGACGGAAGCAACGAACAAAGTCAGATATGTCAACCACCGACGTACGGGCGATATCCTCTGGCCGGGATTTCTCAAGGCTTCTCGCGTAATAATCCTGTGCATGAACAGTAAAATCGGAAAGGAGACTACAACTGAGGCGATTCCATATCGCAACGAACCGATCGATCGGATCGTCACATCACCAGGCTTCGGAAGATACAGATTGATTAAATCGAAAAGCACCGAGCCCAGGGCGAATACCATCGTATAGAGAGCGGAAAATAGCATCAGGAAGAGGAAAGTTTCCTTGGCTGATCCGGACACACGTTTTCGAGGAACCGGGAGCTGCAGACCGCAATCCACGAATCCATCCAGTGCCGTGTTGATTTCTTTCAAGGTCCAGCCGCCCTCCAACAGACTCCGGCTAATATCCTCCCGGGATACTCCACGAAGCAGAGCTTCCTGCACAAAGTCGGTTAATTGCGTATTCATAGTTCTCTCCATTCCAAAGCGGCATAAAACTCAGCTCACATTCCTTAGCCGTTATTGAATATTTTCCACGCATTTCTCGAGCCAGTATCAAGGCCTGTTAAATATTTGACATAAGACGATTTGGAGATATAGATTTATTTAAAAAAGATTTCTATGGACACAAATTGTACATATAATATACGTTCATTGCATGAAAAAAATTTATCCTGTGAAAACCGTCAGTTTTTTTGTCCTCTTGCAGATGCGGCAAACACAAATCCATTCAGCGACGACTAACAGAAGCTTCGATTGAAAATTGCCGATTGCGATGCCTCCGTACCAACATCTGAGCCTGTGAATAGTATTGTAGCAAGGGTTGCGGAAAAACTACGCAAGCTGGAAATAGAAGACCGCGCCGACTTTACCCGCTACTATCTGCAAGTCTCCAGTTGGGAAATATCTTTCGATTAATGCCCATACTGGTTATCTGGAAGTCTGAAAGAGCAAGTTTATGTGAACCTTGGCATTCTTTATATTTACAGCCCTCCTTATACTCCGACTCATCGTAGCCCCTTGAAAACATAATTATTGAAAAAACACTTGACATTCTGAATCAGATTTCATATTGTAAAATAGTTTATGATATAAATTAATTTATATCATTATATCAAGGAGGCAAAAATGGAAAAGGTAACCGATAGTCAGATTGAAAAACTGATGGAGGATATTTCCTTGATAAAGTCGGCCATCAGCCGAAACAAAAATGTGACTCGAATGATATTGTTGCCGACCCATTTTAAATTGCTGTACTTGGTTTCGGGTATTAGCATAATAGGATTTTCGTTGGTATTCTATTTGTTACTGGAACATTACGGTAATTACACTGCGATACCCGACAATTCTAAAAACCTTGTAATCGCCTTAATTGTGCTGGTTTGGATTTTGTTGGTTTTTATTAAATACTATAAATGGAGTGACTCGCTGTCGAAGATCGATGAGCGATACGGCCTGGAATATGGTCTTAAAGGAGCGTTCTCTTTTCCTATCGTAAATGTTGCAATTCCACTCGTGATATTGACCATTGTCATTTGCATGTTCTTTGTTAAACACGACCTTGCATATTACGTTATTCCTGCGGTTTCCATCGGCGTGGGCCTACTTCATAACTTTTACGGCAGTGTAACGCATCTTTGGCAATGGATTGCAAGTGGATATTGGTTTTTGGCTACTGGTCTTTATTTGCTGGTATTTGGACCTGTATCTGTCCCTTTGGCCCTTTCAATATCATTAGGAGGCGGCTGCATATTGTTCGGTCTTACTGGCTGGATTCCCCAAGCAATGAAAAAGGAATAAAAAAGTGGCAGCTATAGATAAAATCATCCACGAACCAGCCCGTCTACTTATATTGACTTACTTGGCTAGCAATGAAAAAGATGAGATTAGCTTTAACGAACTTTTGGAGAATCTGGCACTAACTTCAGGCAATTTGTCGATCCAGTTGAAAAAACTCAAGGAGGCCAAATACCTGGAAATCAGCAAAACGTTTAAGGACAACCGACCGTACACTGCAGTTTCAATTTCCCCACAAGGCATAGCTGCCCTTGACCGTTATGTCGAAGGTATGAATGCAATAATCAAATCGCTAAAAAAATAGGCTCTTTAAGATGGCATTTTTTCAAAATGCTCTCCGATACAGATGTATAGAATACATATTAAAATTCTCGACTATTAATGCCCGGGTATCAATGTTATCAATAAGGGGCAACCCCTATTTCTACTTAATCGTGAGACTCCACCTAACACTGCATGCACCCATCAGCTTTTATGGTCGCATTCTTTTCAAACCGTAGTAAAATCAAGGCCTGAAATTCAACGAAAATGACATAATACCTCTTGTCAGAAACCCAAGGGCAGGTTTCGATAGGGAAGGAGACTTTAAAAAAGGCGTTTATTATACCTACACGCAGGGAATGGATGCTATAACCGCAGCAATTTGAATCAGGATATATGGCAATATGTTTTTTAATAAACAATTTCGAGAAATGAAAAACAAACGAATTATAATTCTCCTTGCGATCTCAGTCGTGGCACTGGGCATCTATTCGCCCTCCATCCTCGCTTGCAACGCCCTTGTTGTTGGAAATAAAGCATCCGCCGATGGCTCCGTGCTCTTCGGCCACGTGGAGCAAAACGGCGGCCGTTACATCCTCAACTTCCGAAAAATCCCAAGAAGACAATATGAAAAGGGATCACTCGTTACTCTCCGCAACGGCGGAACTCTCCCCCAAGTCGAAGAAACATACGCCTTCCTCTGGTCCCAAAATCCTTCCCTCGTTTTCAGCGATACCTATATCAACGAATGGGGTGTCGCGATTAGTAGCAACGCATGTCCGTCGCGCGAGGATTCCCTGCGGAAACTCGTCGAACGCGGAGACATCGTCGATGGCGGCATTGACTACATGCTCCGCCGCCTCATCGTGGAAAGAGTCAAAACCGCCAAAGACGGCGTGATGCTTGCAGGTGAACTGATCGAGAAATTCGGGTACCCCGCCCTAGGAAGAACACTGACCATCGCCGATCCCAACGAGGCCTGGCTTCTTTCCATGGTCCGGGGAAAGCACTGGGTCGCGCAACGCGTCCCCGACGATGCCGTTGTTATTCTCCCCAATGTGTATATCATCGGCGAAATCGATCTGGAAGACACGGATAACTTCCTTGCCTCGCCCGACATCATCGACTATGCCGTCCAGCGAGGCTGGTATGATCCGGAATGCGGCGAACCCTTCAGCTTTCGTTCCGCATACGGACCTCCGGGATCGGCCGGAAGAATCGATCCGCGCCAGCAACGTGCACAAAACCTCGTCCTTGGCAAGGACGCAGAACCCAGCGACGGCGAACCTCTTCCCTTCTCAATCGAACCCGACCACAAACTCTCCGTCCAGGATATTATCCGTATCCTGCGCGATCACGGTGACGAAAAAGGAAGAGGCCGGCTTTGCAACAGTTCCTCGCAGGAAGCCGCCGTATTCCAGCTGAGGAACTGGTTGCCTAAGGAAATCGGTTGCATCTATTGGAAAACCTCCGCTGAACCTTGCACGAGTGTCCTGCTCCCATGGTACATCGGCATCACCGAAACTCCTGCTTCCTACTTTAAATCCGTCTCTGTAGATTCCCAGATTTCTCTCGACTATCAGTTCAAACCCCCTGCAGACACTTTCACCCCGGACGAAAGCTTCGACTGGTGGACCTTCAAAAACCTTCAAGACAAGGCAAACTCGAATTACGTTGAGAATATCAAAACCATCCGAAATACTTGGGATCCCTTTGAAAACAGGATCTTTTCTGCCCAGGAGGAAACCGAAAGGAAAGCCCTCGAACTCTTCGAGGAAGACCCTAACGAAGCAAAATTCTTTATCACCGACTACTCCGCATCACTTGCCAGAGAAGCATCTGAGATTGCTAAAACGCTTGCAAAAACTTTTGCGAAAAAGTGAAACCCGGGTGATTGGGTGATTTCAGGCCAGTCATTGGCGATCGGTTACTGATAAGTGAGGAATTACAGTTGGGCTGAGCTTCTGAAGCGGGTATTCGAGATCGATATCATGGAATGCCCTGAATACGGCGGCTGTATGCGGATTCTCTAGGCAATAAACCTCCTGAGGCCATACGGATCATTCTCGACTGTCTCGGCCTGCCTTCCAGACCACCGCCAGCCTTTGCCTAAGCTGAATCTTTGATTCAACCGGCTTCGGCCGACAGGCCTGCTTTCCCCGCAGTTGGAAAATATCTTTCGATTAACGCTCATTCTGGTTATCTGCAAGTCTCCCTGCATGACTCAATAGCGGATCTAGGGCCATTTTCAATATTTCAGGATTTTTCTTTTTCAGACTGTAGTAAAATTGCCTACTGAAATTCAAGAATAGTTTACATAATACAACTGATCGGAAGCCAAGGCGGAAATTTATCAGGAAGCCGATCCGAAAAACCGCGGCTATTCCGCCTATCGGCGCCCAAAGGCACACGATGTAATGCCTGTCGCCTCTATTACAAAGTTGATGACGGCAATGGTGATTCTGGGTTCACTATGGAGGATATAAGGTATTCGGCAGGATAGATAAAGAAATTGAAGACAGTGAGATCAAAATTGGGATGGATATGAAAACGGCGGTCAATACATTGCCAAACGGCCAGTTGAATTATGTTTTTCAAAAGGCTTGACAGGCGGGTATCCATTCCATCCACAGATTAACGAATAAAGAATAACGGACAGGTCTTGGGGCATGTCTGCATAATAGAGGATTTCCATGACAGCTTTGCTTGAAGGTGTTCGCGTGCTTGATCTTTCCCTGGTATTGGCCGGGCCCTATTGTGCCATGATGCTGGGAGATCTCGGTGCGGATGTCATAAAGATTGAACGACCCGGGATCGGAGATGATACACGGTACTGGGGACCTCCTTTTACTGAACATGGCGGGGAGAGTGCCTATTTTCTGTGTGTCAATCGAAACAAGCGCAGTATTACCGTGAACCTGAAAAAACCTGAAGGAGTTGAAATTATAAAGGCTTTGGCCGCGAAGTCGGATATCTGCCTTGAGAATTTCACGCCCGGAACCACCGATAGACTGGGAATCGGCTATGAGGCCCTTCGAAAGGTGAATCCCAGTATCATTTATTGCTCCATCACCGGATTCGGTCCTGACGGTCCTTACCGAAATCGTGCGGGATATGATCTGGCAGTTTCGGCTTTTGGAGGATTGATGGGGATTACGGGTGAGCCGGAGGGTCCTCCAGTCAAAGCCGGCGTGGCAATGACCGATATCATGACCGGGATATATGCGCAGGGTGCCATTTGTGCCGCTCTTTTTACGCGTGAAAAGAGCGGAATCGGCCAGCGTATCGATATTTCACTTCTCGAAACTCAGGTTTCGGCCTTGGCAAACATGGCTAGTTCCTACCTCATTTCCGGTAAAGTTCCACAGCGGTGGGGTACGGCGCACGAGACCATCGTTCCCTATCAGGGTTTTGAAACAAAGGATAAATACATCATTATTGCTGTCGGGAACGATCCGCTGTTTGCCAAATTCTGCAAAGTTCTCGGGATTCCTGAAGTTGCAGAAGATCCGCGCTTTAAAACCAATCCGCTGCGCGTAAAGAATCGCCAGGAGTGTGTCAACGTCCTGGCTCCTATTTTAATGACTAAAAAGCGTGATGAGTGGATAGAGTTATTGAACGCCGAATCCATACCATGTGCCCCCATTAATGCTATGGATGAAGTCTTTACGGATCCGCAGGTTTTGCATCGCGGTATGCTGACGGAGGTGGATCACCCCACTGCCGGAAAAGTCAAATTGGTCGGGATTCCGGTCAAGTATTCCGAGACCAAGGCAACGATTAGAATGCCTCCTCCCCTTCTTGGAGAACACACCCAAGAGATCCTGAGTGAGATTCTTGGATATGAGGATACTAGGATTGAGAAACTGAAATCGGCAGGTGTGATATAGCGGTGTATCTATTCCAATTCACAGTGGGGAAAGCCGGCATTCGTTTGCTAATCCAGAATTCAGAGATCGAATCCGACACAGATGATTGCACTGAAAAGCAACGAGCCAGAAAAGACGAAAAAAGCCAAACCGGTTGTCATCATCCAAGGAATTACAGTTGGTCCGAGTTATTAAAACGTGGGTTCGAAATTGACGTTCTAGGATGCCCCCGATGCGGCAGCCGCATGCGAATCCTCTGCGCAGCCAATCCTCCTGAGGACACACGGAAGATTCTCGACTGTCTCGGCCTGCCTTCCAGACCTCCGCCAACCTTCGCCTAAGCTGAATCTTTGATTCAGCCGGCTTCGGCCGACAGGCCTGCTTTCCCCACAGTTGGGAAATAACATTCGATTAATGCCCATTCTGGTTATGTGCAAGTCTTCCTGCATGACTCAATGGTGGATCTACGGCCATTTTCAATATTTCAGGCTTTTTCGTTTTCAGACTGTAGTAAAATTGCCTGCTGAAATTCAAGAATAGTTTACACAGTACAACTGATCGGAAGCCAAGGCCGAACTTTATAGGGAAGTCGATCCGAAAAACCGCGGCTTATTCCGCCTATCGGCATTCAGTCTGATCCGGCCGGAAACATGCAGATGGATTTTAAATCTTCTCCAGTGCCGCAAGGACCTTATCGGGCGTTATCGGAAAATCGAGGATCCATTTTCCCGTTGCATTATATATGGCGGAAGACGTAATCGCCGCCATGGCAGCCCCGATATTTTCTCCGATTCCGTTCGAGCCGTATGGGCCGTATCCGAGATGGCTCTCGTTCAGGAAGCATTGGACGGTCGGGTAATCGTTCATCGTTCCAAGATAATAATTGATGTGATCGAAATTTAGCCCGATTCCGGTTTGGGGGCAATACACCTTTTCCTCCGTCGCGCTCTTTCCGAGGCCCATGACTGCGCCGCCGTATTGTTGCCCCTCACATCCCTGGCGGTTGAAAATATGTCCGACATCGTTAACGCATACGATGTCGGTTATGAATACCATTCCGGTTTCGACATCAATCTCGGCTTCGATGAAATGGGCCTGGCGGCTCATGATAAAGGTCTCTCCCATCCCCATCATACCCATCATCGCGCCCATCATTCCGCCCGGTCCATTTGATTCAGGATGAACTATAATGGAACTACCGCCGGCGCCCATGAATCCGCCGCCGCTTCCTACGACATCGCTCACGGCCATTTTTTCGTCAGGATTGGATTTTTCGAAAATCATGCCATCCTGGATATCAAAATCTTCAATATTACGGCTCTGACTCTGGTCGGAAGAAAAACCGGGAAATCTCCCTCTTCCCCTGCCGAACATGAATGCGGGCATCATGCTCATAGAACCCGATCCTACGGCGCGCTCCAGGATTTTCTTTTTCATCTCCCGTGCGGATTGTATCAGCTGCGGCAGCGCACTGACTGTGCCGGCGGAGCTGGCCGGCTGTGAGAGGCAGTAGGTGCTGTTTTCGACGTGCTGTACCTGTATACGAACGTCCTCGTATTTCATCCCCGATTCAGCGGCAACAACTCTCCGGTAACTGGATTCGGTATCGACCCCCATATCACAGCGCAGTCCGAGGATCGTGAGCTTTCCGTCGCACAGCATCAACCCGGCACTGGAGGGCAGAGGCATTCCGACTCCCCAGTTCCATTCATTGATGGAAGTGAAACCCATGCCGTGCATCCTGCCATTGGCCAGTTTCTTCGTGCCGGGGGCGTGCCATTTCCGATCCCAGTCAATGGCCTTCTTGCCCATTTCGACAACCTCTTTCAGGCTGTGCCTTTGCGGGAATCCATTCTGCTTCTGATATTCCGTAATCCACTCCCAGTCATGTCCCTGGCAGCCGTCATTGATCAAAGCCACCTCGGTCGGATCGAGTCCGAATTCCGCTGCGACACGATCGAACATGACATTGTGGGGCACACAGCAAGCAGCCCCGTGCCGGAAGCATTCGGTAAATCCCTTATTGGTGAGAGCCCATGTCTGCGTTCCGCGTATATTCTCGATTTTGGTGCATTCAAAGGTCTTGTCAATGCCGGGATTTCTCTGCCCCGTGACGTCCCAATGATACGCCGTAATGGTTCCGTCTTTTTTGGCGCCCACCTTGCAGCGATAGGTGCCGAATTCATCCCCGCCGCAGTAGAAGCCGCTTTCATCGTAGAGCAGCTTCACCGGTCTGCCAACGGCTCTGCGCGCCAGAATCGCCGCCATACGAACAAACGCGGTAGAGTAGCCGAGCCAGGCCAGTCCCCCAAACCAGGAGCCCTGATAGGGAAAGGTTACGTTGATTTTCCGCCATTGTTGGGTCAAGGATTCACTCGTATAAGCCGCTCTGTCGCTGGATGGATTACCAGGACTAGGGGGTCGGGTAAATCCGTCCGGACCTCCACGGCTGCCAAAGCCGCCCGGACCTCTGGGGCCACCAAAACCGCCGAAAGGCATGCCCGTCCCGCTCATGCCGCCGGAACCGATACTGTTCCTCGGATTGGACTGTTGATGCACATAAAGATCGATGGAATCGTTTTTCCACTGGGCCACACAAACCATGGCTTCAGTGCCCGCAACGGAATTCATGCCTCTTTTAATTTTATATTCAATGATTTTATCCGCTTCCTCAAAGCCCCTTTCGACATTCCCGAACTCCCTGTTCTGCGAAGAAATGACGTTCGGCCCGCTGCTGTTTCCGCCTCCGAAGCCTCCCATCCAGCCGCCCCGGCCCATGCTCATACGGGTTACCTCCGGCATGATCTTTTGGGCGTCCGGTTTTGCGGCTTCTTCCATGTCCAGGATGAACGGCAGTTCCTCCCATTCTATCTTAATGAGCTTGAGTGCCCGGTCGCAGGTCTCCTCGCTGTCTGCAACAACGACGACTCCCATGGGGTGTTGATAAAAATCGCTCGTTCCCGGTAGGGTGAGAATGTTAAAGCCCATGGAGATTTCACTGCCGGGCGCACCGTCTTCAGCAATATCCTGGTCCTGGTAGGTAAGAATATCTCTAACGCCCACAAGCGTTTTCGCCCGGCTGGTGTCGATGCTGATGATCTTTGCGGCCGCATGCGGTGAAGTGAAAACTTTTGCGTATAACATGCCGGGAAGGCATACGTCTCTGGTATATATCCCGTTTCCCGATACCCTGTCATACGCATCCTGACGGGTCATTTTGCTCTTTTTACTTTCATCGGATTCGGGCATTACCCAAGTCCATTGTTGATCAGCCATTTGTCATCCCCTTTGTCTGGCCCGAATGTATAATATGCGCCCCAAAGCACTCGCCTCCAAATCACAGGTCGATGCATACGCATACATACGATGAATACGTTTCCAATAAAAAATATGTTTCGTTTCCGGTTAACAGACAATGAAAGTTATCGCTTTCGGCAGAGGAGACTGGTTCAACTTCATCTGGGACGACGATATTGCTCTGCATAGAAATCCGGTGGCTTAGTCTGAATCAGCAATTTGGTGCCATATAAGTTCACTTGTTTCTTCTGTAATTCCATAATGGAATTTACCTGGTCATTGATAAAATGCACCTGGGCTTGACTCGCAAACGCCAATGTTTCTTGCTGCCATAAATTCCTCTTTACATTCTGGTTGAATGTTATTTAATTTTGTTATGAGTGCTGCTTTTTTCATCAATGGATTGGCTGATACCGGACTTCACAGCCTGTTTAAGAATCCCAAATCCGTTGACCTAAAGCAGACGACTTCGAATCGCCTGGGAACACTGCGATGAGAGCAATCATAAAACTGGCATTGAGTAAATGGTTCGCGATAGGGCTTGGATTGGCACTCGCCGGCTGTGTCACAGCGCGCCAGACTGCTTTACCTCCCACGATATCTACTGCAGAAAAAGAGGGCTTCTGGCCGACCTCAACGTGCAGGGGATGCCACGATCAGATTGTGGCGCAGCACCTCGAATCATCACACGAAATGTCCTTTACGAATCCGGTTTTTCAGGCCCAGTATCTCAAGGATCTGCTGCCCAGGGCTGAAAAGGATCCAGATCTCCTGGCAGAAGCGTTGGAATGCATATCCTGCCATGAGCCGATCTCTTACGTCACTAAAGGTCCCAGCGCGATAAGGCTTGAGGACATCGATCCTGAAATGAATGGAGTAACGTGCGATGTCTGCCATACCATTACGGGATACCGCGCTCCGAGGCCGCAGAACGGCAACTATATCGTCGCACCGGGTGAAACGAAGCTGGGGCCTTTGAAAAGCGATAACAACTGGCATCATGCCTATTCGGAAATTCAAACTAGGAGCGAAATCTGTGCTGTCTGCCATGAAGCCGTAAACCATCATGGATTCCAAATTAAAGCGA
>Ga0209536_100009678_pt1 | contig 14312 bp, 11 predicted proteins | sample DeeMarSeWOR28_12_FD_187461 | JGI IMG/M metagenome (GOLD analysis project Ga0209536, IMG submission 187461) | Marine sediment microbial communities from White Oak River estuary, North Carolina - WOR-2-8_12 (SPAdes) (version 2) | ecosystem: Environmental > Aquatic > Marine > Intertidal zone >...
ACTTCCAGCGGTAGAAGCTCTGTTCGGAAATACCGTGTTCACGCACCAGGTCGGCCACCTTGGCGCCCGCCTCATGCGCCTTGAGTATGCCGATGATCTATTCTTCGCTGTAGCGTTTGCCCTTTATTTCGAGACCTCCCTTCGGTCAACTTAACGGGAAATCTCTCACTTGTCTTGGTTACCCTAGCGGGGGAAAGGTCATATTCAGCCAAGAGTTGCTGAAACCCGCATTTTAACTGGTACCGGAGGCCGGACTTGAACCGGCACGCTATTGCTAGCATCGGATTTTGAATCCGACGTGTCTACCAATTCCACCACTCCGGCGTGTGAGAAAGTGTATCCAGGCTACTGGTCCTGGTTGCCATTAACACAATGGATTCCCGCTTCCGCGGGAATGACGTGTGTGGGACGTGCGGGGCGTATTGTAGCGAATGCGGTTAATAGTTAACAGTGAATAGTGAACAATTTCAGAAACTTCGCGGCCACAGCGTGTTTGCGCCGCTGCGTTGAGATTTGCCCGGTATATCAGGGGAAAACTTTTTTGAATGGTTTTACCGTCACCGAGGCATATACACCTGCGTGCTGGTAGGGATCATCAGCTGCCCAGGCCTGTGCGTCTTCCAGTGAATTGAATTCGGCCACGATCAGGCTGCCGGAGAATCCGGCTTCACCGGGATCTTCGGTGTCGATGGCCGGGTGAGGCCCCGCCAGGACCAGGCGGCCCTCGTCGAGCAGTGCGTTGAGCCGTTCCAGGTGCGCCGGTCTTGCCGCCATCCGGTTCTGCAGGCTGTCGTCCACGTCCCGGGCAATAATTGCATATAGCATCACTTGTTTTCTCTGTTAACTATTCACTGTTCACTGCTATTGCTGTGCCTCAGTATCTGATTCTTCTTCCTCTTCTTCCTGGATGAAACGCGCCAGGTATATGGCCTGCAGGATGACGAAAATGATGGTCAGGCCCATGAGTCCAAACAGCTTGAAATCGACCCAGGTTTCCATGCGAACGCTCGCTTCCTCGAGCGGCCGAAAATAGAAGGCGACATACAGGTTGGCGGCGCCACTGATCAGGAAAAAAGCGACCCAGGACAGGTTCAGGCGTGTCCATACATAATCGGGCAGGTCGAGCTGGCTGCCCATCATGCGCTCGACCAGGTTCTTTTCGCCGATGAAGATGCTGAGCAGAAATGCGCCGGCGAACACCCAGTTAAGTACGGTGGGTTTCCACTGGATGAAGGCCGGGTCGCCGATGATGATGGTGATGCTGCCCAGCACCGTAATGAGCGCCAGTGAGAACAGGTGCATGCGCTCGATTTTGTGTGCCTTGATCCAGTTGTAGCCGACCTGGATGAAGCTCGCGACGATGGCAACGCCAGTCGCAATGAGGGTGGCATTGATGTGCTCGGGTCTTTCAGGATTTATCAGGCTGCCGATGAAGGTGTTGTCGATCAGGAATTTCGCCTGATAGAAGCTGACAAAAAACAGAATAATCGGAAAAAAATCAAATAGTAATTTCATAAACCTGATGCTGGATATCGCTTGAGCTTGCTGATGCCATTGATTGTGGAGCGGACATTATAGTGGTTTAACAGCCACTAGGATAGAATGCGCCGTTTGAAAAAAGCAGTGAACAGGTAACAGTGAAAAGTTAACAGCGAACAGTGAAAACCATATTTCCCGGCTGCCGGGATTTTGCCCGGTTTTGCACTGTTAGCTGTTAGTTGTTCACTGAAATATTATGAGCCAGTATTTCGAAATTCATCCGACCAATCCGCAGTTGCGACTGATACACCAGGCGGTGGAAATCATCGATGCCGGTGGTGTTATCGCGTACCCTACGGATTCGAGCTATGCGCTGGGTTGCCATATCGGTGACAAGAAAGCGCTGGAACGCGTGCGCCGTATCCGCAAGATTGATGACAAGCATAATATGACACTGGTGTGCAGTGATTTGTCTGAAATCTCAACTTACGCGAAGCTCAATAACCCGGATTATCGCATGCTGAAATCGCTGACACCGGGGCCTTATACATTCATTTTGAATGCGACCCACGAAGTGCCGCGCAGACTGATGCACCCCAAGCGCAGGACCATAGGCATTCGTGTGGTGGATCATCCCGTGGTCAGAGCGATACTGGATGAACTGGGGCAGCCACTGATGAGCACCACGTTGATTTTACCGGGTCAGTCGCTGCCGATGACCGAAGCGGAAGAAATTCGCGATGTGCTGGAGCGTCAGATAGACCTGGTTATCGATAGCGGCAATTGCGGCATCGAGACCACCACTGTAATTGATCTCACAGGCGATGTACCCGTGCTGGTGAGAGAGGGCATGGGGCGCGATCATGGACTCGACTCGTCCGCAGCCTGACATTCACTGGATAAACATCGTAAACTAGCGCGCACTAAAACAATAATTCATTCCATTGCAACAGATTCTCTACACTATAGCCATCTGGGCGGTCCCCGTATTATTTGCCATTACCCTGCATGAGGCGGCACATGGCTGGGTGGCCAATAAACTGGGTGACCCGACAGCACGCCAGCTGGGTCGCATTACCATGAACCCGATCAAGCACATCGATCCGGTGGGTACTATCGCGATACCGCTCGTCCTGGTCATGCTGAGCGGTTTCATTATAGGCTGGGCCAAGCCTGTGCCGGTGGACATGCGCCATTTCAAGCAACCCTTGCTGGATATGGCGTTGGTGGCGCTGGCGGGACCCGCGTCCAACTTCTTGATGGCCTGCGGCTGGGCCTTGATGATAACACTCAGCACGACAGCGCTGGCCGAGACATCGATTGCGGTTTATCTGTTTCAGATGGGCAAGGCCGGCATGACGATCAATCTAATACTGATGGTGCTCAACCTGATGCCGATCCCGCCGCTCGATGGCGGGCGCGTGGTCGCCGGTGTTTTACCCAAACAGGTGGCATGGTCATACATGCGCATCGAGCCATACGGCATGTGGATCATCCTGGCGCTGCTGCTCAGCGGCGTACTGGGTAAAATCCTGTGGCCGGTCGTGCTCCGGTTCGAAGCCATCATCAGTGCAATCTTTATTTTCTAGGGAGTTCAATTGAATACCGCTACAAGACAACGCGTTTTATCGGGTATGCGGCCAACGGGGCTGTTGCACCTGGGCCACTATCACGGCGTGCTGAAAAACTGGGTCAACCTGCAGCATGAGCATGAGTGCTTCTTCTTTGTTGCAGACTGGCATGCGTTGACCACGCATTACGAAGATCCGCGCATTATCGAGCAGAGCGTGTGGGACATGGTGATCGACTGGCTCGCGGCCGGTATCAGCCCGGGCGCGGCGAAAATTTTCATTCAGTCGCGCGTGCCTGAGCATGCCGAGCTGCACACGCTGTTGTCGATGATTACGCCACTGGGCTGGCTGGAACGCGTGCCCACCTACAAGGACCAGCAGGAACTGCTGAAGGAGAAGGACCTGGCGACTTACGGCTTTCTCGGTTACCCGTTGCTGCAGAGCGCGGACATACTCATATACAAGGCAGGGCTGGTACCCGTCGGCGAGGACCAGGTCGCGCATGTGGAGCTCACCCGTGAAATCGCCCGGCGTTTCAATCACCTGTATGGTCGCGAGCCGGGTTTTGAAGACAAGGCGGAACAGGCCTGTGCCAAGATGGGCAAAAAGAATGCACGCATGTTCAAGGAGTTACGCAGGAAATATCAGGAGCAGGGTGACCAGGAGTCGCTAAATGTCGCACAAGCCCTGCTGGGTTCTCAACAGAATATCTCCATCGGTGACAAGGAGCGCCTGTACGGCTACCTTGAAGGTCAGGGCAAAATCATACTGCCTGAGCCGCAGGCACTGCTGACGCCGGCATCGAAAATGCCGGGCCTGGACGGGCAGAAAATGTCCAAGTCTTACGCCAACACCATCGCGTTGCGCGACCAGCCGGACGACATCAGCCACAAGCTCAGAACCATGCCGACCGATCCCGCACGGGTACGGCGCAATGACCCGGGTGATCCGGACAAGTGCCCGGTGTGGCAGTTTCATCTCATCTACTCGGATGACGACACCCGTGACTGGGTGCAGAATGGCTGTCGTAATGCAGGCATTGGCTGTGTAGAATGCAAGCAGCCGATCATTGATAGCGTGCTCAAGGAACTGAAGCCGATACAGGAGCGCGCCAGGGAGTACGAGAACGATATGACGACTGTTCGCTCCATCGTTGATGAGGGTAACGAAGCCGCACGCGAAGTTGCGCGTGATACACTTGATGATGTTCGTAAAGCCATGGGTATAGCTTATTTCTAATGACTGATCCCGTATCGCAACAGCCAGCTCCGCCACGCCAGGGCGAAATGCCATTCGCGCTGGTCGCGGGTGAACCGCTGACCGTCATTCCCAAAGACCTGTATATTCCGCCCGATGCGCTGGAAGTTATCCTTGAGGCGTTCGAAGGTCCGCTGGATCTGCTGCTTTACCTGATCAAAAAACAGAATCTCGATATCCTGGATATTCCTATCAAGGATATAACCGTTCAATACGTGCAGTACATCGAAATGATGCAGATCATGCGCATCGAGATTGCTGCAGAGTACCTGTTGATGGCGGCAATGCTCGCTGAAATCAAATCACGCATGCTGCTGCCGCGCCCGACCGAAGAAGAAGACGAGGACGATCCACGCGCTGAACTGGTGCGAAGGCTGCAGGAATACGAGCGCTTCAAAAAGGCGGCGCAGGATATCGACGAACTGCCGCGTATGGACCGCGATACTTTCAGTCCATCGGCAGAATTACCCGAGATACACCACGACAGGCCTCAGCCGGAAATCGATTTGCGTGAGCTGTTGATGGCATTCAAGGACGCGATGTCACGTGCAGAAATGTATACCCATCACCAGATACAGCGAGAAGTGCTGTCTGTGCGGGAACGCATGAGCAGGGTGCTCGACAGGATATCGGCAGAAGATTTCACCGACTACAGAACATTATTCAGCATCGAAGAAGGACGCCGCGGCGTTGTCGTTACCCTGCTGGCGATCCTGGAACTGGTAAAAGAACAACTCATTGACATGGTGCAATCGGAACCGTTTTCACCGATACACATTAAGGCGGCCGGTAACAGCCAGGCCGGCTCGCCGAAAGAGGATTGATCATGGAACAACAAAAATTAAAAAATATCATCGAAGCAGTCCTGATGTCAGCAGAAAAGCCTTTGAAGGTGAATGATATAGAAGTCCTGTTCGCTGGCGATAATGACATGCCTGCGCGCGATGAAATTCGCAGGGCCTTGAAGGAACTGGGTGAGGAATATGACAGCCGTGGTTTTGAGCTGAAAGAAGTGGCCAGCGGTTTTCGTATACAGGTCAGGCAGGATTATTCACAGTGGATCGGACGCCTGTGGGAAGAAAAACCGGCGCGTTACACAAGAGCCTTGCTCGAAACCATGGCGCTGATTGCCTACCGCCAACCGATTACCCGTGGTGAAATCGAGGAAGTACGTGGCGTCAGTGTCAGCTCTAACATTATCAAGACCTTGTTGGAGCGGGAATGGATCAAGGTGCTTGGCCACAAGGATGTACCCGGCAAACCTGCACTGTATGGCACGACAAAAGAATTCCTGGATTATTTCAACCTGAAGTCGCTGGAAGATCTTCCGAGCCTGGCCGAGATCAGGGACCTAGATAAGATCCACCGGGAGCTTGATCTTGATATCGATAATACGGATACCGCCCGGGAAAACCTCGATGACGAATCAACAGGTACAGACACGGAAGCCGGTTCCGAAGAAGTCGATGAAGCCACTGAAGAAGTTGATGAAGCTGCAGACGTCAAGACAGTTCCAGCTACAGCCGATAATGATGCGTCTTTTGAAGAACAAAGTGATGCGGAATCAGCCGATGCTGAAACCGGCTCTGAGGAGGAAGGCGAATATAGCGATCTGAACACGGTTGCAGCTGAGGCCGATGATGTTGAGCCTGTTTCAGGGGCGAGACATTCCGGGACTTCCGATACTGAAACAGGTTCTGAAGAAGCGGATGAAGATCCGGCTGTAAACAGTGTGGCGGCGGAAGCTGATGATGACGAGTCTGTTGAAGAAGATGACTTTGCTGAATCTGAGCCACGGGCACAGTCAGTAGCCGGTTAGTACACCTTCCCTGAATCGAGTGGGTCAACTCCGGATGTTAGCCGCAGAGCTTGGTAGTTTCGTAGGAGCGGCTTTAGCCGCGAATTGTGATCGATTGGCAGGGCGTTTATTGCCGCAAATAACGCCAATGACGCGAAATTATAAAATAATTAAAAATATGTTTGCGCATTTCGCGTTGTTCGCGGCTAAAGCTGCCCTTGCGTCTACTGCAATCCGGATCAATACAACAAAACGTGAATTTGCCTCTGCACCTTTGCGGCGAAAGTTTTATCGTACAAACCTCCAAGCCCGGTGAAGACCCTGGATTAACAATGTCCGAAGAACGCGTACAAAAAGTACTGTCGCGCATGGGTTTTGGCTCGCGCCGTGAAATCGAACGCTGGATCGAGCAGGGACGCGTCAAGGTTAATGGCGAAGCCTGCACCCTGGGTGACCGGGTCAAGCCGGGTGACCGGGTCCAGGTTAACGGCAAGCGTATCATCGTGCGCGAGGAAAAGCAGGAAGAAACGCGCGTCATCATGTATCACAAACCCGAAGGAGAAGTCTGTACACGCAGCGATCCCGAAGGCCGCCCCACGATTTTCGACCACCTCCCAAAGGCAGGGCGTGCACGCTGGGTCAGTATTGGCCGCCTTGATATAAACACCAGCGGTCTGCTGTTGTTCACCACCAACGGTGAACTGGCCAATCGCCTGATGCATCCATCGAACGAAATAGAGCGTGAATACGCGGTACGCGTCAACGGCACAGTCACAAAAGATATTCTCAGCCAGCTTAAAACAGAAGTCATGCTCGAAGACGGGTCTGCGCATTTTGATGACATCCAGGACGGTGGTGGTGAAGGTTATAACCACTGGTATTACGTCGTTATCAGGGAAGGGCGTAACCGCGAGGTCAGGCGCCTGTGGGAGGCTGTAGGAATTCGCGTCAGCCGATTGATGCGTGTTCGCTACGGCAATATCATTTTGCCCAAGAGCCTGAGGAAGGGGCGGAGCAAGGACCTGGATGCCGCTGATATCAAGCAGCTGGGTGAATCCGTTGGGCTCGAGCTTGAAGTAAAATCAAGAGCACCAGCGAAAAAGCGTGGCTGGCCTGGTGCTAAAAAGGTGTACAGCAGGGCGGCGAAGAAAACAGCAGTCAGAAAAAAACGCAGCCCGTCTAAAAGAACCCGTTGACCTGTTGATGGTCAAAATTGCGTATGTGGGCCATTATGTGCCGCTAAGTCACTTAAGCGTCATACCCGCGGAAGCGGGTATGACGAGGTTTCTAATTTGAGGTGGATATGATGCAGCTGACGCTAAAGATTTTTATAACACTCTTTACATTATTGTTAATACCTGTGCATGCCCATGCAGCAGGTGAAACCGAACTCACGCCCGCAATGGTCAATCCCGGTCATGAGGAACAGCCGGAATGGTTCAAGGTGTCCTTTCTTGATTTGTATGAAGACATCGCTGAAGCGGCCGATGAAAACAAACGCCTGATGATCTATTTTTTCCAGGATGGATGCCCTTATTGCAAAAAACTGCTGGAGGACAACTTCGGTCAACGTGAAATAACAGACAAGACCCGTAAGTACTTTGATGTGGTTACGCTCAATATCTGGGGTGATCGCGAAGTCACCGTTGGCGACAAGGTGATGAAGGAAAAGGAATTTGCTGCAGCTCTGAAAGTCCAGTACACGCCGACACTGATATTCTTCAACGAAAACAACAAGGCGGTATACCGTGCCAACGGTTACTATCCGCCGGAAAAATTTGATGTTGTGCTCGATTATGTCGGGCAGAAAAAGGAAGGTGAAATCAGTTTCCAGGATTACCTGGCACAGCTTGCGCCGCAACCGGCTTCGGGCAAACTGCATACCGGGGTCAGCAGTGTCAGCTCAATCGATAATCTGAATGCCGCGCTGGAACCGGGCAAATACCTGCTGGTGATATTCGGGCAGAAGCAGTGTGCCACCTGTGATGAACTGCATCTCGATATCCTGCAACGCCCCGAAAGCCGGGAACTGCTAAAACGTATGAATGTCGCGGTTGTCGATTTATGGTCCGAGCAGGCAATAGTTACGCCGGATGGCAGCAAGCAGAAAATTTACGACTGGGCGAAGAAGCTGGACATCAACTATGCGCCAAGCCTGGTCTATTTCAACGACCAGGGTGAAGAAGTGTTTCGCTCTGATGCTTACCTGAAAACATTCCATGTACAATCGGTGATGGATTACGTGACGACCGGTGCATACCTCGAGCAGCCCAATTTCCAGCGTTACATCGATACCCGTGCCGATCACCTGAGAGAGCAGGGGATTGAAGTGAACCTGATGGATTGAACGGGGATTTAACCGCAGAGGCGCAGAGTACACAGAGGTTTTTTAGGTTTTATTTATGCAAATACACAATGAAGCCAGGTTATCGAAGATAGTTATTGCTTCAGGTATTCGTAGGAGCGGCTTTAGCCCCGAATCATGCATAATATGTTGATGTTGTTTAATGTCCGCGTCTAATGCTTTTAACGTGAAGTGATGTTTTGTTATGTAGTGTATTTCGTGTCTTTGGCGTCATTCGCGGCTAAAGCCGCACCTACAACAAAAATAATATCCTCTGCGTACTCTGCGCCTCTGCGGTTACATCACATTTATACTGTTAGGAACCGGGTTTGAAAGTATTGCCTGTTTCTGTCACGGCTTCGCTCAACAGGTATACGAATATATCGGTGATTTCTTCCGGCCTGGTTAATTTCCGCATGTCTTCCGCCGGGTACGCCATGGTTCTGAAGCGGGTGCGGATGGGCCCCGGGTTTACTGCATTAACCGGAATGTTTTTTGATTCGAGTTCGTCGGCGAGGATTTGCATTAATGACAACTGGCCTGCCTTGGCAACACCGTAGGCGCCCCAGTAAGCGCTGCTTTTATCATCGGCGGTAAATACGATGCGAGCGGAAGATGACTTTTTTAATAAAGGGATGCAGGCCTTGGTGAGCAGGAAGGGTGCATTCAGGTTGACCTGCATGACCTTGTACCACAGCTCGGTGTCGTATATATCCATCGGCGTCGAGGCGCCGAGCCAGCCGGCATTGTGAAACAGGCCGTCAAGCCGGCCGAATTCCCTGTCGATGTTGATATTGAGGTCATCATAATCAGCCGGCGTCGCGCCTTCCAGGTTCATCGGGTAGATTGCCGCTTGTGGCCAGCCGTTGTTTTTTATTTCATCATAGACCTGCTCGAGCTTGTGTACAGTGCGGCCGAGCAGAATGATGGTTGCGCCACGCCCGGCGCAGGCAAGGGCGACGGCTTTGCCAATGCCGTCACCGGCACCGGTTATCAGGATAACCCTGTCATCGAGCCGTATATCATCAGTATCAGGTATCATGGAGTGTAACTGTATTTACAGGAATTAAACCGGCCGGCTATTATGAAGTATGCGCAAATAGAATGGAACAACGGTACACCGCGCAGCGCCCGGTTTGGCGATGTTTATTTTTCTGCAGGCAACGGCGCAGAAGAAACACGCCATGTGTTTCTGCAACAGAACGAGTTACCGCAACGCTGGATGGAATCGGACCATTTTGTCATTGCAGAAACCGGGTTTGGTACCGGTTTGAACTTCCTTGTAACCATGAGCGCGTGGTTGCAGTCAGCACCTGCAGATGCCTGCCTGCATTTTATCTCTGTAGAAAAGCACCCTGTATCACCTGACGATATCGCACGCCTTGCCAGTCGTTGGCCGGAACTCGAGCCCGGTGTCGATGAATTGCTGCAGGCATACCCGCCACCCGTGCCAGGCATGCATTTGCTTGAACTGGCCAGCGGCAGAATCAGGCTGCTGTTGATATTCAGTGAAGTCGAGCATGCGCTCGAGCAGATCAACCATAAAGTCGATGCCTGGTTTCTCGATGGTTTTGCGCCATCCCGCAATCCCGAAATGTGGAGCGAGCGTGTATTTGAATTGATCGGTCGTAATACCCGGGTTGGCGGCAGCTTTGCGACCTATACCGCATCAGGTGATGTTCGCCGTGGTCTGTCGAGTGCCGGATTCGTTGTGCAGAAGGCTGAAGGCTTTGGTGACAAACGGGATATGCTTAAAGGCTTTATTTTCGAGCAAAGGTGTTATGTTGTAGACAGGCCCTGGTTTACTGTTCCTGTTGTTTCATACAGGGAAAAAAATGCAGTCATTATCGGCGCCGGTCTTGCCGGGCTTGCAACGGCATGGGCGTTGATCAAGCGTGGCTGGAAAATAACCCTGATTGACAGGCATACGGAAATTGCACAGGAGGCATCGGGCAATCCTGCGGGCTTGCTGATGCCGAGGCTGAGCCAGGGTGAAACGCTGGATTCGCGCTTTTATAGCAATGCTTATGTGCATGCAGTTCAGTGTCTTGACAGGCTGCAGGCTAAAGCTGCCGAACAGTTCTGGTTCAAAACCGGGAATGTGCTGGTGGATGATGCTGATAAATTGAAGAAAATAGTCGAGTCGCACCAGTACCCCGAAGACTTTATCAGTTACATCGACAGCAATCATATTGCAGAGACTACAGGCGTTGAACTTGACCGCGATGCGCTGTTGCTGGTCAATGCCGGATGGGTCAACGTGAAGCGACTGTGCAATATGATCAGGCGTGAATGTGCTGAACGGCTGGATTATGTTCAGGCCAATGTTGCTGACGTCAGCTTAAAACATGGTAAATGGCAGATAAGCGGCGAAAACAATGAAACCATCATGATGTCGGATTGCGTTGTCGCTGCAAACGGAAGTATGAGCGGGCGCTTTGCAGTGCTTGACTGGTTGCCTGTCGATGCCGTGCGCGGCCAGTTGACGATGCCCGCGGTGACGCAAAAAAGCCGAAAGATTAAATGCGGTATCAGTGCAGAACGTTACATTACGCCTGCACATGATGACAGGCATATCGTTGGGGCCAGTTACAATCTGAATGATGATTCACCCGGGCTGTCCTCACTGGATCAGGCGGAGAATATCAGCAGCATTAATCGCCTGATACCGGCAGTGCTGGAACAAAAGGCCGAGCCAGCGGGCAGGGTGGCTTTTCGTGCGGTAAGCAAGGACAGGGTGCCGATGGTTGGCTGTGTACCCGATAAGGACAGGTTCGAAACGGATTATCGTGACCTGCATCACGGCCGGCATTCAGCACATTACCCTGCGGGAGCCTATTTGCCGGGCCTGTATTTATCAACAGCGCATGGTTCAAGAGGGCTTGCCAGCTGCTTCATATCAGGTGAGCTGATTGCATCGATGGTTTGTGCTGAACCTGCACCCGTAGAAAAAGAGATCGTGGATTATCTGAACCCTGCACGCTTCATTATCAGGAGGCTGAAACGAGGCCGTTTCTGAAAGATGTCGGCTTGAGCATTTCCTGCAGTGTTTTATCAGATAACGGTTCTGGTCTTGAGATGCCATATCCCTGCGCGAAGTCGACGCCAACAAGCTGGATCTGTTCAATGATGTCATCATTTTCGACGAATTCAGCGATGGTCCTGATGCCCAGAACATGAGCTGCCTGGTTTATTGCGGCTACCATTGCATGGTCCATTTTGCTGTTGACCATGTCACGCACGAAGCCGCCGTCTATTTTCAGGTAGTCAACCGGCAAATCTTTCAGATAGTTGAACGATGACAGGCTGCCGCCAAAATCGTCGATCGCGAATTTGAATCCTTCTGTGCTCAGTTTTTCAACAAGGTTTGTTGTTTTTGACAGGTTGCTTACTGCAGATGCTTCCGGGATCTCGAAGCATATCAGCCTGGCCTGTATTTCAAATTCATTAATGCATTGCTTTATGAAAGCTGCCAGCCTGTCATCGTTCAACGAGTTTACGGAAAGGTTGATTGAGAAACAGATGTCCTCATGGACATTTGCCGAAATAAATTTAAAGCTTTGCCGAATAATGTGCTGATCAACCGCGCCCATCAGCTGGTAGCGTTCTGCCGCTGGAATAAATGAAGCGGGTGGCAGCAGGCGACCATTCTCATCTTCCATTCTGACCAGGATTTCGATGTGTGTATGATTGTTCGAAGCCGGGTCAAGTGGATGAATGGATTGCGCATACAGTTTGAAGCGGTCCTGTTCAAGTGCATCGGATATGCGTGATGCCCAGTGAAATTCTTCGTGGTGATGTCCAGCTTCGTTGCCCTGCTGGTCATAAACATATGCGCGGTTCTGCCCCTGTTCCCTGGCTGTATAACAGGCAACATCAGCATGCTTCATGACTTCGTTGATACTGCCTGTCTGTGAGGTGACAGGGACGATGCCGATGCTGACGCCGATGGCAAACCTGCTTCCTTCCCAGCTGAAATCATAACTGGAAATCGAATGAATAATTTTCTCAGCAATTTCGCCTGCGACTGTAACAGGGCAGTTTTGCAGGATAAGACCGAATTCGTTGCCGCCCAGTCTTGCCAGAATGTCCCCCAGGCGAATTACATTATGCAGTCTGGATGATATCTGTTTCAGCAGCTCATCACCGGCTGCCTGGCCGCATGTGTCATTAACCTGTTTGAAATGGTCAAGGTCGAGATAACACAGGACATGCTTCGAGTTATGGGTTCTGGCGTGATCTATCTGCTGTTTCAGCTCGATATTGAATTGATGGCGGTTCATCAGCCCGGTGAGGGTGTCGTGTGTCGCCTGGTGACGGATGATATTTTCCATGCGCCTGCGCTCGGTTTCGTCATGAAACACGATAACAGCGCCCTCGACATGGCCGGTCCGGTTTAATATCGGTGACACCGAGCTTTCGATGGATCTTTCGCTGCCATCGGTACTGATCAGGACATTCATGCTGTTGTTGATCGAAGTACCTTCAGTCAGGCATGCCTCGATTACGTTATGTACGGGTTTACGAGTATCCTGGTCAAGTATGCGGAAAACATTCTGCACGGCCTGTTTGTTGACTGCAGGCAGCTTGCAGCCGGTCAGGCGCTCGGCAACATGGTTCATGTATTCTATATTGCCATCTGTGTTGGTGGTGATCACGGCATCACCGATCGAGTGCAAGGTAAATTCCGCGCGCTCTTTTTCGGTAGCGATGTCATTGACGAGATGCATGTTGGCGACGGCGAGCTGCACACGTTGAGCAAATTGATTAATCAATTGCCTGTCAATGTGGTCGAATGGCATGGCGTCCCTGAACACCGCTATCGCGCCAAATATCGCTTCGTTGAGATAGATGGGTGTTACGTATGCTGATTTTACATGGTATCGGTTGAGGTGTTGACGCCTGGCCCTGATGTCAGTATTCACATCATCGATGTGCAAGGCCTTTTTGTTCGACATGGACCAGCTGCATAAACTGCCATCGCCAAGCGCATGGCTCGTTCCGGTCAGATGACTTGATTTTCTTCCGGATGCGGCAGCGTAGATATAATTTTCGCCGGTTTCATCCAGCAGGGAGACGCTGGCCATTGATGCGTTTGCTATTTCCCTGACTGCTGCGCACACCTTTTTATAAAACAGCTCGGTGTCGCCTGCGCATGATATGAGCTCGAGCAGCCAGGTATCTATGGACTCAAGTCCCGTGTGATAGCGCTCGCTGTCCTGCATCGCCGCGTGCCGGAGTAATTCCGCGCTGGTTCTGGATGCGGTAAGAGACAGTATTTGCTCGGCCAGGTTGGTGTTATTAATGGCCTTGTCATCTGCAACTGCAAGCAGTCCTGTTACCTGGTTGTTTTCATCTTTTATGGTTATGCCGATAAAGCTTTCTGCGTCTGAAATATATGAGCCGTCCCAGTCAGGGAAATAGTTCTTAAAGTCACGGTTATGCACCAGTCGGCCATGATGAAGGACCTCTTCGCACGGTGTGCCCTTGAAATTGTAGTTGATGTTTGCCTGGAAATTTCCATTGTCAACGAGACCGGAAATGGTGGCTTCATGATTGTTGCTTTGCGGTGCCAGCGATACATACGCATATCTGTATCCAAGTGCCTTGTGTAAAGCAAGCAGAATATTCCTGACGAAATCCTTATCATTGAAGGAAGAAGTTTCTTTTACCAGGCGATAGAGTGTCTTCTCGGTTTTTGTTCTTTCTACAATCTCTCTGTTTAACTTCTCATTGGAAATTTCCAGAGTGTTTTTATTTTGTTTCAAAATCAGAAACATGTATGCAAGGTAACCCAGTAAATACAGAGAAGCGAAGAACAGCAATGAATTGTAAATCAGGGCATATTGATCAAGCCTGGCCT
>Ga0209536_100009679_pt1 | contig 14312 bp, 9 predicted proteins | sample DeeMarSeWOR28_12_FD_187461 | JGI IMG/M metagenome (GOLD analysis project Ga0209536, IMG submission 187461) | Marine sediment microbial communities from White Oak River estuary, North Carolina - WOR-2-8_12 (SPAdes) (version 2) | ecosystem: Environmental > Aquatic > Marine > Intertidal zone >...
ATATATTTATATTATCTGTTATCTGTACTCATCCGTGTTCATGTGTGAGTATATATTTTTTTCTTTACTTTGTGTCTCTGCGTCTCTGTGGTTTTTTTTCTTCCACCATAAACATCTCCGCAATCTCTTCTCCCGTTCCCTTGATATCTGCCCCGCGCCTGTTGGTGAGGATTATAATCCCGGGCAAAGTGGATGGCTTGGGTGCCGAATGGAAACAATGAACGTTTTTAATGGGAAACGTAAAGTCATCCATGAATCCGATGGACGGTTTGAAGCACCCAATTGGATGCCTGATGGAAAAAAATTACTTTTTAACATGGATGGTTCAATCTATATGATTCCAGTTGAAGGAGGAATACTTGAAAAGTTGAATACAGGTGTAGCGACCAGTAACAACAATGATCATGGCATTTCATTTAATGGCAAAATTCTTGCGATAAGCAGCAGCCATCGATCTGATTTGGATGGGGGAGGATCTGCTATTTATGTATTACCATTGGAAGGAGGAGAACCCAAATTGATCACCGGGAAGACACCCTCTTACTGGCATGGCTGGAATCCGAACAACAAAGAACTGGTTTATGTGGCAAAACGTGATGAAAATAAGCCGTATAACATTTACAGTGCTGATATTAAAATAGGACAGGAAACACAAATAACATCATTTGAATTTGGTCATGTGGATGGTCCGGAGTTTTCCCCGGATGGCAAATACATTTATTATAATGGAAGCCAATCTGGGACCATGCAGATTTGGCGCATGAAACCGGATGGAACAGGTAATGAACAGCTGACATTTAACCAGTATAACAATTGGTTTCCACATATTTCACCCGATGGAAAATGGATAGCGTATATCTCATTCCCGGAAGATATTCCGGTGGATAGTCATCCATCATACAAGCGCGTAACCCTTAATCTGATGCCAATATATGGAGGGCCTGCCAAAGTTGTCGCCTACCTGTATGGTGGCCAGGGGACCATCAATGTGCCTTCCTGGTCGCCTGACAGCAAACATATTGCTTTTGTAAGTAACTCGGGAAGAAAGTAGGTTTGATTTGATTAGCATACTATAATGACGATAATGGTCCATTTTCTAGTGGACCATTATCTGTTTATAATACATTAGGACAAATTTATATGGAGAAAATGTTGCTGGTAAATATTAGAACTAAAGGGCTTACTTATATAATATCCTAACTAATATTCATACTTGGCTAGTAAGGTATAGCTAACCAGGTTGCCGTTACTTTTATATGTCTCTGTTTTAACCACTCCGCTGCCTTCCGACAGATATTCTATGTTTGTAAAATTCATGTTTGCCACCATCATTTTAGAATGCGTGTTGTAGCTAATTTTGTAACAATCAAACGTCCCTGCAGGTGTAGTAATCGATTCCTTTCCTTCGACCTTTCTATCCGTGATGTCAAATATCATATTCATGGGAATTGGGCCACTTTGTGCAGAGATTTTGATGCTTGCATCTTCCAACGTTTGTCCTGTCGACATGTTTGCGGGATATTGTAACTGGTCCATTTCAACTTCAAATTCCATGTCCTGAAATGCTGTCATGGATTCAGCAGGCACAATGCCTGACATGTCAATTTTCACTACTCCATCCTCACACTCCATGGCATACTCACCCTCAGATATCACTTTTTCTTTGTTATCATAGATTTTGTAGGAAATGGTCGCAATATATCCATTTGCAGTGTTTTCATATTTGGTGACAGTTGTTTCTGATCGACTCTGCATTTTATCTTTTTTATCATAGCTTTCCATCGTGATAACAGTTCCTTCTTTCAGCTGATAATAGAGATTATTACATTGGGCACTGACTTCTGGGGCAATTAAAATGAAGGTTAGAAAAAAGATTATATTTTTCATAGGTAGTTGGTTTTAAAAGATTATAAATAAATTGATAAATATTCCTATTGGGTTTCTAATGATTCTTCTACTTGGGAAGAAATTTTATATTAAAGTTAAGCATAAAACTCACCTTTTTTCCAGTGTCATTTCAAAAAACTGGTACCAGTTTCCTTCGCGGTTATACTCACCGGTTTCATGCCATTGTGCCTGGTCATTGACTTCGATTAAATACCTCATATTGTCCATGGGATACCAGTAAAATTTATCTCCTTTCAACTCTGCTTTAAATTCGCCTTTTCTGCCATTGGCCAGGTATGAATGAAAATTATATGCATCATTCTCCTTATTGTATGAAATAATCGCCAGGGCGTTATGGATGATCTTTCCGTTAGAAGTGCCCAAGCCTTCTATCAGAATTGTTGTGCTGTCCAATTTGAACTGTATATTTTCAGTTTGTTCAAATTCATGACGTGTTCTGTCCTGTCCATACATCCACCCGGTCCCTTTCCACTCACCAACTAAGAAACTGAGTGTCGTGATTTTTTCTTTTGAAAGTTTATCGGTTTCTAATGACTGACCAAATGAAAGGGAATGAAATAGTAAGGAAATGGTGATAAGTGCGATTGGTTTCATCGTTAGGTTGTATTTGATTGTTTTAATAATACTAATAAAACAATATCTAATTAATAAGACAACGTTGTCAGCGATTTATATCATTTAAGTTGAATATTTAATTCGTACAAGAAATTTATTCAGTTTCTCGCGGCACCCATGCTAGTTTTGCTACTCGTATCCCATCAATGTTGGGCATCAAAGCTGCGATGTACCATTGATTTTCAAACTTAAAAATCTCAGGTGCCGCCACCTCAAGTGTACCTACAAATCCTCGGTCATTATCAATGCCAAAATTTTTCAGATCAGTGGAATGATAGATACTTGTTTTTGGTGGGTTAGTTACAGCGCCATATGATTGAGTTCGGAACAAATAATAATGCCCTGTCTCCGGTTCCGCAACAAAAGGACATTCCGCGTACCAGAGTTTTCCTTTACCTGCCTGTCCTCCATAAGCGACAACATATGATTCGCTCCAATTGATTAAATCAGTGGAGGTACGTACAAATACTCTTCCATCCATGTTAGGGTGTGCTGTATAATAACAATACCATTCATGGTTTTTCCTGATTACCATGGCATCTCTAGTATTTGTTTCCAGAGTATCACCAAAAAGGGCTGGAGAACCATCACGTATTATACGTTGAAAATTTTTACCGTCTTCTGATGCTGCCAGACATATTCTGTTCCAATCCCCATAAAACATCAGGTATTTATTTTGATGCTTCAACACATAAGGCGCCTGCATCCCGCCTGCCTGTTCTCCCAGGGTGGTATCAGCCCGCATCGCAATTCCTTTAGGTTCCCAATTACGATCAAAAAGACTTTTCCCTTCCCATCGGTGAAAAAGTCGTGTATTCCCCATTTCTTTGGTTTTTCGTATGCAGGACCATAGTTGCCAGGTGCCATCTTTAGCTTGCCAAATCCCAAAATCCACGGGCTGTTGCTCCTCGGCTGTAAATGCTCCCAGCTCAGGATTACCAGCTATTTGCCACCATTCTCCGTCAATCACTGGTTGTAGCGAATGATAGATTTGGCTGGGGGAATTACAGTGTGTGGCTAAAACAAAGATTGCCAATGGCACTAATATATATTTTATTTGGGTGTTCATTTGTGGTGATGTTTCTATTGAATATTCATTTAAATTAATCTAAAAAATTTAAAGTTGGATTATGGTTGTTTCAGATAAATACCCTAGTTGAACACTGCGAACCATTAATCCTTCCCGATTTCAAATATTCGTCCGTCATACTCTTTTTTAATTTCAATAGGTATCCCAACACTCATAAGATGTTCACCGGAATTTTTTATGATCAATTCTCCAACAGGTGCCTCGCGAATGACATAGATTTTATCTGGTTCAAGGTCTTTTAGGAAAACTGTGCGGGTTTCTTCTAAAGCCCCCTGTCTAAAAACGCCAAAAATTCCACCTTCCTTTGTCTGAAAATTGATGCGTTGCCATCCGTCCCAGGCACCTTCTTTTGGTTCGCCAAATCCTTCCAGGTCCTTTCGATAGGTCATGTAATCATATTTCCTTTGCATTTCCTGCATCCACGTTGACCATTTATTGATCGTTTCCCTTTGTTTAGTTGTCAATTTTCTTGGATCCCCTAGCACGATAGGCAAGGTTCCGATCAATGATTTTAAGCTGAATTCAAAGCCAGGGTCATCCATCACCTGGTTACCGATGACCAGTGAACTGGCCGGAAGTGCAGGAGATCGCCACCAGGCCATTTGTCTGACTCGCAATGGGCCCGTAGGAGAAGGCTCCTCAAAGTTTGATAACCAATTGCCTTCAGCATGTTGGGCGATGGCATAATCCATCAATTGAAGTTTTCCGGCTGTTTCAAAGGTACAATCAATGAAAAGTTCAGGAGCTTCTGCATGTAATTCGTCAAACAACTTCAGTACGTTTTGGTATATGACGCCAAAAGATTCATAATGATCTCTGTGATAGGGATGGTCTGTGGCATAGCATCCCGAAACTGCCTTATTATTAACATAGGCACTGGCCACAACAGCAAAATCAAGCTTTGCATAACCTAACCCATGTTCATTCACCATCCTCAGTATTGCCTGTTTAATGTAATCCTGCCAGTCAGTTCCATAACAACTGCTATAAAATCCTGTGTTCCCTCTGTCCTGATGGATATCACCTAACTCATTTTGTTGGTTTTTAACAAACCATTCCGGATGATCCTGAAACACCTTTGCATCTTGAGTAGCTGCTCCGATGCTCATCCAGAGCCCCGGTTTCATGCCCTTGGACTTTATGTAATCAAATGTTGGCCTCAGACCACCCGGGAATTTTGTGGTATCTACCTGCCAGTCCCCATAATTTTTTCCCCAGCCGACATCCGATGTTTTACCACCAACATTGATTTGCCAGCCATCATCCAGTATAAATTCCTGAATTCCGCAATCAGCAGCAGCGTCTGCCACCTGATGTATAAGTGAATCATTAATGAATGTCCGGAATGGATTCCACGTATTATAGACGAATGTTGGCTTTTCTTTCAGCCTGACGATCTTTGGTTTCATATGTTTGATGGTGAACTCATTGACCTCCTGCTCAATGACCTGAAAACCATCATCACGATCTTCATACAGGCAAATAAATATTTTTGGACTTTCCCATGATTCACCGGGAGAGATCCATTTTCGATATGGAAAGTCCTCCTCGTTATGTGTAAGGCCAACTTCAATATTATTACTGTTCGTATGATAAGCAGTCCTTTTTAAAACTCCGGGGGCTTCATTTCCCAGGGCAATTCCTCTACGCTCTCTAATGTTATGTACGACTACAACAGGATCATCCCAATTCCCCACATATTTACCAAGGTGTTTCATACGACCATAATTGTGATATACCACTGATTGAACCTGTGATAGCCTGGTCTCCAGATCTTCAATATTTACGTTTTCGAGCTTCAGATCGAGGCTGTCTTTATTAGAAATACTCAACCATTTCCTGATTAAGGGCAGATTAGGGTATAGCATATAATTGATCGCCACCTCAATTTTTGGAGATTTATTACTTGCCAAAACCAATTTTATACCATGACCTTCTGCATCATCATGTATGGTTTCCTTACTTGCTAAATTCCAACCTGAATAACCATTCAACTCCTGGTCATTCATCGTAAATGAGAATTCTTTACTTTTATTTATATAATTCACAGATGAGTTAGGAATATGTAAACTGGACGTGATTAAACTGTCATTTGCCGCTATTAATACTTTTGTTATTCTGCCATTATCCAGGGTGATTTTATCATGAGAAATAGTATAGAATTCCTGGCCATAGGTTGCAAAAACGATAAAGAATAGAAAAAGGATAGGAGTTTGTTTCATTGAGAATGGAATTAATATTTTTAAAAATACTTCATGATAAAAATCATCAATCAATTTACATACAATTGGTGTCCCGATGAAAAAAAGAGTGTAGAAACGAATTTATTTTTTGAGTATTCTCCGGTGATCAGGTTACTCCTTCGAGTAATTTGATTTAATTCAGACGTGTAAAAAGTTAAATATCCTATTATGTCCTTAAATAGGGGATTTAAAATAAAATTAATAAATTCCCAAGGAGAGAACTTATTGGATTTATGATATATGAAAGCGAAATTGGGAATGATTAAAATTAATGTAGGAATTATAAAGGAAGTTTGAATGATTAATCCAGGAAGCACTTACTTATTTTTTTAATATCATGAATTACCATTTATATCTATTTCTTGCACTATTTTTTTTACTCAGGCAAAATTCATCTAATTTGCTTTCTACTGAACCGAATGAACTTGACCTGACTTTGGGATCAAATTACAGCGATTCGGATCATCATCTTAGTGATTCACTCAGGTATCCGCCTTGTAACGAAGACGAAATTCCTCACTATACTGCCTTTAAAGTCACCGAAAAGCTCCGGATTGATGGCCGTCTAGATGAATCTGCCTGGCAACATGCACCTCGTTCTCCACGATTCCGTGATCTGATTTACGGGGCTCAAACCATCCATGATACCAGGGCAGCTGTGCTTTGGGATGAAACAAACCTTTACGTAGCTTACTGGATTGAAGAGCCAAACCTCCAGGCAACACTAACGGAACGGGATTCATATATCTATCAAAATAATGATGTCGAGTTTTTCATTGCCGGAGAGGATGCCTATTATGAATTTGAGATCAATGCCTATGGCACAATTTACGAAGTGTTATTTATTTGGGAGGAATCATACAAAACGGGAGTATTTGATACCCTGAATTTATTTGACCGCAATAAGCCTGGCGTCAGGCCATTTCATGGCGTTGGTTATAGGCCTCATCCACGGGGACCAAGAATCGGATTTTGGAATTGGGATTTCCCTGGATTGCAAAGCGCTGTTTTCCTCGATGGTACCATAAATGATGATAAAGACAGGGACAGGGGATGGACAGTGGAGCTGGCGCTTCCCTGGTCAGGTATATCGGCACTGGTCATGGGTGATAACCGAAGTATTCCACCTAAGGATCAGGACATATGGCGGATGGACTTTTCACGATTTAATCAATATAAAGAAGCCCCACCGGCAAATGATCCCGGCGGCTGGGCCTGGAGCCCACATGGCGTTTGGGACTCGCACGTTCCGGAGTGCTTTACATTTATTCATTTTTCCGATGAAGAATTGAATATAAAAACCAGGAGTGAAAATTAGTAGAAGATTTATACAATCGTAATAGGCAAATATTTATCATGGAACATTATTTGGTTTACCATTATAAAACCGTAGTTTAAAGTGTCCGAATTGGATTTAATTTTTTGGTGTCAAATCAATTAAATGCCTAATTTAAAGTGACGTTATTGATATTGTTCCATCAATATATTGCCAGGATTAATTCAGTAACTAATGAGATGAAATTATTAGCAGATGCTAATAATATGAAACAATATTTTTAAGTATTTAGAAAACCTAAATCCATATACTAATGAGAATAATATTTTGCAGTTTAATCGTGCTAATTTCAGGATTTTCATATGCACAGGTTAAAGTGTATGAAGGTCAGGAAGAGATACCTACTTACAAGAGAGGAATAGATGAAGTGAGCCCTATTTTTTATACGGGAAGAGGCGTTCAGGGAGCTGCGGGTCATATGTATCCATATCCGGCACAGACCAATCTTAGTGACGAATTGACCATGGAAACTTATAATATGGTGTATCTCGAAAATGAATACCTGAAAGTCACTATTTTACCTGAGTTTGGCGGAAGATTGTTTTCGGCCATTGATAAGACTAACGGACACGAATTGTTTCATAGAAATAGTGTGATCAAACCCGATCTTATTGGCACACTCGGCGCCTGGATTTCCGGAGGAATTGAATGGTGCTTCCCACATCATCACAGGACTACTACACTCATACCTGCTGATTATATGATCGTAGAAAATGAGGATGGCAGTGCCACTGTATGGGTGGGCGAGACGGAAAAGGATTTAAGATTAAGAGGAATTATCGGGATCACGCTTCGGCCGGGAAGATCATACATCGAGGCGATTTACAGGCTTAACAACACGAATTCAGTTACCAGAAACTTCCTTTTCTGGGCCAATGTTGCCATTACTGCCAATGAAGACTTCCGCTCATTCTGGCCCCCAAGCCAGGAGATAGGTGTGTTTCACAGCAATACGAGTTTTACACACTGGCCGATATCACATGAAAATTACAGAGGAATTGATTATACTTCAGGCGTAGATCTTACCTGGTGGAAAAACCATCCTGATCCGGTTTCCTTTTTCTTCTGGCAGGGCAAAGAAGGCTTTGTTGGCGGATACGATTATGCGCAGAAAGCCGGGACAATCCATGTGGGTGATGTAATAGAAAATAGAACTTCAAAGCTATGGCAGTTTGGCCCAGGTCTTCAGGGACAAAATGCGAGAAGAAAGCTTACAGATGATGGAAAGGCGTATGTGGAATTGATGACTGGCACCTTCTCGAACAATCAGCCAGGGTATGGTTGGTTTTCGCCACATGCAGTCAAAGAAGCTAAAAACTATTGGTATCCGATCAGAGAATTGGAGATTGTTAAAAATGCTACTATTGATGCCTCGGTTACATTGCAGCTTAAAGATCCGAAACATATATTCTATGGATTTAACACGACAAAACCTTTCGAAGGAGCTCAGGCGATCCTTAAATATGGCAATGATGTACTTAAAAGGGAATCGATCGACATAAGTCCGGAAAGGCCATATACCGCTACTTTCCAGACGAAAACCGAGATCGATGAGTATCAATTGTATGTGGAACTGAAGGATAAAAATGGAGATGTCCTTGTATCTTATCGACCCTATAAGCCCCAAAACCCGAGATTACCTGATGTTCAGGAACGGCCGAAATCACCAGGAGAATTGGCGACTGTGGAAGATCTTTATCTAACAGGCAGGTTTGTCGAACAGTTTCGCAGACCTGGACTCAATCCTGATGACTATTACCTGAAAGCATTGGAAATATCGCCGGGAGATTATCGAGTAAATATCGCCTTGGGTATTCGCCGGGTAAATCAATGGCGTTATGAGGAGGCAGAAATGTACCTTCAAAAGGCTGCTGATAAACTTATGGTGCAGTATTACCAGCCAAAAGAAGGAGAGTTATTCTATTATCTGGGATTGGCACAAAAAGAATTGGGAAAAGAAGATTTGGCCTATCGGAACTTTTCTCAGTCTACCTGGTACTACGAGTGGCGATCTTCCGGATTTTATGAATTGGCATTAATGGAAAGTAACAAAGGAAATTATTCAAAAGCCCTGGAATTTATTGAGAAAGCCTATTCTACCAATACGTTGGATGGAAGGATATCCCTCCTTTACAGCGCATTATTAAGAAAAATGGAAGAACGAGAAAAAGCACGTGATTTGATCGAAAAGCTGATCAATTTTGATCCTATCAATTTTGTTGCTTATTATGAAAGGGACCTGATCACAAGTAATGATATACTATTAACCTTGCAGGGGAATATGCAGGATGTGGACAATAATTACCTGGAGATTGCGGTGAACTATATGAATGCCGGTATGATTGATGAGGGCATCGGGCTACTATCATCACTGGAAAATCCTTCCAATCCGCTGATAAATTATTATCTAGCCTGGTTCTACGCTAAAAATGATCAACAGGAAAAGGCCAGGGAACAGTTGGTGTTGGCTGAAAGCAAATCAATTGATTATTGTTTCCCATATCGCGAGGAATCCATAAATGTGCTGGAATATACCATTGAACAGTCTACTAATAAAGCTATTCCGAATTATTTACTTGGCAATCTTCTGTATGATAAAAGGCCACAAGATGCACTTAATGCATGGAACAAGGCATTACAGACAGACGATAAATTTGCCATGGTATGGAGGAATTTGGCTTTTGGTGCATTCTATCATGAAAACAATGTCAATAAAGCTATTGATTTCTTAAAGAGGGCGATCGAAATAGATGGAGACCAACCCATTTGGTACGCTGAGCTGGAAACGTACTATGATCAGTCGGATGAAGATTTTGCGGAATGCCTGGATATCATGGTTGATCATATTGATGTGCTTAAAAAAGATATCAATGCTCCCAAGAGTCTGGTAAAATTATATAATCTCAATGGGGATTATGATGAGGCAATAAACTTGCTCGAGACCCATCATTTCAGGACCTGGGAAGGAGGTAGGGAGATATATTATCATTATGTGGACGCACACACCTTACAGGCGCTGGATTTGATTCAGCAGGGAAATAATGAAAAGGCAATCTCGGAATTGGAGAAAGCCCTGGAATATCCGGAAAATCTTGAGGTAGGAAAACCACTCAATGATGAGCGCAACGCCATGATCTATTATTTTATGGGATTAGCTTATGAAAAAATGGGTGAGAAGCCAAAAGCAAATGATTGTTTCCATAAAAGTGTCAATGCCAATAATGCACGTGGCTGGCAGGATCTGCTATATTACCAGGCGAAGTCGTATGAAAAATTGGGGGATCAGAAAAAGGCTAAGGAAATCCATGAAGAGTTGGTGAAAGAAGGAGATGAACAATTGGAAGGAGGAGTGATAGGCGCAGGAATCGGGGTTGAAGAAAGTTTAAGGGAAACAAATAAAAATATATCAGAAGCCTATTACCTGAAAGCCCTTGGTATGATTGGATTAGGCAATGAAAGTGATGCTAAATCTCTTTTTGAAAAGGCAATAGAGTCATATAAAAACAATCTGTGGGCAAAAATTCATATGCAATCAGTTAAATAAAATATGTGTAGAAATAACGTCACCCTGAACTTGTTTCAGGGTCTAATCGTTAAAATGCTGATTATCAAAAGCAATGAGATGCTGAAACAAGTTCAGCATGACATGCGAATAAAGGATATGACATAATACGGATATTCACAATCTATAATATGTTGAATTACAGGGTATATTCCGTTTGAAGAGCTTATATGGATTGGGTGATTATGAAATACTCGTGTTTTTAACCTGTTTTGTAGCATTTTTATCATTTAAATTACTGCATAAAAATAAAAAAGCCCGTAGGATGCCTACAGGCTTTATTTAGTAGACAGGAGGTTTGAAATATCTAACCTTGGTTTGGTGAGAGATTTGATGGAGTTAAATGAATTTCTGAATTCTATTGATAATCAGCATTAATTTCAATAATTTTTTAGAGATACGATCTGGACAAATGTGCATTTACCCATCCAAGAAGCGAATTGTTCCATTGCTATAGCTAAGACCTGCCGATCATAGTTGTCTAATTCATAGCGACCAGCTGATGCCTTGTTTAGCTTTTGCACGTATTCTGCTATACTTTCACCGAAGATATCTATAGTGATATCATCCGTGAGTGTGTTGCGCTGAAATCTATTAAGATTGTTGTTCATGGCATCAATAATTAGTTGGCATCTATAAGGATTAGTGTGCCGGAAGTATTTTGAGAGATTGATGGATTTCCTACATAAGAAACAGTAGCCATTCCACTTACATCAATATCAAGGTTGTTAGCACAAGCGACTTCAATATCACTTGATCCTGACACATCAATTGTAGTATTGTTTGTCAGGAGATCGAAGTTTTTGGCATCCAACACACCAGATACCTTTATCGTTTGATCTGCAACCTGACCACTCAATTCTATATTTGCTGTACCCGAAACATCAAGTGTTAGTTGGGCAAGATTGAGGTTTCCGTCAGAAACTATATTGCTTATGCCAGAACTTGTGATCTTTTTGATATTTGGTAAAGAAACATTGACCCAAACTCCAAAGTCGGTCTCAAAACATGTAACGTTTTCTTTGAAGCCAATTTCTAAGGTTCCGTTTTTTACTTCATATGATAGGGCAGAAAAGATTTCTGCTTCGGCTTCGACCATCACCTCGATTTCGGCACCTTGCGAAACACGCAGATTCACCGGCCCGATCAGCGATACATTTTCAAAATCATCAACGCCGAGCGGATATTCTTTTACATTGCCCGATCCGATCAGACAGAGTTCTTCTTCCTTACAACCTTGTGAGAAAATTGAAGCAATTAAAATTACTAAGATTACAATTAGATTTTTCATGACGATAGTTTTTGTTGGTTATGGCTCCGGTATATCCGGCAACCGATTTATTTTTTAAGGATTATCACGACCTAAAGAACCGGGATAAAGATTTGTAGATTTTGATTTAGAATTCGATACGATAGCTCACGATTGGGATCAATCCAGCCATTGGGTAATCAATGATGGATTCATTTTCAGAATCGTAGGTCTGGGTCCATGTATTGAGCCTGTTGGTTACATTTTGAATATCCAGGGAAAGTACATGCTCGGACTTCTTTTTATAAAAATGCAGTCGAAATCCAAGGTCCAATCTTAAATAATCCTTATTCTGAAGCGAGAAGGGCTCGTTGTTTTCTAATACAGTTTCACCCTCTTCTTTAGAAGCATCAAGGTCAATTGGTGTTTGTCGTTTGCCACCAGACCAAATTAGCTTTGCATTCAGACCGACCATTTTGTTGTCACCCCATTTAATCTCTTTACCACCAACAAAATTATTGATGTAGTTGACATTGTATCTCGTGTTATACCATTTGCCATCAGCAGGTTTGTATTTCGAATCAAATAGTGAACTTGTCACAAGGAAATAGTAGTTGTTGCTGAAGGATTTTTGCAGGGTAAACTCCAAACCAAAGTTTCTGCCTTTTCCGATATTGGCAAGTGTATCGTTAGGATCAACTCCACCAAAAATCGGAGACCAATATTTATCCGGATTGGTAGGTACCGGTAAATTACTTATATATTGGTAGTATGCTTCAGTTTTAAACAATATATCCTTACCAATCAGTTTTTCATATGAAGCTACAAAATGATGGGCTCTAGAAAGTTGCAATGATTTATTTGGCATATAAATGGAGCCATCAGGCAATTCATTTTGCACCAGATAAACTGGTAAATTCTCATGCCTGCTGTGCTTGCCATAGCCAAAACCAAGTTTTTGTGAATTAGGTAGACCAACGACCAGGCCGAATCTGGGCTCGATTGAATTGTCATTACTCAAGGCAAAATGCACGTAGTTTAATCCTGCTGTAATGATGACATTATCAGAGAATTTATATTTTCCTTGTCCATAAGCCTGGTACAAATTTGTTTGTCCAGCACTATTAAGAAAAGTATCCCATATTTGAGTGCTATCAACCAAGTCACGGGAATAGTATTTGTAATTTAGGCGATTTAGTTTCACCCCCGTCCGGAAGCTCAATTTGCTTGATACTTTTCTATTGAAATAAGAGCTAAACCGAATTGCATTGTTTTGAAGGTCATCGAAGAAGCTACCATAATATTGTCCTTCAGTATCCATGTCTTCAAAGTTTTGGGAGCTATAGGATGTTGAAGATGAGACAACTGTCTGGATATATGATTTGCTCCCGGTAAATATTGTATGGCTGATACCAGCTGCATACATGCCAGTTTTAGTATAATCGATGTAGCCATCATCGTAGTATTTCGCTGAGTCTGGTGCATATTTTTCATCAGAAGAGGAGAGACCGCCAATTCCCCAAAGAGAAAATGTGCCGGCTTTTTTGGTTGGCAGATTGATTTTAAAGGACAAATCCTGATAATCTGATACGGTATTTTCTGTTACCTGTATACCAAAGTCGTTCAGCAGGGATAGGGTTGAATAACGGTAATTGAAAAGATATGATCCGCCATACTCTTTTTTGAGTGGCCCTTCTGCAGATAAATCAATACCCAAAACTCCGGCTTGAAAAGTGAATTCATTTTCTTGGTTGTTGCCATTTCTCAGGTTGATGTCAAATACACCGGAGAGGGCATTTCCAAATTCTGCAGGGAAAGCACCTGTATAAAAATCAGAGCTCCCTAACATATTTGCGCTCAATATGCTGATCGCTCCAGACGAGTATCCTTCTTCAGCGAAGTGATTCGGACTTGGGATTTCAACGCCTTCCAATCTCCACAATAACCAATTAGGGGAGTTTCCTCTGATCACTATTTCATTGGAAGCGTCGTCCGTTCCGGAAACTCCGGCAAAAACCTGGGCCATTCTGGCCGGATCACCAATCGTGGCAGCATAGCGTTTGGTCTCTTCGGCATTGAAGGGCTTGGCGTTGACGATGGCCATCTCGTTGACAGGCTCTCCATTGGCACCAACAATCGTAATTCCTCCCAGGGCCTGAACCTGCTCTGACAGTTCCACTATCACTACAGCTTCTTTGGCTGAACCTAACAAAATCTCAGGAACAATAGCATCAGCATAGCCAACAAATGATACCTTAATGGTGATTCGGCCTACCGGAACATTCCTGATTTCAAATTTCCCGTCCATA
>Ga0209536_100009680_pt1 | contig 14310 bp, 14 predicted proteins | sample DeeMarSeWOR28_12_FD_187461 | JGI IMG/M metagenome (GOLD analysis project Ga0209536, IMG submission 187461) | Marine sediment microbial communities from White Oak River estuary, North Carolina - WOR-2-8_12 (SPAdes) (version 2) | ecosystem: Environmental > Aquatic > Marine > Intertidal zone >...
CAGTCACACGCATGGGCGAGCCGCGCTATCGTGCCCGCCAGATCTACGCAGGCATATACCGCCGCCGGATCCGTTCCTGGGATGAGCTTACGGATCTCTCAAAGCCTTTGCGGCAGAGGCTCAAAACCCAATTTGCCCTCGAATATCCACGCATTCAGGAGGTTTTTGTTTCACAAGATGGAACGCGCCGATACCTGATTGAATTGCATCCCGGCCAGCAAATCGAATCCGTTTTCATTCCCGAAGAGAAGCGGGATACCGTGTGCATTTCGACTCAGGTGGGCTGTGCCATAGGATGTCCCTACTGCGCCACCGGCAGGCTGCCCATGAAGCGCAACCTTACGCCGGGCGAAATTGTCGGTCAGATACTTATGCTTCAGGCCGATCGCGACGCTGACACAAAGCGCCTGAACATCGTAGTAATGGGCATGGGCGAACCGCTGAATAACTATGAAAATGTGATGACGGCTCTGCGCCTGATGACTCATGAACGGGGCATGTCGATTTCACCTCGGCGCATCACTCTGTCTACGGCGGGCGTCGTTCCCGGAATCGAGCGGCTGGCTTCAGAAAAAGTAGTTCCGAACCTCGCGATTTCGCTCAATGCCACCATCGATAGGGTGAGAGATCAACTGGTCCCGATCAACAGGAGATGGAATATCGAAAGCCTGCTCAGCGCCTGCCGCAGCTTCCCCCTCGAACAGCGAAAACATATTACGATCGAATACATACTGATCAAAGATGTCAACGACTCGAATGATGATGCGCGGCGCCTCGTTCGCCTCCTTCATGGATTCAGGAAAAAAATCAATTTAATTCCCCTCAATGCGGATCCCTCCATACCGTTTCAGCCACCGGACGAAGAACGTGTGCGCGAATTTCAGAAGATTCTCGCGGATCACCACATAACCGTGAAAATCCGCCGACCGCGCGGAGAGGATATTTCGGCCGCATGCGGCATGCTGGCTGCACGAAAGAAAGCCCGGGATTAATAGCCCGACGGAGCGCAACGCAGTAGACTTGGGTTTCTGTGCCGCCGCAGTAGAAGGTAGGTGAGATTTGCGGATTAACCCGGTGACAGGCCTATGACCGCCATCATCCGACCGGCCGCCGCCCCTTCAGCACGATAGGAAAAAAACTCATCGGCGCGGCAGCAGGTGCAGGCAGTCAGATCGTAGCGATTCCCGACCGGCACCCCCGCGAGATTCATCTGGATATCGAGCGCTTTGAAAAGATCCAGTAAGCGCTTTTGCGGCCGGCCCCTCACAGGCTCTGTCAATGAATGTTTCGGATACTGTTCGTCAAACAGGCCGGCAACTTCCAGACCGACTTCAAAACAGCAGGAGCGGATTCCCGGACCCGTGGCAATCAGCAGCCTTGCGGGGTCGCTGCCGAGCGCCTGCTGCATCTTCCTGATTGTCTGAAACAGAATGCCGCCAAGAGTGCCCCTCCAACCCGAGTGGACGGCCGCTATGGCAAAATGATCCGGATCTACGATCAAAACCGGAATGCAATCGGCAATCTGGACCGCAAGTGCCACGTTTTCCATTTTGGTGATCAGAGCATCTCCCTCGGGCCTGTTCCATCGGACGGGATTATCTTCTATGATATAGACACGATTGGAATGGATCTGGCGGAGGGTGATAAGATGCGCCTTTTCAAGTTTAATCGCGGTCAGTAAATGATGTTGATTATCCCGAACGTGTTCCGGGGAATCCCATGAAGTCTCGCTGAGATTAAAAGAACGGCCGCCATGGCGGCCGCCGGAGCGGGTTGAGAAGCCGTGACGGAGCCGAGGAATTTGATCAAATGCACGGCAGCTGTAATAGCGCACATCCTGAACCACCTGAAGCGTAAAACCATTCTCTGACATATGGGGAATCTTGAAAGGTTCCAATACGCGTTGTCAACTCGCATTTGGATACAGCAATGATTACCGGCATTGGCGTAGACATAGTTGAAATCAAAAGATTCAGCGGTGTAATGGAAAGACAGAAGGAACGCTTGATCCTCAGACTGTTTACTGCAGATGAACAGAAATACTGCCATGGGCACCGGGACCCAGTCCCTCACTTTGCTGCTCGTTTCGCCGCGAAAGAAGCCGTATTCAAAGCACTAGGCACTGGATGGGCCAAGGGGGTTACCTGGCTGGACGTAGAAGTGCAAAAACAAGAGCAGGAGGCGCCCACCATTGCGCTCTACGGGGAAGCCCGGCGGCTCTGTGATGCAAAGGGAGTGAGCAGGGTGCACCTGAGCCTCTCGCATTCCGATCATTGGGTTGTTGCCATGGTGGTGCTCGAATAACCGCTTACTCGAAAACATCGACAACACGAGGTTCGTCCGATTTTTCGAACTTCGAAATAGCCCGAATAAGTTCTTCCAGACTGGGTCCCGCCGGAGGGGGCATGACGGGATCCGGCATCACGCTCAAGGGCCTCAATAGTCCTGCGGCTGCGGCAATTTCCAACTCAATCTTTTTCAGGCCAGATACATTTTCAGGGTTGGGGGTTTCTTCGCCTTGAGGAAAGATAGGCCGAGCCGCTTCGGTTACCTTCAGCTGCGCCGGATATTGATCCAACATCTGAAGAATGGAGGACAGTAACATGGATTTGACCACTCCCGATCCGCTTGATCGGTCGAAATGGCCATCGGGTTTGTGATCTTCGCCACACTTCCCGTCTCCGGTCTTTAATATTTCACTTTTAGGTGCCAAAAGGGAAATATTCAAGACCAGACACCGGAAATCCTACCAGTATCCTTTAAAGAGCAGGTAGCACCAGACACCTGATTTCCCCTGCAACTTCGCCTTCAGTCTGCACACATAGGTACGGCAGTCATTAAACAACGGGATGTAGAGGAAAGCCCCCTTCTTCCTGATTTCTTTCTCAATAACTTCATCCACTCTTTTGCGTGGCGCCAGAAATGGTTTTCCGACTTCTCTTCCAGCCCCAATCTCCTTGGCATAATTCCGTTGCCGATCCGGCAGGGTGAGAACGGAAACAAAGTGTGCGCCTGAAATGCGTTGTACGTTTCCATATTCGTCGCGGATGCCGATCTGGCCGGTATCAATGAAGGGAATCGTCGCAGGCCCAAAACCGATGGTTAGCTGGCCCTTTGAGGTTTCCATCTCAAGCCAGTGGTGGGAGACAAGTCCTGCAAAACCTCCCCAGTCGGCCCGCGTATACACCGGCGTCATTTCTTCGCTGTTATCCTTGGTCGCACTTTTCAAGGAAGGAGCTGGCGTATCACTATAGCAATTTGCATATCCAAGCCGGCATGGATCTGTTGTGGATGTGGCGCCGCTGTGTCGGAAGGGAAACAGAATCCATCTCCACCAGGATCTCTTTTCAGGTTTCTTCGTTTCAATGGGCACTGCTGCACTTGGGGCCGTCAACGAACGCTCCGCATTGCCATCAGAATTACCTTCCTTCCAATACCTCAGCTCCAGCGGTGGCTCCGTTGTGACACTGATATAATCAAGCTCCGCGCCGCAAGCTTGGGGTAGCTCCGAAGTGCAGACACCTAGAGGCAACAGAAGTATCATTCCAACTGCTACTTGCAGCAAATTATCTCCCAAGGTGGCATATTGAACAATTCTGCATTCCACATGTGTATCCTGTTAGCAGCATTTATATAGGGCATCTATCCCTTTTGACAAGACAGAATGACACCTCAATCGGAACAGAGCTGGTTAATCATTGGCGGCAACCGTTTCGGATTCTCATGGGTATGACGGCTGCTCGTATCACACCGTTTCGATATGATCGAAGCTTGAGTCTTTGGGGGCTGGGAGAATCCCGGCAACGAATCCGACAGATTCAAACAACAGCGTCGATGTCAGGGTCGCATACATCGAGATACCGAAATGGGAGCGTTTAATGAATGACGGCGAAGGTCGCCTCCGGAAGGACATCCTCAATCCGGATCTCGATAAGGCGGTTTGGGTCTATCGACAGAGCCGGAACGCTGGCGTGGATGTAATTGTCGGTGAGGACCCGCGTTGCAGCCCCATTTTCTTCCCTGGCCAGAGTAATGGCGGGAAGGACTTTGCCCACAAAGCGGCGACGGAACGCCAGGTTTTTGGAGCGGGAAAGCTCCAGTAGGGCATTCAGACGGCGGCGCATTACATGGGAAGGAGTGGGATTCGTCAGAGAGGCCGCTTCGGTGCCTTCCCGGGGGGAGAAGGGGAATACATGGAGGTAGGTCAGCGGCAGTTCTTCGATCAAAGAGCAGGTTTCATTGAAATCCTGATCGGTTTCACCGGGAAATCCCACCAGAACATCGGTTCCAATTCCGGTATCGGGCAATTCGCGCTGAATCCGGTAGATCAGGTCACGGAATCGAGCGGCCGTATAAGGCCGGCGCATAAGGCGCAGCATCCGATCACTGCCGCTCTGCATGGGTATATGGAAATGCCTCGCAATTACGGGAAAGGCAGCCGCCATTTCAACGATGGCAGGATTGAGATGCATGGGCTCAATACTGCTCAGCCGAATGCGCCCCAAATTGGGTATCTCGACAATCCGGCGGAGCAGATCCGCCAGATGCGGTTGGCCTTTCAGCTTCTGGCCGAAAGCACCAAGATTTATGCCCGCAAGTACAATCTCCTGGAAGCCGCTTTCCACCAGTGATTGAATTTCGGCAAGCACGTTCTCGGGTCGGGCGCTCCGTCCCGGTCCGCGCACATGAGGAACAATACAATAGGAGCAGCGTGCATCGCATCCATCCTGAAGTTTGACCAGTGGGCGGGTTTTGCCCCCGGTGTGCGTCATCGGCGGCAGCACACAATCGATTTCGCCATCAAGGGGTGTACGGATTATTTTTCCCTGCGAGAACTCGGCATATTGTTCAACGAGTTCGGGCAAATGGATCTTTTCGGCATTTCCCAAAACAAGACGAACGCCGTTCATGGCCGCCAGCGCATCCGGATCCCGCTCGGCGTAGCAGCCTGTTATTATCAATTGGGCGCTCGGATTCTCCCTGTGCAGGCGGCGAACGGCCTGGCGAACCTGTTTGTCGGTGCGCTGGGTAACCGTACAGGTGTTTACAATGATGAGGTCGGCATCGCGAGGCGTCTGGCTTTCCTGCATTGAGCGCCGGCACAAACCTTCGCGGATCGCGGCGCTATCCGATTGATTGCACCGACATCCGAAGGTTTGAATCGAAAACTTAGTCCGCATTTCTCACCAGCGTTCGTAGCGAGGCGGTGCAGAAGCCCGTGGATACAAGGCGCGCGACCGAGGGCCCCGCAGGCATACTCGACAGTATGTCGAGGAGCCCGACCTGAGCGCGCGCGTAAAAACCACGCGCACGCCGTAGACATGGGTTTCTGTGCCGCCGCAGTAGAAGGTTGGTGAGAAATGTGGACTTAGCCATCCAGCTTTTTCCTCAATGCCTGATCTTTCTCCTCCACGCGATCGGCCAGACGCTTTTTATAGGCGCGCAGGCGCTCGGCAAGCTCGGCATCACCCCGGGACAGTATTTGTGCTGCCAGGATGGCGGCGTTGCTGGCACCCGCTTTGCCAATTCCCATGGTGGCCACAGGTATCCCCGCAGGCATCATGGAGGTGGATAGCAGTGAATCCAATCCATTTAAGGGAGAAGAGTCGATCGGCACGCCGATTACGGGCAGAATGGTGTCGGCGGCAATAACGCCCGCCAGGTGTGCCGCCGCACCGGCGCAGGCAATGACCACCTGAACGCCGCGCCCTTCAAAAGCTGCAGCCAACTTGCGGGTGCGTTCGGGCGAACGGTGGGCGCTCGAAATAACAAGTTCATACTCAATTCCGAAATCCTTGAAAATCTTGAGCATGTCCTTAATAACCGGGTAATCCGAATCACTTCCTAAAACGATCGCTACTTTGGGTTGGGTCACTTGGGTCCTCCACATAAAACTAAAATTTACAAGTCCTGGGACGGCAGTCAAAAGCCGGAAGACGGGAATCAGTTATTCCGGCGGTCTGCTTTCAGGCCTTTGGCGCCGATATCCCGGCGGTATTGCATTTCGTCAAATTGTATTTTGTTCACGGCTTCGTAGGCGAGCATGATGGCCGAAGGAAGATTCTTTTCGGTTGCCGTGACTCCAAGTACGCGGCCACCATTTGTGACAATGGCGTCGCTTTCCTGTCGAGTCCCGGCGTGAAAAATCGCAATACGGCTGTCCTCTTCCGCCATTTCCAAGCCGGTTATGACCTTGCCCTTCTCGTAAGAACCGGGATAGCCTCCGGAGGCAAGTACCACACAAACCGCTGCACCGTCGCTCCAGACGGCTTTATAGCTCTTCAAGTCGGTCCGGCAGACGGCGTCACACAATTCAAAGAAATCGCTCTCCAACCGGGGCAGAATAACCTGGCATTCGGGATCTCCCATGCGAACGTTGAATTCAAGCACCTGCGGCCCCTCGCCGGTAAGCATCAAACCGGCGTACAAAATACCCTGAAAAGGAACGCCGGCCGCTCTCATTCCCTCAATAGCAGGACGTATGATCCTTTGAAGCACATCCTGTTCAAGCTCGGATCCGAGGATGTCGTTCGTGGAATAAGCTCCCATCCCTCCGGTATTGGGTCCTTCGTCATTGTCGAAAACCGCTTTGTGGTCCTGGGAAGCCACAGCGGGAAGAATGGTTTCTCCATCGGTAAAAACAATGTAGGATGCTTCCACTCCCTTCAGACAATCTTCAACGATAATTCTATCACCGGCAGAGCCGAATTCCCGTTCGACCATGATCCGTCGGACTGCCTCGCATGCTTCTCCGGCACTCCGCGAAACAATGACGCCTTTACCTGCCGCAAGGCCGTCCGCCTTGACAACAATGGGGTAGCGCGCTTCCGATGACTCCAGGTAAGCGAGCGCATTTTTCGGATTGTCGTAGGTTACATAGCGGGCCGTCGGAATGCCATGCCGCATCATGAAATCTTTGGCAAAAACCTTGCTGGATTCCAGCTGCGCGGCTTTCTGAAGCGGGCCGAGAACACCGATGCCCGAGGCGGTTAAACGGTCCACCAATCCCGTTGCGAGAGGCGCCTCAGGACCCACGACTACCATGTCGATTCTTTCCTTCTTTATAAGGTCCTTTACGGCCCCGGCGTCTTCGGGATTGAGGGCCACGCACCGAGCGGTTCGCGCGATGCCTCCGTTGCCGGGAGCACACAGGATCGCGCGAACGTGCCTGCTTTGTTTCAATTTCCAGACCAGGGTGTGTTCTCTTCCGCCGGAACCAATAACCAAAACTCTCATTTTGCCTCGCATTTGTAAGAAGACAGGAGTCAGAAGTCAGAATATCAAATAACCTTTGGGCAGGATCAAAGCTGCAAGGCTTTTTTATTCGTTCCCCTCTGCCTCAAAAACTGTCGAGATTCAGGTTTTTCAAATAGGAGCGAATCGAGGGCCCCAATTCTTCATTCATAAGCGCAAATTCAATTGTAGCCTGCAGAAAGCCGAGTTTATCGCCTGCATCGTGCCTCTTGCCCTGAAATTTATAGGCCAGAACCCTTTCGCTTCCCAGAAGGCGACGTATACCGTCGGTTAGCTGGATTTCTCCACCGCTGCCCGTTCCGGTCTCTTCCAGAGATTTGAAGATTGAAGGATTGAGAATATACCTCCCGATGATGGCGAGATTGGACGGCGCCGTCCCGTGGGGCGGCTTTTCGACCATATCTTGAATCTCGAACAGCCTTTCCTCTCCCTCCGTTACGGGCCGGGCTTTGACAATCCCATACCTGCCGGTTTCCGACTCGGGCACCTCCATGACGGCCACGACGCTGGTCTGATATCGATCATAAATATCGGTCATTTGACGGATGCAAGGTATTTCCGACACAATGACGTCATCCCCCAGCAAAACGGCAAAAGGCTCGTCATTCATGAGATCGCGGGCAACCATAATAGCGTGTCCCAGGCCAAGCGCCTCCTTTTGGCGTACGTAGGCGATGTGCACCATTTCCGATACAGCCCGCACAAGATTCAGCATTTCGGATTTGCCGCGCTCTTCAAGGATTTTTTCCAGCTCATAGGAAACATCAAAATGATCCTCGATAGCGTTTTTTCCTCTTCCGGTTATGATGACTAGGTTTTCAAGCCCTGAACGGACGGCCTCTTCAACCGCATACTGGATGATGGGTTTATCCACCAGGGGCAACATTTCCTTGGGTTGTGCCTTGGTGGCGGGCAGAAAACGTGTGCCCAGGCCGGCTGCAGGAAAAAGTGCTCTTCGAATTTTGGCCATATTTATTTCTCTCCGGCGCGCTTCCCGGGCGCTTGGATATTGGCAAGCGGGCTTGCGTTTTTCACCGTTTCTCTCGGCGCGGTTGCAGAAAATGCGGACCGGCTTTTTCAGTTAAAAAATGATTGAAACAATGGCATCTCCCAAAGTCAATGGTAGAATTACTCATCAAGAAGGATCCGTTATGCTGGATAAGAACTTTGTGCGCGAACATTTGGATGTTGTCCGTGAAAGGCTGGCGGCCAGGGGGGGCGACTACCCCCTGGATGAAATGGTGTCAAAAGACACGGAATGGAAAAGCATGGCGCTTCGCATAGAGGATTTGCGGCGCCGGAGAAACGAGGCCTCGGAGGCTATAGGAAAGCTGAAGCGCACAGGAGCCGATACTGCGGCTCAGCAGGCAGAGGTAAAGGAAATATCCAGCGAGATCAAGTCGCTCGAGGAAAAGGCACGTGTTCTGGAAGAACAGCTTAATTCGATACTTCACAGCATCCCGAATCTACCCGACAGCTCGGTTCCGGTTGGGGCGGACGAAAGCGCCAATGCGGAGGTTCGACGCTGGGGGAACGCGCCTTCTTTTGATTTTGAGCCGCTCGACCATGTGGAAATCGGTTCCGCTTTGGGCATCCTGGATATGGATAGGGCATCAAAAATTGCGGGGTCACGGTTTTCAATTTTGTGCAAATCAGGCGCGCTTCTGGAGCGGGCCCTGATCAGCTTTATGCTGGATATTCATACACAGAATCATGGATACCAGGAAGTACTGCCGCCTTTCATGGTCAATTCTGCAAGCCTTTTCGGCACGGGCAATCTTCCCAAATTTGCCGAAGATCTCTTCAAAGTGGAAGATACCGATTATTATTTGATACCTACCGCCGAGGTTCCCGTAACCAACATCTACAAGGATGAGGTGCTCGATTCCTCGGATCTGCCCAAAAAATTTGTCGCCTTCACACCCTGCTTCAGAAGTGAGGCGGGGTCTTATGGAAAAGATGTGCGCGGATTGATCCGACAGCATCAATTCAACAAAGTCGAACTTGTCAAGCTGGTCGAGCCGCCAACATCCTACGACGAACTGGAATCCCTGACGCATGATGCGGAAGAAATCCTGCAGAGCCTGGGGCTCCACTATCGGATCGTAACCCTCTGCACCGGAGACATGGGATTTTCCAGTGCCAAAACCTACGATCTTGAAGTCTGGCTGCCCAGCCAGAACAGATTCCGCGAGATTTCATCCTGTAGCAACTTCGAAGATTTCCAGGCAAGAAGAGCCAATATCCGATACAAAGACAAAGCCGGGAAGCGGCGGCATCTGCATACCCTGAACGGGTCGGGACTGGCTATTGGGCGAACCTGGCTGGCCATTCTCGAAAATTACCAGCAGCCGGATGGTTCGGTGACCATTCCCGAAGCACTGAGATCCTATATGGGTGGTATGGATTCTATAAAGAAAGAAGATGCGGGCTAGTTGCTTCCGGCCAGATTTTTTTCTCCCGGCGAAGGGAGTTCGAGGGATCGGTCGAGTACAATTTCCAGCCCGGAACCCCGGCTGACTTCAATATCTTTTCCGCGGGAGGCAACAACCGTAGCGATTCCGATCGCCGCGCCAATCCCGGCACCGATGCCCGCCCCTTTACCGCCGCCAGCCAGAGTGCCGATACCCGTTCCTATTATGCCTGGAGCGACCACTTTGGCCACGTCACTGCCTGTGCTGCTTGGACCCGATATTTCGCCTTCCGCCTGAACACCTCCATTTCCCTCGGGATCGACTTTAACGAGCGTGGCTACAAGCGGGACTTTGTCGCGACCGGGTAGCGCAATCGACTGAAACAGAAGATTCATGACCGCCTTTCCCTTGAATCTGCCCGGACGACGAATGCGTGAAATGCTGCCTGAGACGAGGCTTCCCTTTGGGATCACCATTTGATCATTCAAATAGACGGGCTTCATGACCACCGCGCTAAAGGAATCTCCTTCGCTGCTAGTTTTGGTGCTCAGGTCATCATTCAGCTGCAGGATAATTCGCGTCCCTACAGGAAGCTCGGATTCGGAAGCCGCAAAGAATAGAGATGGCACAAAAAACAGCAAAACAATGGCATATGTAAGCCTTTGACCCGCAATCCTTATCGTAGCGCTATTCCTAGACGACAGCATGATACCTTCCTCTAATTAAGATGGATGAACCGATAGCGGATATGGTTCAATCCTCCTTTGCGGCATCCTTTTTCGGTTTACGCCATTGGCGGGACCCAAGGCGCGCCATAGGCGCACTATAGACGGCCCCATTTTATCCATAAATAACTGAAAACAAAGACTATTTATTGATCCTGCCTTGACTCTGGCGGATCTTGCTGCTACGGTCTAGCGATGGATTATTCTCCCCTTCCCGAAAATGCCCAATTTCCGCGCTGGCAGGACCGACTCCGTGCTGTTATCGAGGTTCTGCTGCTGTCAGGAATCCTTTCCAGCTTCACCACAACCCTTGTTTTTTCCGCCATTTATGGGAAAAACGCCAACCTTCTGTCCATGAACGCCATCATCGTGGCCTCTTTCATTCTCATGGAAGCGGGGATCCTGCTCCTGCTTTTGGTTTTTATTCTAAAAATCAATAACGAAGCCATTACGGGGCTCGGACTGCATTGGCGCCGATGGAAATTCAATCTTCTGCTTGGATTAGGCCTTGTTCCCTGTTTCTTTTTCATCAATGGAATAGCGGCATTGATTTTCAAGATTTATTTGCCCGAGTACTATACCGAGCAAAATCCTCTCGTGGAAATTATTCAAACCCCGGAACAGCTGGCCCTTTTCATCTTTTCGGCCCTGATTGCCGGTGGGATTAAGGAGGAGTTGCAGCGTGCCTTCATTCTCAACAGATTCCGGCACTACCTGGGGGGGGCGTGGGTAGGCCTCGTGATTTGGAGCCTTGCTTTCGGAGCAGGCCATTACGTCCAGGGAGTTCAGGGAATCGCAATCGCGTCGCTCTACGGCTTTGTGTTTGGAATCACTTACATTTTAAGCGGGAGTCTGATTGCGCCCATTGTCGCGCACGGCGTTTACGACACGCTGGCACTGCTTGCCTATTGGTTCATTGCCAAATCGAATCCCTTTGCCTGATGATTGCCCCAATTGCGTCGGGCATATGTACAAATCTACGTCAACACCGGAAAATCTTCATCAATAACGGCCGGATCATCCCTAAAGCTGCGAGCAATCAGGATATCCATATTCTCCAGCTTTGTCCCGTGCTTGTTGACGCGTTCATAGACGGCGCAGACGCCTTAAATATCGAAATTTTCAGGGCTAATCATGGGCATGCTGTAGTGTGCAAAAATGTATTTCAGCTGCTGCAGATTCTGCGAGATCGCCGGGGTATAGCCGGGTACAGCCGCTAATCGCTCTTCGTGATCATCGGACAGATGCGGGACATCTCCGAGGCGTATCAGAAAGGCCGCCTCTGCGTCCCACCGGTGCCTGTAGTAATCCTTTTCAAAAAGGCAAGCGTCTTTTTATGTTACTGAATATTGGATCAACAACACTGCAATAAAGGCCACATAGAACGCCAGAAAGACAACACCCTCAAGCCGGTGTATCTTCCAACTGCTTTTAATAAAAATAAGAAGCAGGATGCTCAGAACAATCATGACCGGATTTGTAAAAATGAGCGTGAAGGAAGTGACCTCGAGCTCATGGATTAACCCGGAGACGCCGATGACGAGCAGGATATTGGCGATATTCGATCCGATAATGTTGCCGACCGCAATGGCGCCATATCCCTTTCTTGCAGCTGCTATCGACACCCCGAGCTCCGGGACGGAGGTTCCGAACGCAACCAGGCTGGCGCCAATAATGGTGCCGGGAACATTAAGAAACTCTGCAAAAAAGATAGCCTGATCGACCAGCATCCTGGCGCCGACCACCACGGCCGCACAGCAGAGTGCGACCATCATAAGGTCCTTGTGAATATTGAGGCTGAACATGGTCTGCAGCCGGACCGACTTCTTTTCGCTTCGCGGCCCGGGTTCAGGGACGAGACTTTCTCGAATTGTTTTAATGTACCCGAACCTGCAGAAATATTTTATGAACGCATTAAAATGATATTCATCCCTTGTCTTTTTCCTGGTTTCGAAAAGAAACACGATATAGGCAAGGTAGAGGATAAGGAGAATCAGTGCGTTCCACCACGAGACGTTGCCGTCAATGATCATCAGGCCGAAAAGCAAAGCAGAGAAAAGCATGATGTATCCGTCCCGAATGAGCATCTTTTCTTCTGTTTTGATGGCGCAGATCGCGGCGGCAACCCCGACAATAAGCGCAATGTTTGCGATATTCGATCCCACGGCATTGCCGATGATGAGTCCGCTCTCCTGTTTGAAGGACGCAAATACCGACGAGGCAAGTTCAGGCAGAGACGTCCCGACGGCTACAAGCGTCAGGCCGATCATAAATTCGGAGATGCCGAGCTTTTCGGCAATGGCGGCGGATCGCTTGACAAAGAAATCCGAGCCCGACACAAGCAGTATCAGGCCGAGAACGAAAAGCCCGAGTTCAAGAATCACCATCGCTTGTCAACACTCCGAGAAAAGCAGTGGCCAGTTGCCAGTGAAGCATTTTCCTACATTACAGGGTATGCCATAAACGCATGTGATACGGATAAAAAAGGCCACGGATTTCACAGATTTCAAAACACTACTGTCCCGTTAAAGTTGGACAAAAGTACTGTAAAGATATTGAAAACAATAACTTAAGAAAATTTATGACCTGCATCGATTTCAATTTGATTCGGTATGATAATTCCCAAATACCTCTGGGAGTCTATCATGCACCAAGGACGAATTGTCTTTTCGCAGATCATGGATTACTTTCCTCGTCGAAATTTCACAACGTGCGTCAATCGCTATCGAGGCGATCATCGTATAAGAACATTCACTTGTCTCGATCAGTTTTATTGCATGAGTTTTGCACAACTAACCGGTCGAGAAAGTCTACGCGATATCGAAAATTGTCTACGAGCAGCCGGTGCCAAACTGTATCACGCAGGCATGAAAGCAAGAGTCTCGCGTACAACTTTGGCCAAAGCCAACGAACAACGCGATTGGAAAATCTATCGCGATATCGCCATGATTCTGATAGATCGGGCGCGTATACTTTATGCTCACCAACCTCTGGCAATAAATCTCAAAAAAGCAGTTTATGCTCTAGATTCTACAGTGGTCGACTTGTGCCTTACACTATTTCCTTGGGCACAACATCGCCGCAGGAAAAGTGCCGTCAAAATAAATACCCAATTAGATCTGAGAGGCAATATTCCTGCGTTTATCCGCATAACAGGCGGCCAAATACACGATGTACATTTTCTCGACCACATAATTTTCGAAGCTGGTGCCTTCTACGTAATGGACAAAGGCTATACCGATTTCCAACGCCTTTACCATATTCATCAGCAACAAGCATTCTTTGTAATACGGGCCAAAAACAATCTAACTTTTTCGCGCCAATCATCACGCCGAGTTATCAAAGATCGTGGCTTGCGAAGCGACCAAACCATTCGATTGGTAGGTCCGAAAAGCTCGTTATATTATCCCGAGCGCTTACGGCGTATTCACTACGTCGATGCCGAACTGAACAAACGGTTTTTCTTTCTCACAAACAACTTCAGCCTGTCAGCGATAACCATTGCACGGTTATACAAACTTCGCTGGCAAGTCGAGTTGTTCTTCAAATGGATCAAACAGCATCTTCGGATCAAAGCTTTTTACGGAACATCTCCCAATGCTGTAAAGACCCAAGTCTGGATCGCAATCAATGTTTATGTGTTAGTAGCGATCCTGAAAAAAGAACATGAACTAGAGGCCAGCTTGTACGATATTTTACAGGTTTTAGGAGTCATGCTTTTCGAGAAAACCCCTATAAAAAGCCTGTTTACTGACGATTATTACAACTTTTCAAAGACCAGTTCCGATAAACAGTTGAATTTATTCAACATTTAACGGGACAGTAGTGTCTTTTTATTTAGAGTTTGCATGTGTAAATTTATAAATAATTTGGGTTTCTTGATCCACATCAATTTTTAAATTCTGGAATAAAGGTAA
>Ga0209536_100009681_pt1 | contig 14309 bp, 15 predicted proteins | sample DeeMarSeWOR28_12_FD_187461 | JGI IMG/M metagenome (GOLD analysis project Ga0209536, IMG submission 187461) | Marine sediment microbial communities from White Oak River estuary, North Carolina - WOR-2-8_12 (SPAdes) (version 2) | ecosystem: Environmental > Aquatic > Marine > Intertidal zone >...
GGATGTTTCATGAATTGCTGTCGCGAGACCGTGCAGATGGGCGTGCCACCGGGCAACCGCAGGGGGTTGGACCCGAGGCGTACCTGAACGGTACGTCGCAGGGTCCGACACCCGAGGACGCTCGGAAGGATGGCCATATCCGCGGTCGCAGCAAGTTATTCATGAAACATCCGGGCTAGATGGGTCTCATTTGCCGTGAATGCCCGATATCATCAAAATGATTACCGCATGCTCATCCCCACGATCGAAAATGTATTGCAAGATGCGGGAGGGTCTATCGAACTGTCCATTCACCGTATACTACCCCCGTCTTGTAGGCTGAGCCGCCTTTGGCCGGGAATGTCCTCACTCCCAGCACCTGATGTTTCATGTTTGATTCGCGAACCGTGGCTGCTGTAAGGGTCCTGGTTTGCGGATTTATATCGGTAATGTAGAAATCCTTTGAACTCTGCGGCGGCACGGTTCCAACAAAACGCTCATATGAATCCCAAATGGCTATCGTTTCTTCGGTCGCGTTGGTAATCGTAACACTGTTTGAACCTGCATACGCTGAGGAAATCCCCAAAGAAAGAATCATAAGACCGATAATCACTGCCTTTTTCATTTTTCTGTCTCCTCTTTACAATGGACACCGGCTAAGACTACCAAAGCTGGGAGGTAATGACAAGCCACAGCAAAAACTGAGGCAACACGGAGGTATCTTCTCTGGGTTGCAGGCGGCATGCTCCCCAGATCGAGGAAGGCCTCACATATTGATGAATGATCTAAAGTCGCAGCAATCTGCTTGCGCAGTGTAGAAATTATTCTCACGGTCAGGATCGGAGTTTGAGATATTACTACAAGATGTGGAAAGGCGACAGATATGTAAGAATAATCTTAGTTAAACGGTCAAGAAAAAAGACATCACGAGGAGATCGATCCGGACGTTGGGTCTGAGCGTAAGCGAATGAAATGCACCAATATTTCCCAGCGGGCGAGGGCAGTAGCTGTGTCCAAGTCTCGCCGGTCCGGAACCCAGAGACCCCCCTTTCTATCCCGACTCCCGACATGGCGCATAGGGTTTCCAATTTGAGCACAGAACAATGGAATCGGTCAAAAGAGATTTTCTATGGAGCATCCACTACGCGCCGACATAGACGCCTCTGGCGATCCTCTTGATTTTGCCTTGCTTGTAGGCCTTCGAGACAATCATCCTGAGTTTGCTGTCAGCAAAACCTGTTTTGTTTTTCAGTTTAGTGATGTCAACACCTTTTTTGTGACGCTTGATAATGTTGAGAACCTCGTCGGTCGCCGTCATCCTCCTTGCCTTTTTCACCTTCTTTGCCTCGCGCACCACAATCTTCTTGCGCACAGGAGCTCTTTTCTTCTTGGGTTTGATCTTGGCAACAGGCTTGGCAACAGCTTTCTTTTTGGCTTTACTGACTGCCTTTGCTTTCTCGATTTCGTCCACCTTCACGACCAGCTGTTCAACCCCCTGGGATAGCCCCTTGAAAGCACTTGACATAAATGCAAGCATGGTCTCTGGACGCTTCATGCTCGCCCCTTTGGCCACATGTTGTTTCATCAGAAGGAAGAGAAAATGCTCCGGAGTAGATTCATAGGTCGTGAACCGACCTGCACAAGCCGAACATCGTCGGCGACGTCTAATGGCATTTTTTTCTGGGGTCAGCCTCGAGTCGATAACGTCGTTTTCAATCTTTGCGCAAAATGGACATTCCATAAGCAGATCCTCCCAGTTGCTTTCTATCCATGTTTATTTGATCAGGAGTTTCCCCATCGAAAATTACTCTTAGGGAAAACCCCTGTTATTTTCTGGGTCTCGGAAAAATTGATTGATTCAAAAACTCCATGGTGACACCAACGGCCCGATGCAATACCTTTCGTCTACCACAGGGTTCGATTTTCCCAAAGAGTTTTTTTGAGGATGCACACCACGGCTGGTCTTGCACTTGGAGAGCTATTTGAAAAAATGCATTCAACCAATTGGGTTCTCCCGGAATTTGCCTGGATGAACGTCTATGAGCATCGATTCTCTAACTTGACTTTGCAGGCCAGGGGAAGCTGTGTAACAAAGTGCATTCTGAGCCACCTTTATTTAGTGTCTCGAGAGTCGCTCAATTTAGATAGTTTCCATCCATAAATGGCCCTTTTCCGCGATCTCTGCTTCAATTTGCGGGATTTCTTGTGCGGCGTACCTTAGTACGCCTCCGCGCAATCCCTTGATTTCCTTGACCTTGCGGAAAATTGCTCATTTATGAATTGGAAACACCAGCTAGCGTCATCCGGAGTTTCCGGATGGACACTAGATAGCTCACTCAGCGCTCAAGGAACCTGGTCTATAAGATCCGTGACAGTCTCGCTTGCCTCAGAAGGATCCACCGTCAGCCAGATCACCCTTTTCCCTTTTTGAAAAAAATAGTGGGCCTGGCCCTGTCCCATGACAAAGTTGACCGACATCTCGCTTATAGAGATCTCCCGGAAATGCCAGAATCCATTTCCCTCCATTGCTTGAATCTCTTGAGCCATCCTCTCGTTTGCCTTTGCCGCTTCCACTTCGGAATCGTATTCGGAGACCCACACTTTTGCTTTCGTGTCTCCTCCAACGTAGGTGCCGACGCATCCTTTCCGGAAGTTGAGATGTTTCCCGTGCAGACGGTCTATTTCCTGCCTTGCCTCCTCACCGACCTGGAGTTGCTCGAGCCTCAGAGAACCAATGGATTGAGGTAGTGAGTCCCCCCTAGTGAGAGCAGGTATGACGAGCAACAGCGATAAACCGAACAAAAGCGATCGAAACACGGTCATCCTCAAATGGTCCTTTCAACGTCAATCACTATATGTGGTGGGTGATTTTAAACAAAAATGAAGCTTATGTAAACAGCCATTAAAATGACAGGCATGGTTAGACAGCGATTTAACGGGCTCTCACACTGTCCCGGTCGCCAGGCAACTTCAACGTTGTGATGACATCCACCCATCGCAGGTTGGGACTACCACACCCTGCTTCCCTGCTGTTTCTTTAGCGCTTTGAAAGCTCTGCCGGGTAACAGGAAGCTCAATCCTAAATACCGTTCGTTCATCCGGCTTGCTCTCCAAGGAGTGGATCCCGCCGTACCCTCGCTCCACCAAGTCGCACGATCGGGCCAGAGCAAAAACAGGTTTACTTTTTTCCCCCGATGGTGTAATAAACCAATGGCAAGCGCAAGGCAATAATTTGTAATCACTATACTTTTCGCTTATGACCTTTTGACGGTGCAGGAAACTCCAATGCTTGCATATGAAGAGAATCCAGAGAAGGTGGAGCGGGCTGATCTGGTTGTCGGTTTACCTTCACACAACGATGCAGAGATCATCACTGGTCCCACGGCAGAGGCAGCTAGAGGTCTCTTGGATCATTTCGGGGACAAGAATTCCGTTATTATCAACTGCGACAACCACTCAGAGGACGGAACCAAGGAAGCTTTTTTACAGACATCTACCGAGATTCCCAAAATATACCTGTCAACACCAGCGGAAAAGGCGGGCCGCGGTTATAGTCTGCGAAACCTGATCGCCAAAGCAGTTGAACTCAAAGCCGAGGCGGTCATAGTGGTGAATGCTGATCTGAAGAACATTACGTCCCTGTGGATCAAGAACCTTGGTGAGCCTATTTTTGCTGGCTTCGGCTTTGTTGCACCCTTGTATGTGCGTCACAAGTATGACGGTGCAGTGGCCAACGGTATAGTCTACCCACTGACTCGTGCCCTTTATGGCCGCCGGGTTCGTCAGCCCATAGGTGGCGATTTTGCATTTGCCTCCGATCTGGCCGAGACTTACCTGAATCATCCCTCCTGGAACGACAGGGTAGGGCAGTCCGGTGTGGATATATGGCTGCCGACCTTGGCCATATACCAAGGCGTTCCCATCTGTCAGTCATTTGTGGGCCGACCCAAGGCTAACCAGCAGCACAGTACTCATATTGTTCCTGCCAGCCCGTCCTTCTTACAGATCATGGGCACTTTGTTGGACTTAATGATACTATTCCAAGATTTCTGGGGCAGGGTGAAGTGGAGCAAACCCACCGCGATTTATGGTTTCGGTATGGGAGAGGTGGAGACACCAGAGCCCGTTGAGATCTCGCAGACAGAACTCCTGCGGGGTTTCGTTGAGGGCTTTGCTCAGTATCAACACATATGGGAGTCAGGCCTGCAAAACAACATTTACAACAAACTGGGTGAGATTCGAGAACTACCCTTGGCGCATTTTAGCTTTCCTTCGGAAATCTGGGCTCGAATCCTATACAGTTACTCGGTGGCCTACAAGAACGCAGTGGTTGACCGCGAACAATTGTTGCGATCCCTGGTTCCACTCTTTTTGGGTAAGAACCTATCGTTTGTCAAGAAAACTGAGAGAATGTCAATCCAGCAGGCTGAGGAATACATTGAAAACGAATGCATGATTTTCGAAGAAGCAAAGCCCTACCTGCTCAACAAATGGGGGGGAGGCTAGCAGGCTCAATTCGCTGCTCTTTTGAGCAGGGCTTCTTCCAACCTGGAGGGAAAGTTCATGGCGAAAATATTGGTCGTAGACGACGAAGAACATATCCGACTGCTGTACTCAGAGGAGCTCAAAGAAGAGGGCTACGATGTCATCACTGCGGAAGGCGGGCATGAATTACTGGAGCGCATACAACGGGACGAGCCTGATCTGGTTGTTCTGGATATCAAAATGGTGGACTATAACGGGCTGGATTTGTTACAAGATATCCGCAACAAATTTTATGACTTGCCTGTCATTCTTTCCACCGCTTATGACACCTTTAAAGAGGATATGAAATCCATAGCCGCCGACTTTTATGTGGTGAAGTCTTTCGATCTCACCGAACTAAAGAAGAAAATAAAAATGGCCCTGGAAGCAAGCGGCGCTCATTAAGAATGGAACTGTCCAGACTACTTTCCCTCCAATGCCAAGCTCATCTAATGCATTGAATGCAGAAACAAAAATATACCCATCATGGCAAAAAAGATGTTGGGCACCCAGGCGGCTAGGAGGGGGTGCAGATTGCCGGCATAGCCAATCGCGAGAACAAACTGAAAGATGAGTATATAGACGAAGGCCAGAGCAACGCTCACCGCTACTCCCACCGCTATTCCACCCCGTTTTCCTTGATAGAGAGCGACGCCGATGCCCAAAAACGCCATAACCACCGAAGTAAATGGGAAGGCGATCTTAGAGTGAAAGTCCACGCGGTACCGGGTGGCGTCATATCCTTCGCTTTTTATCTTGGCCACATAGCGGCCAAGTTCAGTGAGTGTCATTTCTTCGGGTGACTTCACCAGATGCTGAAAGCTTTCCGGTCGTTCGTTCAGTTCCAATCTCCGCTGCCGAAACTGTTCCATGGAATAGTTGCCATCGGCTGTGCGGTGAAGAAAGACACCGTCAGAGAAGATCCAAGCTTCGCCATCCCATTGACCTCTCCGCGCATCAAGACGGTTGACCAGCTGGAAGTTGCGGTCAAACATGTAAATGGTCACCCCTTCCATCATCTGACGTTTTGCATGCAATACGCGAATGTTGTAGAGTGTCTGACCGCTCTTGTACCATATTTTTTCGTGAGTGAAGCTGCTCGGCGCTGGACGGTTCTTTACTTTGACAAACCAAATATAGTTTGCTCGAGTACTGGTGAGTGGCACCACGTATTCAGCCAGGGCAAAATCCATCAAACTCATCAGGAGAGCAACGAGAATTATCGGCCCGGCAACGAGGAGAGGGCTTGCCCCACTAGCTTTCAACGCTGTGAGTTCATTGTTACGAGCTATAATGCCCAGAGTGATGAGGGTACCCATGAGGACACCCATTGGGGCGGCCTGCTGAGCTACAAGCGGAAATTTGAGAAGAAAGTATTTGAGAGCCAAAGACAGGGGGAGATTGGTCTCCAGAAAATCATCCACCTTTTCAAAAAAGTCGATGACAAAATATACGGCAATGAACGCCACAAGGCAGACAGCGACGACCTTGGCAAGTTCCCGGCTGACGTAGCGGCTAATGATCCACATCTCAATTCACCACAGAAACACATCCGAAGGTCGATGGGAATGTGAGGTTCGATGTGAGATCCCTCATGGATTCACGACCAAATCTTCCACCCCACATCTCATAGCGCACATGGAGGAATCGCGTCTGTTTCGTGCTTCGCCTGCCCCGTTCAATTTTTTTCTCTGCAACCGGGGTGCTTTGGATTTCGAATTTCAACTGCCTGCTTGTTCTGAATGCTGCTGGCGCCACTCGTATGATTGCGGCAAAGAGATCCGTTGCGCGGGCTTTGAGTGTACCCAATGCACGGAGGTTTGTAAATGAGGTTTTCCGGCGGTTAAGCTGGAACTAAAAACGCTTGACACTTTTTGAAACGTTGTGCTATTCGTAGAACGGTTTTGTAACTAACTAAGATCTCTAACTTACTAAGAAAACAGTGATATGAAACACGATTCAGACGACCAGATCACGAAGATCAAGGAAACACAGGAGACCGAAGTCGTGGACATTGATCTCCAAGTGGATGATATTGATGGCGAGATCATCGACCTGTTGGATTCCATCGAGGAAGACGATTCAGGCCCTGAAGAGGCACTCCCTAGCCAGGAGGCGGCAGCCGAAGCTACTGACGAGGAGCAGGAGCTTTTGTTGGAAGATCTGGATCTGGATGATGAATTGGGGCCCGATGAGCCCAGTTCTGATGCACCCATTGAACCTATAGAGGACGACGAAAAATATGAGCCAGAAGTGCTCGAGGGAGTCGAAGGTGAACCTGAAGAAATGTTCACCGGGGAAGAAGCGATGAGCGGTACCCCTGCTGCAGAAGCAGAGGAGTCCGGTGCAAGAGGGGATCCGATCACCGATGAGGTCTTGGCCGAGCTTTTCTCTTCTCATGAGATGGAAGTCGCTGAGATATTTCAGGAGGCCACGGAATCGAGCATTGAAACCGACGAGACGGTTGATGAAGCGCTGCCGGCTGCTGAAGGGGAATTTCCAAGAGATGTTTTTGCCGATCTTGAGGTGGAATCGGAAGTCGTGACCGAGGATACTTCTGCAGCGGCAGAACCGCCGGTTGCTAAAGAGGAGCTTCCAGAAGATATTTTTGCCGACCTTGAGGTGGAATCGGAAGGTGTGGTCGGGCAGACTTCTGCAGCGGTAGAACCGCCGGTTGCTGAAGAGGAGCTTCCGGAGGATGTTTTTGCTGATCTCGAGACGGACTCAGAAGACGCAGCTGAGGAGACCGTTACCGTGAAAGAACCGGGTGCTACCGAGCAGAAGGTCCCAGAAGAGATTCTCGTTGACTTAGAAGCTGAGCCGGAGGAACTGATCGCTGTGGCCGGTTCTCCAGCCGAGATCGAGGCAACCCAAGCAGTCGCCCCTGCTGCTGCAGAGGAATTGGCAGCCCTGCTCAGTGCCCAAGTGGATGAGGTGGTGACCCGATTGGTGGAAGAGCGACTACCCTCGATGGTCGAGCGTGCCATCGCGGAGGAGATTGAAAAGATTCGAACGGCTTTGGAATCAGGAGAATGACCACCCCCGCGACTATTGGCGGGTTAATCATGGGGGTTATTTGCATAATCCCCATTTTCTTTTCTGGTAAGTTGTCACAAGGGGGATTTCTTCAATCTTTTCACCTCCGGCACCGATTGCCTTTTCTGTGTGCTAAGTGTGTGCTAGGAAGGTGACAACGGACAAAGAGCCGCAGACATCCAAAGGGACAAGAAGATGAAGAAAGCAGTGCTGCCCAAAGCTTACGAACCCACGGAGGTCGAACCGAAGTGGTACCGATTCTGGGAAGAGCAGGAGTTGTTCCGGGCCGACGAAAATAGCGAGACATCCCCCTATTCTATTGTGATCCCTCCTCCCAACGTGACCGGTGATTTGCACATGGGGCACGCTCTTAACAACACCCTGCAGGACATTCTTTGCCGTTACAAAAGGATGCAGGGACATAATGTACTCTGGATGCCAGGAACAGACCACGCTGGCATCGCAACCCAGAATGTCGTGGAGCGTCAGCTTGCAGAAGAAGGTTTAGATCGGCACCAGTTAGGGCGGGAGAAGTTCATTGACCGGGTTTGGGAATGGCGCCGGTTGTCTGGCGGAAAAATCATTAACCAGCTTAAGAGACTGGGGAGCAGTTGTGATTGGAGTCGAGAGCGGTTTACCATGGACGAGGGGCTCTCCGAGGCCGTTCGGCGCGTCTTCGTTACGCTATACGAGGAGGGTCTCGTTTATCGGGGCCACCGGATTACCAACTGGTGCCCGCGCTGCGTGACCGCACTGGCAAACCTGGAAGTTGAGGCCGAGGAGAGGACCGGCCATCTCTATCATATTCGTTATCCTCTTCCAAGTGGAGAGGACGGCCTGGTGGTGGTCACCACCCGCCCTGAGACCATGCTCGGGGACACTGCCGTAGCGGTACACCCAGAGGATGAGCGCTACCGAGACGTTGTCGGCAAGAAGGTCATACTGCCTCTAGTAAATCGAGAGCTGCTGGTTATCGCCGATGACCATGTGGACCGAGAATTCGGTACCGGGGCCCTCAAGATAACGCCGGCCCACGATGCCAACGATTTTGAAATCGGTCAGAGGCATGGATTGACTTCGCTCAGGGTGATTGATGAGCATGGTGTGATGAACGAAGAGGCCGGTCTATACGCTGGACTTGATCGGTATGGCTGCCGGGAGAGGGTCGTGTCGGACCTCCAGGAGCAAGGCTTTCTACTAAAAGTCGACGATTATCAGCATCGCGTGGGCCACTGCTATCGTTGTAAGACGATTATCGAGCCGACATTGTCCGAGCAGTGGTTCGTTGCAGTTAAACCACTGGCCGAGGTATCCATGACAGCGGTGCGCAATGGAGACACCCGCATAGTTCCAGAAATGTGGGAGAGTAACTATTTCGACTGGCTGGAAAACATTGAAGACTGGTGCATCTCCAGGCAAATTTGGTGGGGCCACCGAATTCCTGCCTGGTACTGCCAGGATTGCGACGAGATTATCGTGGCCCTGGAACAACCGCAGCAATGTAGTCGCTGCAACAGCGGTCGGTTGGTTCAAGACAACGATGTTCTGGATACCTGGTTCAGTTCCGCACTTTGGCCTTTCTCCACCATGGGATGGCCAGAGAAGACCAAGGAACTGAAGCGGTTCTACCCCACGTCTGTGCTGGTGACCGGATTTGATATTCTGTTCTTTTGGGTGGCACGAATGATGATGATGGGTCTTCATTTCATGAAGGACGTGCCATTCCGTGACGTGTACATCCACGCCCTGGTCCGGGATGCTGAAGGGCAGAAGATGAGTAAGTCCAAAGGAAACGTCATCGATCCCTTGAATATCATGGACAGCTACGGCACGGACGCTTTCCGGTTTACCTTGGCCGCTTTTGCGGCACAGGGTAGAGACGTGCGTCTCTCTTTAGAGCGAATTGAGGGCTACCGGCACTTTGTCAATAAAATTTGGAACGCAAGTCGATTCACTCTGATGAACCTTGAAGGGATGTCTGTTGATCAACCACTGCCTCACCCGCAACGGTTGGCAGATCGCTGGGTGCTCAGCCGGTTGCAGGAAATCATACGGCAGACCAATGAAGCTCTGGATTCCTATCATTTCAACGAGGTCGCCAATGTGCTGTATCAGTTTACCTGGCACGAGTTCTGCGATTGGTACCTCGAGTTAATCAAACCGGTGCTATACGGGCAAAACGAAAACGAACGGATGGAGACCCAGCGAATACTTCTGCATTGCCTCTCTGTGATTCTGCGGTTGCTCCATCCACTGATGCCATTTGTAACAGAGGAGTTGTGGCAGCAACTGCCCAATAGTGACGGGAGCATAATGGCAGCGGTTTTTCCCGAGCCCGCGCAGTCCCTGGTGGACCATCAGGCGGAAGAGCAAATGGCAGTGGTTGCGGATGTGACCACCGCAATCCGCAACATCCGGGGAGAAATGAACATTGCCCCCGCCGCCAAGGTGGAAGCCAAGGCTTATGGCCCAGACAACCTGGTCGGCCTGTTGGAGGCCCACGGCGACTACATTAAAGATCTCGCCAGGCTTTCAACGCTGGAGGCTCGACGAGACGGGGAAAGGCCGCGGATGGCGGCCTCGGCTGTGGTCAGGGAACTGGAGATTTTTGTACCACTTGAGGGTGTTCTGGACTTCGCGGAGGAGAGCAGGCGGTTACAAAAGGAGATCGGCAAGTTGGAGCCTGAACTGGCCAGGAGCAAGAAAAAACTAACCAATGATGAATTCCTTGCTCGAGCGCCTGCGGAGGTTGTCGCCAAGGAGAGGGATAAACTTGAGCGACTGAGCAGCAAACTGGAGAAGCTCCAGACACAATTAGAAAGACTCATCGAGCTCGGTGGTTAGGGGTAGAGCTTGTTTACCAACGAACTGGCAACACTGATCGGCAGCGCACTGGACGAGGATATCGGCAGTGGTGACATCACGACGGCGTGCACCGTGCCACAAACCGCTGTCGGCAAAGGGTTCATTGTCGCCAAGGAGCCGCTGGTCCTCGCCGGCATCGCCGTCGCCAAACGTGTCTTCCTGACAGTTAACAGCGACCTTGAACTATCCCTTCTCCTGGAGGACGGCAGCCGAGCTATGATTGGGGAGCGGCTTCTGGAGGTGACAGGCAACCTGGCCGCCATTCTCACAGCCGAGCGCACCGCCTTGAATTTTCTCCAGCGGCTTTCCGGCATCGCCACACTGACCCGGTCCTTTGTGGACAAGGTGGCAAACACCTCTGTCCGCATTTTGGACACACGCAAGACCACACCCGGTTGGCGGTTTTTAGAAAAGGCGGCGGTTAAGGCTGGGGGCGGGTACAATCATCGCTTCGGTCTCTACGATGGAATTCTCATCAAGGACAATCATATCGTTGCAGCCGGAGGCATCCGACAGGCAGTCATGGCGGTGAGAGCTTGTGAGACAAGTCGTCTGAAAGTGCAGGTGGAAGTGGAAACCCTGGACCAATTGGCCGAGGCCATCTCTGCTGGCAGTGATGCTGTTTTGTTGGACAACATGGATATAGACACCATGGCAGAAGCAGTACAGCGGGCCGGCGGCAAGATACTGCTGGAGGCCTCAGGGGGGATTACCCTGGAAAATGTCAGACAGGTGGCTGATACCGGAGTTGATCTGATCTCGGCGGGGGCCCTCACTCATTCAGCCCGGGCGGTTGATATGAGTATGGAAGTAGAAGCGGTTTCCTAGTGCGGCGCCCGGTGCAAAGGGTGAGGCAGCTGCTTGAGACACAAGCGATAGTTTCTCGGTCTCAGCCCATACCCTCCTCATAGGTTCATCCATTGGCCCCTTTGAGAAGCTAACAGATATAAGCCCCCGGATTTGCCGGGGGTCACTCAAGTGTGCCTCACTTTTTGCCTAGTTCCTTGGATCTCCGCGTGGCGGCAGCCACCGCATTCATGAGCATTCCTCTCATCCCCCCCGTTTCCAATACGGCCAAGCCATGGATAGTGGTACCGCCCGGCGAGGTGATTTGATCCTTGAGAACAGCAGGGTGTGCGTCGCCTGCAGCCATAATTTTTGCTGCACCCAACGTTGTCTGCACAGCTAGATCCCGAGCCACCGGACGAGACAGCCCCATCATTACACCAGCATCGATAAGAGCCTCCATGAATAGGTAAACATAGGCAGGGCCGCTGCCGCTCAGGCCGGTAACCGCATCCATGTGTGCTTCATCTACCTCAACAACCAGACCCACTGCCTCAAAAAGCACCCGGACCACGGTCAAATGATCAGACTCAGCATGAGTGCCTCCGGCAATGGCAGATGCGCCTGCCAGGATGAGTGCGGCAGCATTGGGCATGACCCGAACTACAGGTATCGGCTTGCCAAGCACTTGCTCAATATGAGCCAACCCCACCCCAGCAGCGATGGAGATCAGCAAAGGCAGGTGGTCCAGGCTGTCCTTGATCTCCGCAAGAACATCGCCCATCTGTTGAGGCTTAACCGCGATGACTATCACGTCCGCTCCGCTAGCCAGTTCGGCATTGTCAGCTGCAATTGACACCTGGTATGTCTCCCGAAGATGCTGAAGCCGTTGCTGGCTGATCTCACTGACCCTGATCTGGCTTGCATCGAAGCGGTCGGACACCAGCAACCCTTTTACTAGGGCTTCGCCCATATTCCCCCCACCGATAAAGCCCAATGTCTTAGAGGCAATCATAGAGATCTCCCTGTTCTGATGAGTAATGTATGTGCTACTTAGACATAAGTGGCAGTGTGGACTAAATTGACTAAAGTTTCAAGAATGGAAATGTTCTTATACTTGAACAACAGGTCGCGACATAATGACCAAGGCTGGATAACAAACAACCCATGACAAGTGATGAGTGATAGGCGACGAATGACCACTGACTAAAAACAAAATTAAACATCCGTACGCCATTATCAGAAAAGGTTGAAAGAATGTCATTGCATCCCCAAGATACGAAGAGGAATTTAGTGTTTATCTTCTTGAAAATAAGGGATTTTTTCTTGACACCCTTGTGGATTCGAGGTAATGTTGCGCTGGCAACAATGCGAGGCGGAAAGGAAGCATGAATGTTTGTTTTGGGCAATTTGTTTGCAGCGCTGGCATATATTATCCACAAAGTGCTCTGGTTATATATGTGGATCATCATTATCAGGGCGGTGATATCCTGGGTCAACCCTGACCCTTACAATCTTATTGTCCGGATTCTTTATAGTGTCACGGATCCCGTTCTACTGGCGATCAGACGCCGTTTGCCCTTGTATTTCGGTGGCATTGATTTTTCGCCCATTGTCGTCATCGTGGCGATTATGTTTCTGCAACAATTCCTCGTTGCCACTCTTTACGGTCTGGCCAGGCATTTCGGCCACTGACCAGAGACACAATGCTCATGGTCTTAACAGCACCCACCATCATAGGAGAAACTAATGCTATTGAGCCCGCTTGAGATTCAGCAAAAAGAGTTCCGAATCCGGCTTTTCCGGGGCTTGGACGTAAAGGAGGTGGAGTCATTCCTGCAAAAGGTCTCTGAGCAAATGAGCGCATTGCTCAAGAGCATCGATGAGTTGAAGCGAGAACTGGAAAACAGGGATCGGCAACTCAACGAACACCAGGAGCGCGAGCAGATCCTGAGAAACACTCTAGTCAGTGCGCAGAAGACGGTGGAGCAGATGAAGCTCAACGCCGAAAAAGAATCAAAGCTTCTGGTCTCGGAAGCTGAGGTCAAAGCAGAGCGCATTCTCAACAACGCCCACAACCGTCTAGCACAGATTCACGAGGACATCGCCGAGCTCAAGAGGCAACGGACTCAATTTGAGCTGAAGGTGCGTGCTACCGTAGAAACCTACCAGAAGATGCTAGACATGCAGAAGGAAGAGGAAGCCGAGGCGGAAGACCTGGAAAGCAAGCTGAAATTCTTCAAGAAAGCGTAATAAAAACGGTTCTTCCGGAATTTGCCTGGATGGGAGAGGAAAACAGGGTCTGGCCAGGGCAATCTGCTCCACAAAGGAGCATATTCGCGCCATTGATGGCAGTGTTCCGGTGGAGGATGCATCAAGTCTTCATGCTGGCCCTTGCCGGGCTGAGATGGCCGAAACAGAGGTGGCTCAGAATGCTCTTTGTTCCGCAACTCCCCCTGGCCTGGCAAAATCAAGGTAGACAATCGATGCTCATAGACGTTCATCCAAGCAAATTTCGGAAGAACCATAGAAACCTGTTCAGTTCTGCTTTACTTGAACATCGAAAACCTGGTCCTCGGGGCCAGGGCATAGCGCATGGCGCATAGCTCACAAATAGGGAGTCGCGACATTGGCAGTTTTTTCGCTTCGCGCTTTACGTCATAGGGTGCAAGGAGTTGTTATGTCATGTGGCTTCGCCGTCACTACGCTACGCTGCCATTGGGTCACTCCAGTAAATGGTCACCGCTAGCAGCGAAGCTATGATCTGGTGATCTAAACGACGTAATGACTCAATGATCACAAATGACAGCGAAGCGTAATGACTCAATGGTGCCCTGTGCCAGAAGCCCTAGCCTCTCCCCAGGGTTATATCAGTCTGCCCTTCTCATTCACCCCTATCGAGGCTGTCTGTTAAATACCAGCCGATTGCCTTTCTCCCCGGAGCAAAAGGGCTGGCTTCACGGCCAAGGAGTTGCTGCTTATGGACCTTCTCCGAACGATTGCCGAGATGAACAGGTGGCGTGAGGAGCGCTGGCGTAAAGGTCAGATTGTGGGTTTCGTTCCTACCATGGGATATCTCCACGAAGGGCATTTGGCTCTAGTCAAACGTGCTCGAACCG
>Ga0209536_100009682_pt1 | contig 14309 bp, 10 predicted proteins | sample DeeMarSeWOR28_12_FD_187461 | JGI IMG/M metagenome (GOLD analysis project Ga0209536, IMG submission 187461) | Marine sediment microbial communities from White Oak River estuary, North Carolina - WOR-2-8_12 (SPAdes) (version 2) | ecosystem: Environmental > Aquatic > Marine > Intertidal zone >...
CGGGTATCCACAAGCCGGCCAGTTGCCACAGCCTGCGCCATTCGTTTGCCAACCATCTTCTGGAGCGAGGCATGGATATTCGTGCCGTGCAGGAACAGATGGGACACAAGGACGTGCGCACCACGCAGATCTATACTCATGTGCTGCAGCGGGGCGGAAACGCGGTGGTCAGTCCGCTCGGCGGTGTTTTGGGATGATCAGGGATGGATTCCCCTGCGCATGGTGTGCGCAGGCGGGGCGGTGATTTCGGGCGTTTCACGCAGTCCGGCAACTCGATTCATGCAACTGCGATAACGGGAGTCCGGGACAGCTCGGCAGGCGCCGCAGCCCTATCGCATGCCGGCGGCGCCTGCTTTGCTACCCCTGTCCTCGCCCTAAGGCTTACTCCTGCGCGGCACTTTGACCGGTCTCATCCGGGCCTTCGGTCGGCGGCGATTTCGTCGCGTCCGTCGATCCGGCGCCGTCGTTCGCCGCATCAGCCGCCGCTGCCACCAGTTGCTCACGCGTGGCCGCCTTGATCAGTGCCTCGCCGGCATAGCCCGGGAGACGAAAGTACTCGGGGCGGCTGGACGCCTTGAGTACATAGTCGTTCTCCGCCTCGCGCTTGCCCAGGCGGTATTCGACCGCCTCGCCACCCTGGCGCTGAAGACTGAGCACCAGCGCCGGCTCTCCCAGGCCGTACTCGGGTTTTTCCTCGCGCCCGAGGACCGCGGCGATGTTCAGTCCGGCCAGTTTGTCCACCAGGGTGTCGACATTGGCCTGGTTGAGCGTTTCGCCCTCGCCCAGGGTCTCAGCGATCCAGCCTGGTTGACCGCCCTTCTGCTTGTCGCCCTCCTCTGCCGCGGCGCCTGAGCCCGTGCCTGGCAGGCGACTCAGCGTGAGCGCTGAAAGGGTCAGCTTCTCGATCTCGCCAGGCGGGATCTGCAGCACCGACTTGTTCTCCCAGTCCTCGGACTTGACCGGGGCGTCATAGATTCCAAACTCCGCGGCATAGACCGCGTCATCGGCATCGGTGCGCGCATGTATCCGGCGCATGCCCGGCGAGGTGCCGAGATAGAGGGTCGCGAGCGTGTCCGCACCCTGGGCCACCAACACGCGCCGCTCGAAGGCATCGTCGCTCACCTTGAAGCGCTTCGTCGCGCCCGCGGTCGTGGCAATTGGCAGGCCGCGTTTCAAGCCCTTCAGCCGCTCGAGCAGGTGATCGACCTTGCTGCTGTCGGCCGGGAAGTCGCCCGTCTCCGGCAGCACCCAGTCCTCGCCCTGCCGGGCCAGCACCAGTTGCTGATCGTCGGGACCCTCGATGGTCAGCCGGTCCACACTGCGGTCACCCAGATCAAGCAGCGGGGTATCCGGCCGGACCGCCGTCAGATCCGGAGCCGTAAAACTCATGCCGACGGCCAGCACCAGTTGCGCGGCCAGCAGGACGGCAAGCATTCCAATGATTTTCTGCATGGCTTAGACCTCCGCGAGAATCGACCGATAACGCACCTGGTCTGACTGGCGCACCCAGCGCCGCCAGAACCATACGGCCACGAGACCGAGCAGGGCCAGGCCGTAATTGAGGTACTCCCAGAACAGTTGGCCACTGCGTTCCATGGGCACCAGCGTGCGCGCAAATTGCGCCCGGCTGCGAATGGCCAGCAGCCCCCGGTCCTCCAGTGACCAGTCAATGGCGTTCTGCAGGAACTCCACCGGCTGCGTGTAGAGGGTACCAAGGCCTTCGGAGGCCAGATTCAGCACAGAATCCTCGGCAAAGGTGTTGGACGCCACCAGAATGATGCGGGCGGACTCAGGTGAGCGTTCGATCACGCTGGTGATGGGGCCCGGCGCTTCCTGCGCGTCGGATTCCGCGGCCGGCTCTGCGTCTTCGGACTTTGTCTGCTCCTTATCCGCCTCCGGTTTCTCCTCGGGCGGTTTGGCCAGCGGTGAATCCTTGCCCTTGAAGAACGAATCGAACCGTCCCTCCACCGCCACGGCCAGCACCCGGGCGCCGCGTTCGCCCGCCGGCTCGAAACCGCTGTCCGGCCAGGCGCGATAATCCGGCAGGATGTTCAGGTCACCGGAGACCCAGCTTTGCGGCGACGAGCTGAGCAGCGTCTGGACCGTGCGCGCCTGGTTCTTGTCGGCGTCCACGCTGATCGGCGACGCCCAGTTCAGCGTCACCTGCCCGAGTGCGGCGGTGATCGGGTTGTCGGCGTTCAGGCCTTCACCGCGGATGTCGGGAAAGTGCGGATAGGGAAGCATGCGGATCTCGCGAATCGCGATGCCGCCGAGATTGCGCTGTACCGGCACCGGCAGGGCCGCGTCCTGCGGGTCCAGCACCATGCTGTCCTCGACGGTGAGACCCTGGTGTGTGAGCCAGTCCTCTAATCCGGAAGGATTCTTGCTGGCCGTCAGCGTCTCGCCCACGTCCGCATCGAATGGCGAGGTCGCGAGCACCAGGCTGCCGCCCTGCATCAGGAACTGATCAATGGCAAACAGCTGTTTTTCATCCAGCGCTTCGGGCGCCAGCACCAGCAGCAGATCGGCGTCTTCCGGTACGCGGCCCTCCTTGAGGTCGGTCTCTTTGAGACGCGTGTTCTCGGAGAGGGTCTCGGTCAACACCGTGTAGCGTTTGCCGTGCGGTCCCAAGGCCTGCGGTTTTACTACCGCCACGGTCTTGAGAAAGCCCGGCGCCAGACGCTGAAAGGCCGCCTCGAGTGAGCGCTTGAGCGCGTCGCGGTTGAACTCTTCCGGCAAAGGCACCTGCACCGTCTCGCCGTCAGCCTCGAGGACCATATAGAACCAGAACGGTTGCGGGTCGAACAGGCTGGCGATCTGCGGCGCAAAGCCGTATTTCTCATTCAGCTCCTTGCCGAGCGCCCCGCCATCGGCGTCGGGGTCTTCGAAGCGTGTGCTGAGTTTCCCGCCGGCCTCCTGGTTGAGCTCACCGAGCACCGCTTCAAGATCGCCGCGCAGCGTGACCAGCTGCTCCGGCAGTTTTTCGTCCGGCGAGATATACCCCGCAAAGCGGACCGACTGCGTCAATGTCTCGAACGGGTTGCCGCCCGCCTGGTAGGCATTGAGCACCTTGCGTATCGAGCGGGTAATGGCGTATTCCGGGTTCTTGAGGATCACATCCAGATCCCGTTCACCGCGCACCTTCACCTCGATGAGGTCGCGATAGTTCAATACCTCGTACTGGTCACCATAGGCCACCAGGATGTCGAAGTAGGAACTGACCACCGAGGCCTGATACTTGCTCGCCATCTGGAAGGGCACCGGCTTGATGCCGTACTTGCTGGCCGCCTCCTCTTCCAGCGTCTGATCCTCGTGCGGATCGACGAATTCCACCCGCACGCGGCCCTTGCCGGCGACGGCATATTCTTCCAGCAGGTCCCGCACCTGGGGCACCAGCGGCGCGAGCAGCGGGTGGGTCTTGGCGGAGAAGTAGCCCCGGATCAGCAGCGGCTCCTGCAACTGGTTCAGGTACTGTCCAGTAGCGTCCGACAGCGAATAGATGTTGCCGTGGGTGATATCGGCGCGTGCCCAGCCGACCGGGGCGAGCCACAGGTTGCCGGCAACGAAGTTGGCCGCCGTGAGCCCCACTAGCCAGCCCCATTGGCGGTGGCGGCGGGTCGTCGGGTTACCCGCCCAGCGCAGGCGTTCGAGCGAAAACAGATTCAGGGCCAGAAACACGCCGACGATGGACAGGTAGTAATACAGGTCGCGCAGATCCAGCACACCGCGCGTAATGGAATTAAACCGCGAGCCGCTGCCGAGCAGCGCCAGCACCTCGCCAATCCTGTGGCCGAACAGCGTCGTCAGCATCGGCGAACCCAGCAGGTAAAACAGGCCACACACGACGACGGTGAGAATCAGGGCCACGATGGGATTGTCCGTGCGTGCGCTCATGTAAAGCCCGATCGCGACATAGGCGGCGGCCAGAAACAGCGCCGCCACGTACCCGCCGATCACGGGCCCCCAGTCGAGCGGGCCGAGCAGCGCCACCGTCACCGGCAACGGCAGAGTCAGCACCAGCGCCACACCGACCAGCGCGAGACCGGCAAGAAACTTGCCCAGCACCAGTTGCACGGGCCTGACGGGGCTGGTAAGAAGCGTCTCCAGGGTACCGGCGCGGCGCTCCTCCGACCAGGCCCGCATGGTCAGGGCTGCGACCAGAAAGATCAGCAGCACCGGCATCCACTGGAACAGAGGGCGCACGTCGGCAATGTTGCGCGCGAAAAAGGTCTCGACCCAGAAAAACACGAACAGGGTCACGGCCAGGAAGGCGCCAAGAAACAGGAAGGCCGCAGGCGAGGCGAAGAAGCCGCCAAATTCCTTGCGCGCGATACGCAGCATCTCAGCCATGGGCCACCTCCTTTTCCGGGGCGACCTCGTTGACCTCGGCAAAGACCGTCTCCAGATCGCGGTGCTCGGGCTGCAGGATGTAGAGCCGCCGGCCCGCGGCAGCCAATGCGGCCGCGACCCGCGGCGCCACCTCGTCGTCGGCGTCGAGCGCGTAGGTCCAACGCCCGTTGGCCTTGCCGCGTGCCTCGACGCCGGCGACACCGTCGACCCCGGTGAGGGAATCGGCGGCCTCGTCATCGACGCTGACCAGCAAGCGCCGACCCTGCCGCAACGCATCCAGACGCGAGTCCACAACCAGTTTGCCGGCGCGCAGGATCAAGACCCGGTCACAGACGGCCTGAACTTCCTGAAGAATATGCGTCGACACGATGACCGTGGACGTTTCGGCCAGCTCCCGGATGAGCTCGCGCATGTGCAGGATCTGGGTCGGGTCGAGTCCGTTGGTCGGTTCGTCCAGGATGACGATATCGGGTTCATGCAGGATGGCCTGCGCCACACCGACGCGCTGCCGGTAGCCGCGTGACAGGGTCTGGATGGGCTGGGTTGCCTTTTCCGCCAGGGCCGTGCGGCGAATAGCCTGGGCGATGGCGCGGGGCCGTCTGTCATCGCCCAGCCCGTGCAGGCCTGCCTGGTAATCCAGATAGTCGATTACGGTCATCTCGGGATAGAGCGGACAGTTCTCCGGCAGGTAGCCGATGCGGGCCTGGATCGCCCGGGTATCCCGGTCGATCTCGAGATCGTCGATCCGGATCGTCCCGGACGTAGGCTCGAGAAAGCCCGTCAGCATCTTCATAATGGTGGTCTTGCCGGCGCCGTTGTGGCCCAGCAGCCCCACGACCTCGCCGCGACCGATGTGAAACGAGACATCGTCGACGGCCGTCAAGTTGCCGTAGCAACGGTTCAGGTGTTCGACCTGGATCATGTCCACCTCCTTCTTCTGTATCACGCTCTGTGCCGCAGGTCCGCTCGGCACCGAGCACACAATGCCGTGCAGGGGCACATGCCCCTGCCAGATTTCGCAGCCCGATGGGTCAGTTCAGACGGGAACGTCTTTCAGCGGAAGCCGGTATTAAAAAAGAAACGATGAAAAGGACGCACGACGAACATCGATACCCGTGTCGGTACGGTCGTTTTTCTCATACGCATGCTCGACCCGATTTAAGAACAGACCCGTCTGTATACGGAAACGCTGCAATAGATTGCCATCCCGAGCGAAAGTTCCCCGGCGCGCTTGCGGCCCGGCTGAAAACCCAGCCGGGCCGGTCGGCCTGCCTCGTGCTTACTCCACGCGCACCTCGATCTTGCGGGGCCGCACTTCGGCGCGCTTGGGGACACGCACGCGCAGCACCCCGTCCTTGATGCTCGCCTCGATCCCGTTCGTATCCAGCTCACTGCTGAGGGCAAAGCTGCGCCGGTAGCGGGTCGAGTGCACATCTGCATACAGCGCCTCCATGCCCTCGGGCATCTCGATCCGGGCATCCCCCTCGATGATCAGCGAATCCTTGTCCACCTGTAGATTCAGGCGGTCCTTGTCTACCCCCGGCATATCGGTCACCAGCGTGATGCCCTCGGCATCTTCGAACACATCGACCGGCGGGCGAAGCACCGTTTCGGGTTCGCGCTCCTGCACCTCGGTGGATTCGCGGGTTCTCACATCTTTCCTCTCAGCGGTTGTCTCTGCCATTGTGGCACCTCCTTTCTAAACCATTCATTCAGCTCTAAACCATTTATTCAGCAAGCACCGTTTTCTCTCGAATCGGGTCGGGCGCGTGTGGCCCGCGCAGGGCCGCGCCTACTTCACCTCGATCTGGCGCGGCCGGGCCGCCGCGCGCCGCTGCACGTGAATCTGCAGAACTCCGTCGCGGTAACGCGCATCCACGCCGTCCGGATCCACATCGTCAGGCAAGCTGATAACCCGGCGGAAGGCGCCGTCGAAGCGCTCCTTACGGTAGTAGTCGACGTCTTTCTCGACCGCTGCCTTGCGCTCGCCGGATACCGTCAGCAGCTTGTCCTGCATCGAGATGTCGAGCGTCTTCGGATCCAGCCCCGCGGCAAAGAGATAGACGTCCACCTGTTCGGGCGTAGCGCCCACGTTGATCGGCGGGTAGGTACCCCGCGCCACGGAACGGATCCCGGCGGGCCAGGGCCAGCGACCGAACAGCGTGTCCATCTCGTCTTCCACACGCCGGAAGTCGTCGAACAGGCCGCCTCCGAAACTGGTCAGTCTGTTGAACATATCAGCACCTCCTTATAAATCGATGAGTCTGTCACAGTCTTTCATATAGGGCCGCGCGTCGCGCTTTCAAGCCCACCCCCTGACATTGCGGAAACGCCTCGTAACACACTGTTGCCATTATTATTGTATGACGATGAAGAGCGCCGCGTTGCCGCGTTCTACGTTCAGTAACAGGCTGCCCGCCGAGCGTTTGATCGCGGCCGGCAGATCCGCCACGGCCCTCACCGCCTGCCGGTTGACCGACACGATGATGTCTCCGGCTCGCAGCCCGGCCTGCCATGCCGGGCTGCCATGTTCCACGTCGAGCACCGCAACGCGCCCCTCGCCTCCCATCATTGCGTTACCCCGCTGTATATCCCCAAGCACCGCACCCGCCAGCCGCTCGCTCATCCGCCCCGCATCGACCCGCGTCTGCTCGGGCTCGGCGATCTTCGCGCTCAGGGTCCGCGGTCGGCCGTTACGGACTATGTCGAGCGTCATTCTCTCGCCGACCCGCAGCAGGCCGATGGCGTTTCGCAGCGCACCGCCACTGCGCATCGGTTTGCCGTTAACCGCAACGACGATGTCGCCGGCGACCAGCCCGGCTTTTTCCGCCGCCGAGCCGGGCACCACCTGCGCAATCACGGCGCCGCCCGTATGGCCCAGTCCAAACGCCGCAGCGAGCTCCGGCGTCAGATCCTGAATCAGTACGCCGAGTTGACCACGCCGGATTTCGCCGTGCTCGGCAAGTTGCAGCATGATCGCCTGCACCATATTGCTGGGGATGGCAAAGCCGATGCCCACATTACCCCCGGACGGGCCGACAATGGCGGTGTTGATGCCGATCAGCTGTCCCTGGGTCGTCACCAGCGCACCCCCCGAGTTACCGGGGTTGATGGAGGCATCGGTCTGAATGAAGTTCTCGAAACCTTCGATCCCGAGTCCGGTGCGCCCCAGGGCACTGACAATGCCGTAGGTCACGGTCTGTCCGAGCCCGAACGGATTCCCGATGGCGACGACGAAATCGCCCACACGCAGCGCATCCGAGTCCCCGATCGGGATGGCTGTCAGGTCCTGTGCCTCGATCTGGAGCAGCGCAACGTCCACCTCAGGATCCGCGCCTACCACCTTCGCTGTCAGCGTACGTCGATCGCGCAGCGTGACGGTAATTTCATCGGCGTCGTCGATGACGTGATGATTTGTCAGAACATAACCTCGCCTCGCATCGACAATCACGCCGGAGCCCCGACTCTGGGATTGTCTTTCGCGGGGCTGCACCTCCGGAAGGTCGAAAAAGCGCCGGAAAAAGGGATCGTCCAGCAAGGGATTGCGCCGCAGCCGTACCGTCGAGCGCGTCGAGATGTTCACGACCGCCGGCAGTATCTTCTCCAGCATGGGTGCGAGACTGACGCCGGGAGGGGGCGGCGAGGCGTGCGCCCCAGGCGGCCAGTTCGCCATGCCAAGCATGAAAAGCACCAGAAGCAACCCGTGGTGCGCCGGCACTGCGCACAAGTCTCTGACTGTCCTCATAGTGAAGTTCTCCAGGGTCCAGGTTCGCAAGCCGCCGCAGACCGGGTGACCGCGGCGGCATTGGCTCGATTCTTTTCTCTTTCCCGCACCGGGTTGTGTGCCGGCACTCCGACCGATCAGATGGGGGGCCGGGCGACTCAATTCAAGCAACCCTGTGCCCGCCGCCGGCGTCTGGCCCTGGCTGACTGTGCCGGAGAACGTGAAGGCACACGCCGGGATGGTGCAGGAGTCCGCCTCCATGTCACAATCGGCCGTCCCTTCGGGGCCGATCAGGCGCCAGCCATCACCGCCAGCGTGCCGGCCTGTTTCGCACCGCTCCGGGTTAACGAGGAATAAACCATGACCATGACCACCGCGGCGCTGGCGTCAGAACAGGAAGCGCCGGCGCCCGTCTCTCTCGGAGAGGCCTTTCTCTACTGGCTCAAGCTCGGTATCATCAGCTTCGGCGGACCGGCGGGTCAGATCTCCATGATGCATACGGAACTCGTCGAGCGGCGACGCTGGATCAGCGAGCACCGTTTTCTGCATGCCCTCAACTACACCATGGTGTTACCGGGCCCTGAGGCCCAGCAGCTCGCGACCTACATCGGCTGGCTGATGCACGGCACGCCGGGCGGGATCATGGCCGGCGTGCTCTTCGTGCTGCCATCGCTGGCGATCCTGATTGCCCTGACCTGGATCTATCTGGCCTACGGCAACGTGCCTGTGGTGGCCGGCGTGCTCTACGGCATCAAGCCGGCCGTGACCGCCATCGTGGTCTTCGCCGCCTACCGCATCGGCTCGCGGGCGCTGCGCAACGGCGTGCTCTGGATCATGGCTGCGACCGCCTTCCTCGCCATCTTCGCCCTGCACGTGCCCTTTCCCTATATTGTGCTCGCGGCGGGCGTCATCGGTTATGTCGGCGGGCATATCGCCCCCGACAGGTTCAAGGCCGGTGGCGGGCACGGCGCGTCCGACAAGTCGTTCGGGCCGGCGCTCATCGACGATCACACGCCCGCGCCGGATTGGGCCCGCTTTACCTGGCGATCCACCCTCCTCCACCTGGCGGTGGGGCTTGGACTCTGGGTGCTCGCCGAAGGGTCGCTCTATCTGACCTACGGCTGGCAAGGCCCGCTTACCCAGATGGGCTGGTTCTTCACCAAAGCGGCGCTGGTCACCTTCGGTGGCGCCTATGCCGTGCTGCCCTATGTTTACCAGGGCGGCGTCGAGCACTATGGCTGGTTGACCGGCACCCAGATGATCGACGGTCTGGCGCTGGGCGAGACCACCCCCGGTCCACTGATCATGGTGGTCGCCTTCGTCGGCTTCGTGGGCGGCTGGGTCAAGGAGGTTTTTGGGCCCGACAGCCTGGCGCTTGCCGGCGTCGCGGGCGCGACGGTGGCCACGGTCTTCACCTTCCTGCCTTCGTTCCTGTTCATCCTGGTCGGCGGTCCGCTGGTCGAGGCGACACGTCACGATGTGAAGTTCACCGCGCCCTTGACCGGCATTACCGCGGCGGTGGTCGGCGTGATTCTCAATCTCGCCGTGTTCTTCGCCTGGCACGTGCTGTGGCCCGAGGCGACCGAGGCCGCGCCCTTCGCCGGGCGCTTCGAGTGGTTCTCGCTGCTGATCACCGTTACCGCTTTCGCCGCGCTGTGGCGTTACCGGGTGGGCATCATCCCGGTGATTGGTGCCTGCGCCGTGGCTGGCCTTGCCTATTCATCCCTGACTTGAGGAACTTCCCATAGCCGGTGCTCGTGGCGGCCGGGCAGCGGCAACGCGGCGTCTCTGTCCGCGAGGATCGCAGTGGTAGGCAAGGTGTCCGTAAGCTATTCCAGAAACCCTTTGATTGATCGCAGTCTGCGTCATTCGGTGCGCGACGGGATCGCCTATGCCGTTATGTCCGGCGGTGGTGAGACCTATTTCTCCGCCTTTGCACTGTTTCTGAAGGCGACGGCTCCTCAGGTCGCGGTACTGGCGACATTGCCGCCGCTGTTGGGTTCGCTGGCGCAACTTCTGTCGGCCTGGCTGGTGCGCAGGTTGCGACACCGCAAGCGTTTGATCATGTCAGCGGCGTTCCTGCAGGCGCTGACCTGGTTTCCGCTGGTGCTGCTGCCGCTGGCGTTCCCCGACGCTGCGATGCCACTGCTGATCAGCAGTGTCACACTGTATTACGCCATGGGCAATCTGGCCGCGCCGCCCTGGATCAGTCTCATGGGCGATCTGGTGCCGGAGCGCAAACGCGGTCGTTACTTCGGACGCCGCACCCGGCTGGCAACGATGACCGCGTTTATGGCGCTGGTCAGCGGCGGTGTCATTCTCCATGTCTCTGACGCGTCGGGCTGGGCGCTGCCGGGATTCGCGGCGATCTTCCTGATAGCGGCCATCGCGCGCCTGGTGTCTGTCTACCACCTGGGACGGATGCACGAACCTGCCATGATGCAGCCGGTGGCGGGCACCACGCCGGCCCATCCCGGCCGCCTGCGTGACTCGCCCGCCTGGCGCTTCACGCTGTTCGCCAGCTGTATGCAGGGCGCGGTCGCCGTGGCTTCACCGTTCTTCGCCGTCTACATGCTGCGTGATCTGCAATTCTCCTACCTGCAGTTCATGGCCAACACGGGTATGGCGGTGCTGTTTCAGTTTCTGACGCTGAATACCTGGGGCCGGATCAGCGATGTCTTCGGCAATCGTCTCATTCTGGTCACAACCGGCGGCATCATTCCGTTGCTGCCCGCGCTCTGGCTGGTGTCGGACAACTTCTGGTACCTGCTGGCGGTGCAGGTCGTCTCCGGGCTGGGCTGGGCGGGTTTCAGCCTCAGTGCGGGAAATTTTCTCTACGAGCTGGTACCGAGCGAACGCCGCAGTACCTACCTGGCGTTCCATAACGTGCTGGTGGCGATCGCGGTGTTTACGGGTGCCATGTTCGGCGCGCTGCTGGTACGCGAACTGCCGCAGATCTGGAAATCGTTCGGGCTGGTCTGGCCATGGCCCAGCACCCTGTTGGGGCTGTTCGCGCTCTCGTCGCTTCTTCGCCTGGTGGTCGCTTCGGTGTTTTTACCGCGCCTGAAGGAGGTCAGGCTGCCGCGCCGGCGTATGTCGCCGCGCCAACTGGTGTTCCGGGTCACGCGGTTTAATGCCTTCTCGGGACTTATGTATGACGTAGTCGCCATGTTTCGGCGTATGCCGGCACGCGAAGCCGACAGCGAGACCGTCGATAGCCGGGAATGAACATGGCTGCGAGTTTCAGCAAACGGGTGGAAAGATGGCCGAATACATGCCGACGATAGCGGGCACATTGACCAGATGCCGATGCGGTAAAGATGCCGATCACAGGTGTCGGCATCTATGCTACCCTGACCGCTTCTCTGCTAACCTCGATACAGGTCATCACTGATATCGTTTGTTGAGGCCACCGCCATGAAACTGGAGCATCTCGCGATTGCGACCGGAGTGATGCGTAAAGGTATGACTGTGCGCGATTTTTTCGAAGAGTGCGCACGCTGCAACGTGGCAGGCCTGCCGTACGTGAACGATAAGGACAAGGTGGTGGGCAGAATTTCCATCCGGGATGTCTACAAACACATGGCGATCCCTGACCATCTCATCCGGGTCGCGCACATGCTGGGTGATCATACCGACAGACTCGATCTGCCCGAGATGAAGGTCATGGAAACCCTGGCCCTGCCCGTGGAGACCTATTTACTGGAGAACATCCCCAGCGTCTCACCGGAATCATCGATCGTGAAGGCACTGGCCATCATGGAGATGTTCAACACCAGTTATATTTTTCTGATTGAAGACGGCGAATACCGAGGGGTGGTGACGCGCATGGTCATCGCGCATCGGATGCTCCTGTGTGTGAAGAGCCAGGAATCAGAATCCGCATCAACGGCACCAGGTGGCAGGCACAATCCTTGCTTTCCCCAAGATGATTGAATAACCGCTGAGTCAGACACAGTCATCCCGACCATAGCCCCAGGGGGGTCTGGTCGTGTGATGCATACGCCCAGGAAATCGACCATGGATGGAGCCAGATAATGGACACCGTGCCGACGAGCATGAACCAGGACATGTGGATGGCAGGTTTAATCCTGGTCGCTGCCTATGTCCTCATATTCAGTGAAGTCATACATCGAACCCTGGCGGGAATCATCGGTGCGGTAGCGATGGTCCTGGCTGGCATGGTCGGCGGATTTTATTCCCAGGCCGAGGCGGTCAACGCCATTGACGCCAATACCATGTTCCTGCTGACCGGCATGATGACGCTGGTCGTGCTGTTACGACCAACGGGGGGCTTTGAGTATCTGGCGATCCGCATGGCCAAGCTCTCCCGGGGAAGTCCGAGACGATTGCTGGTGTATCTGTCAACGGTGGTCACGGTGATCAGCCTGTTTCTGGATAATGTCACCACCGTTCTGGTTTTTGCACCGCTCACCGTGGTCATCACCCGCATGCTCGGGCTCAATCCCATCCCCTATCTCATGTCGGAGGCGTTGCTGTCCGACACGGGTGGCGTGGCTACCCTGGTGGGCGATCCACCCAATGTGATGATCGGCAGCGCTGCAGGAATCGATTTCAACCGGTTCCTGTTCCACATGGGACCGATAATCGTGGTGGCCTGGCTGGTGACGGTGGCTCTCATGTTATGGCTGTTTCGCCCGTATCTGGCGAAATCGATGAACGAGAGTATCCTCGACCTCGACGAGACGAAGGCAGTGAAAGACCCCAGGGGGCTCACGGCAATCCTGTTCGCACTGTCGGTGGTTATCCTGCTGTTCTTCATCCACCACCACTTCCATCTGCTTCCCGGTTATGTGGCCTGGATCGGTGTGGCACTGGCGCTGGCCCTGGTCCGACCGGATCCGGATAAATTTCTGCGCCAGATCGACTGGTCGGTGCTGGTATTTTTTGCCGGACTCTTCATCATCGTCGGCGGTGTGGAAGGCTCGGGCTTACTCGACCTTGTCGGCCAGCAGCTGGCGATCATCGCCCAGAATCCGGACAAGCTGCTCATGACTGCGCTCATTCTCATGTGGGTTTCGGCCTTCCTGAGCGCTGCGGTCGACAATATTCCGTTTACCGTGACCATGATTCCCATCATCTCGCATCTGGAAACACAGGGTGTGGACGTGATGCCGCTGTGGTGGGCATTGGCCCTGGGTGTCGGCCTGGGCGGCAACGGCACCCATATCGGCTCCACGGCAAATGTCATCTGCGTCGCCGAGGCCGAACGTGCCGGAATTCCCGAATATCGGATCTCGCCCCTTCTCTGGTTGAAAAAGGGTACGCCGGTGATGCTTGCGACACTGGCCGTCTCGACTGTCCTGTTGACGATCTTTTTTGATTACTATCGGGGCGGCTGACACGGGCTGCGCCGCGCGCCTCGAATGGGAACAATCGCAACGATCGGCGCCCGTGAATTTATGCACGCTTACAGGGCGCCTGTGCGCGATGCTGGGGCGCGGTGCCAGGCTCGTGGTCATATAAACCACCTGCTGCGCCCGTGAGCACCAGGTAAACATTGAAAATAATGACGCCTGCCGCGAACAGCAGGGAATACCTGAGTCGTTTCCCCGTTGCATCCACTGCCCTGGCCCCCTCTTAATTCTGTTCAGCAATTGGGGTTCGGGCGCGACGCGCAGTGTCGTGGAGATACAGACCACTGAACACCGCTATCGCAACGCTCAGTCGCACAATTGGCTGAATAATGGCTGTTGATCTGAGAAAACCACGCGGGGTTCACTGAGCTGGGGATGAAGTCGGTACGTCGGTTACGTTGTGGTGAACAGCTGCCGTAACGGCGAAGCGGCGTATCCTTTGCTGTGAGCCCGGTGTACTCCTTTACGTATGCACGCAAGACCGTGCTTCTCGAGATCTGCTTGCGACCTCATCTGGCTCAGATCATAGTTCACTCGACAAGCGCGTCAATCAGGGCAAACACCTACCTTGACTTCTTCGCCGCCTTCTTTTCTTTCGGGGTCATGGCCGAATGGCACTTACTTGAGTCGAAATGCAGGGTGGGCTAGCGCTTTTTGCATAACCCACCAGCCGTTGCGATGCAACACAACGCAGATTTTAGGGCCTGTCTCATCCAGGAGGACCATCCAGCAACTCCACCCGAACATCCATACTGCTGAAAATAGCCGGCGGACCAAACTGATGGTATATCGCAACATCGGCCGCATCGCGCCCGTAGCCCACTGCAAGCCGCCCGCCACGAAGCGCAGCCTCCGTC
>Ga0209536_100009683_pt1 | contig 14308 bp, 9 predicted proteins | sample DeeMarSeWOR28_12_FD_187461 | JGI IMG/M metagenome (GOLD analysis project Ga0209536, IMG submission 187461) | Marine sediment microbial communities from White Oak River estuary, North Carolina - WOR-2-8_12 (SPAdes) (version 2) | ecosystem: Environmental > Aquatic > Marine > Intertidal zone >...
CGCAACCATGCATTGATCAGCGAAGTCAACGCCGGCCGTGGCCCCATTCACATGGTGACCATGCGCGCCTTCCAGGATCCGCATCTGGAAGAGGTCGGCTGGGAGAACTTCCTCGGCATGACCGTCGGCCAGGCGGTTCTGTGGGCCGCCACCGATGTGGATCCCAAGAACGAGAATCCCGAGCTGACCACCTCCGAGCCCTACGTCATGGGCTCCCATGCGACCGGCTCGGGCGCCTGGTGCTCGGGTCCCGAGGACGTTTCCCCGCCCGAGTATTTCTGGGGCTACAACCGCATGACGACGATCGACGGGCTGTTCGGCGCCGGGGACGCGGTCGGCGGCACGCCGCACGCCTTCTCGTCCGGCTCGTTCACCGAAGGCCGTCTCGCCGCGAAGGCCGCCTGCAAGTACATCGACGACGGCAAGGCCGAAGGCATTGTCGTATCCGAAGAGCAGATCAACCGCCGCAGGAAAGAGATCTACAAGCCCCTGGAGCATTACAAGGTCTACCGCAATGCGATCGTGGCGGGCGATGTCAACCCGCACTACATCAATCCCAAGCAGGGCCTGGACCGTCTGCAGAAGCTGATGGACGAGTATTGCGCCGGGATGAGCGTCAACTACATGACCAACGAGAAGCTCCTGAACATCGGTCTCAAGAAGCTCGCGATCATGGAGGAAGACCTCGAGAGCCTGGCCGCAAAGGACATTCACGAGTTGCTGCGCGCCTGGGAATTGAAGCACCGCCATCGCGCGGCCGAGTGCGTCACGCAGCACACGCTGTTCCGCAAGGAGACCCGTTGGCCGGGCTACTACTACCGAGGCGACGCCATGAAGGTGGACGACGCAAACTGGCACGTGCTGACGGTTTCGCGTCGCGATCCGAAAACCGGTGAGTACACGATGGAGAAGGCGCCCTGTTATCACCTGGTCGGGGAAGGCGAGTAGCAGGATCCGCGGGCAGACGCTTGCGGTGACCCGCTGCCCGGCCCAGGAGCGTTCGGTATGTCCTCTGTACTAAGCCCCCTGAAGCCCGTCTCCTCCGCTCGCGGAGAGCCACGCGTGAACATCATCGAAAAAACGGACGAGGAGATTCTGGCCATCGCCGATCCCCTCTGGCGCGACCTCGTGAAAAATTCCAACGAGGGCAAGTACGGAGAGTTCGCCAAGAATTTTTCCAGCGCCCTGGCGCTTGCCATCAATCAGGTCGTGGCGGGCCACCAGTTTGCGAACAGCGAACTGGCGAGAAATCTGTCCGAGGATTTCGACGCGCTTGGCATCATCCGCCGGGGCGAGCACGTGACGGTTCTTTACCGCCAGCGCAGCACGAAGAAGGAAGGTGAATGGCTCGGCCGGCTCGTCCTCGGCTACGAGGAGGGGAAAGTCAGGATCTTCGGCGCATCCATCTTCTGAGCAACGGGTTCGGATCTGACGTGAGCGAAACCATCCGGGACGGCAAGTTCGTCGAACTCACCTACAAGGTGATCGACAGGAAGACGGGGCACGTCCTCACCCGCGTCGAGTTTCCGCTGGGTTACGTTCACGGGCACAACGAAATCCTGGCCCCGTCCGTCCATAGGGCGCTCGAGGGCAGGTCCGCCGGCGACGTCATCGAGGTGCCGATCGATGGCAACCAGATCTTCGGCCCCAGAGACGAGTCGCTGGTCTTTACCGATCGCATCGAGAACGTTCCCGAGACGTATCGGCAACTCGGCACCTCCATCCTCATGGAGAACGACAGGGGGCAGACCCGCAGCTTTCTCGTGACGCGCATCGACGACGAGACGCTGACGGTCGATGGCAACAATCCGCTTTGCGGCAGAGAGGTTGTCTTTATGCTCGAGATACTGACGGTGCGTGACGCAACCGATGAAGAGACGCGAGCGGGTCAGACGGTCATGGCGGGCGCGGATATCGACCCGTCACTCATGCGGCCGGTTTGATCGGCGGCGTTGCGGTCTTGAATGGCATCGGGCAGATTCCGGCTTCAGTGACGTGTACCTGCAATCCTGACTTCACGGCGAAAAGGTGACTTATGAGCGAGCAAAAACCCACCCCCACCAAAGTTCCTGACGGCCATACGCGCTTCGTGACGACGCGTCAGATGCCGCCGAACGAAAAGGGCTTTGTCGGCTACGAAACCGTCTGGGAACCGTTCCAGAAGGAAGCCGAATACGAGACGCCGAAACAGCCGTAGGCATCATGCGCTAGCCCAGCGTCGTCGCAGGCAGAACCCAAGACCCCCGTCCGGGAAACCGGGCGGGGGCTTTTTTTCGCCTGCCTCCGCTAACGCGCGACGAAATGGCGCGGCGCTGCGCCGGCCCGGTGCTGCGCCCACATGTGTTCGTAGGCGCGCTCCAGGCAGCGCGTGAAGTCCTCGGTGCGAAACAGCGGCTGCGTGAGCCGGTTGGCCTCGAGCCGCGCGCGCAGCGCCGCCAGGCGCGCCGGGTCGCGCGCCAGCTCGATCGCCAGGCGCTCGTAGTCTTCGAGGCGGCCGACCACCAGCTCGGGCAGGCCGATGGCCTTGAGCAGGCTCGCGCCGACGCGCCCGGCGAAGGCCTCCGATGACCAGCTGAGCAGCGGCACCCCGGCCCACAGCGCGTCGCTGTCGGTGGTGTGGCCGTTGTAGTGGTGGGTGTCGAGGAACAGGTCGGCGAGGCGCTGGCGCGCGAGGTGATCGGCGCGCCGTGCCCAGCGCGCGAATACCAGGCGCGCGGGGTCGACGCCCTGCGCCGCGGCGGCGGCGCGCAGGTTCGCTTCGGCCTCCGGGTTGCTGGCGAACAGCCACAGCACCGCATCCGGCACCGCGCCGAGGATGCGCATCCAGGCGCCGAACACCTCGCGCTCGATCTTGAAGGTCTGGTTGAAGCAGCAGAAGACGAAGCCGCGCGGCGGCAGGCCCTGCGCGTCGCGCGTCGGGGTCTGCGCGGCGGTCGGCTGGCAGTCGTCGTTCACCTGGTAGCTCGCGGGCATGTGCACCACCGCCTCGCGGATCGAACCGAGCTCCGCCTCGGGCGCGACCACGGCGTCGGCGATGGTGTAGTCGATGAAATCCGCCTGCAGCGGGCCGGGGTAGCCGAGGTAGCTGACCTGCAGCGGCGCGGGGCGCAGAGCGAGCACCTCGCTGCGCGCGCCGCCGGTGTAGCCGGTGAGATCCACCAGGATCTCGATGCCGTCGTCGGCGATGCGCTGCGCGAGCGCCGCGGCCGGCAGACGCTCGGCGTCGACGAAATGCTCGAAGGCGGCACGCAACCGCTGGCGGTGATCGCTGCCGTCGTCGCCGGCGAGCGAGTAGGCGGTGATCTCGAAGCGCGCCCGGTCGTGGCGCTCGAACAGCCCCGCGGCAAGCTGCCCCACCGGGTGGTTGCGCAGATCGGCAGACAGGTAAGCGAGGCGCCGCCGTGTCCCCGCCGCCGGCGCCGACCTGCGCTGTGGTGCCGGCAGTTTTGCGGCGCGCGTGGCGAGGCGCCGCGCGTACTGGCTCGCGATGGCGTGGCGCATCGCAACCGGCAGCGGCAGGCGCAGCGCGATCCAGGGGTGCACGCGGCGCGTCCAGCGTTCCACCGGTTCCTGCTGGGCGTGCTGCAGCAGTTGCGCCAGCGCCGCGTCGACGCGGTCCCAGTCGCAGATGTCGAGCAATGGCTTGTAGAGACGCGACTGCGCCTCGAGGTCGTCGGGCGTGAGCGCGGCGGCGGCCTCGAATTGGGTCACCGCCTGCGTCATCTGCTTGGCGCGCAACAGCGCGTCGCCGAGCGCCACGCGGTAGCGCACCTCGGTGGGGCGCGCCTCGACCGCCTGGCGCAGGGCCTCGAGGCCTTCGTCGAGACGGGTTTGCGCCACCAGTACCGAGCCCAGGCCGAAAAGCGTCGCGTCGAGATCGCGGCCGCGCTTCAGCGCCGCGCGAAAGGCGCGTTCCGCGCCGGGCAGGTCGCCCGCGCGCCACAGCGCGAGGCCGTCGTCGGCCTCCGCCGGCTGCGCGCGCCGCCCAATCAGCCGCTGCAGTACGCGCAACAGCACCGCTCGCCGACGGCTCGCATGTTCATTGCGGCGCAGTATACCGGTGCCCCTGTTTGCAGCGCCGCGCGCAGTGCCTGTTGCGCTTTTTTGGCGGCCCCTGTCAGGGGATTGTCAAAGTTGTTTAAGGAACGTTTTGGCGTAGTACTTTGCGGCTAGTCTTTGTGCATGCCGCAAGACCAACAGTCGATACGCATCATGCTGGTCGCCGAGGACCGCGCGTTCCTCGACACGCTGTGCCAGGCCATCGAAGAGGGCGAGGGCTGCGAGGCGATCGAGATCGTCGGCGTGATGACCTGCATCAAGGAGACGCTCGCGCTGGCGGGGGTCGAGCGGCCCGAGATCGTGCTGCTCGACATGGACACGCATACCGAGGAACACATCGAGCTGGTCCCGCAACTGGCCCAGGTCTGCGGTGCGCGCGTCCTGATGCTCGCGGCCGCGCGCGAGACCGAGCGCAGCGCGCGCGCCCTGAAGGTCGGCGCGCGCGGCGTGCTGCTCAAGCGCGATGCGGCGAGCACCGCGTGCAAGGCGGTGCTCAAGGTCAGCGCCGGCGAGCTGTGGCTCGATCGCCAGACCACGGGACGCATCATCGAGGACCTGGTGTCGGAGAACCTGCGCGCCAAGGAAGACGCCGAGGCGGCCGACGGCATGGCCGACAAGCTCACCGCGCGCGAGCTCGAAGTGGTGCGCGCGCTGCTGCGTCACGAGGGCGCGGGCAGCCGCGACCTGGCGGCGCGCCTGCACGTCAGCGAGCACACCCTGCGCAATCACTTCACCTCGATCTATCGCAAGCTCGGCGTGCCGAACCGCACCGGGCTGTTCGCCTACGCCTCGCGCCTCGGCCTCGGCCGGGCGGACTGAGTCCGACGGACGGTGGCGCTGACGTCGCCAGACGGCGTCGGCGCGTCGCCGGAATTGCCGTAAACTCTTGATTTGACGGTTTTCGCTGCCGGTTCGATGCGCGCCTTTCTCGCCCAGTTCAGGGCTTACTTTTTCTCCGCCGCGGCGTTCAGCCTGGTGATCAACCTGCTGATGCTGGCGCCGGCGCTGTTCATGCTGCAGGTCTTCGACCGCGTGGTGAGCAGCCGCAGCGTCGAGACGCTGGTGATGCTGTTCGCCCTCACCCTTACCGCGCTGATGGTGATGGCCTACCTGGACGCGATCCGCGCGCGGCTCCTGGCGCGCGCCGCGATCCGCCTGGAAAAGCAGCTCGGCCCGCGCGTGCTGGCCAGCATGCTGCGCGAGAGTGCGCACGCCAACCGCAGCGCCTCGATGCACGGCCTGCGCGACATCAACGCGCTGCGCGCCTTCCTCACCGGCCCCGGGGTAATCGCGATTTTCGATGCGCCCTGGGTGCCGATCTTCATCATCATCATCTTCCTGTTCCACCCGATCCTCGGCGCGGTCGCGATCGCCGGCGCGGTGCTGCTGGTGCTGCTCACCATCATCAACGAGAAGCTCTCGCGTCGCTCGATCGAGGCGATGCAGACCGACGCGCGCCTGGCGGGGCGCTTCGTCGACCAGAGCCTGGGCAACGCCGAGGTCGTCGGCGCGCTCGGCATGGTCGACAACGTCACCCAGGACTGGCAGGAAATGAGCCACAAGGTGATGCGCTCGCAGTACCAGGCCAACCAGATCGGCAGCTTCCTCACCAGTGCGACGCGTTTCCTGCGCCAGATGCTGCAGGTGGTGATGCTCGCCACCGGCGCCTATCTGACGATCGAGCAGGTCACCACCCCCGGCGTGATGATCGCCGCGACCATCATCCTCGGCCGCGCGCTGGCGCCGATCGAATCGCTGATTGCCGGCTGGAAGAGCCTGATCGAGGCGCGCGGCGCCTACGGCCGGCTGGCGCAGGTGATCGGATCGGAGCCCACCGCGCCCGACCCGATGTCGCTGCCCGCGCCCGAGGGTGCGCTCGCCGCGGAGAACCTGGTGTTCGGCTTCCGCGGCCAGGAGCTGCCGATCATCCGCCGCGTCTCGTTCCAGCTCGAGGCGGGCCAGGCGCTCGCCATCGTCGGGCCGAGCGGCGCCGGCAAGTCGACCTTGGCGCGCCTGCTGGTCGGCATCTGGCACCCGATCTCGGGCGCGGTGCGCCTCGACGGTGCTGACATCCGCTCCTGGCCGCGCGAGCGCCTCGGCCCGCACGTCGGTTATCTGCCGCAGAACGTCGAGATCTTCGCCGGCACGGTGAGCGAGAACATCGCGCGCCTCGGCACGGTGAATTCCGAGGAGGTGATCCGCGCCGCGGTGCGCGCCAACGCGCACGAGATGGTCCTCGCGCTGCCCAAGGGCTACGACACGCAGGTGGGCGAGGGCGGCATGCTGCTCTCGGCCGGACAGCGCCAGCGCGTCGCGCTGGCGCGCGCGCTGTACGGCAACCCGCGCCTGGTGGTGCTCGACGAGCCGAACTCGAACCTCGACGCCGCCGGCGAGCAGGCGCTCGGCCAGGCGATCCGCCTGCTGAAGAGCGAGCGCGTCACGCTGGTGGTGATCACCCACCGCCTGCCGCTGCTTGCCGCGGTCGACAAGGTGATGGTGTTCGTCAACGGCGTGGTGGAGAAGTTCGGCCCGCTCTCCGAGGTGCTGCCGCCGAGGAGCCCGCCGAGGGCCGCCGCGGCGCCGGCGCCCGGCGTGGTGGCGGGGCAGATCGGGCCGAAGGGCTAGGCGATGGCCGAGGCGCAACAGGCGGCCGACGCGACGCATGCGAGTCACGCGGGCGAGAACTTCGAGAGCCCGCGCGGCCTGATTGTCGCCGGTATCGGCGCGATCCTGGTGCTGCTGCTCGCAGTGGCCGGCTGGGCGGCGCTCGCCCCGGTGAGCGGCGCGGTGATTGCCGGCGGCTCGGTCAAGGTCGACATGTACCGCAGGACCGTGCAGCACCAGGAAGGCGGCATCGTCGGCGAGATCCTGGTGCGCGACGGCACCAAGGTGAAGGCCGGCGACCCGCTGATCGTGCTCACCGACGTCAAGGTCGACGCCGCCACCGAGATGGTGCTCACCCAGCTCGACGGCGAGATGGCCAAGGCCGCGCGCCTCAAGGCCGAGCAGGCCTGGGCCCCGCGCATCGACTTCCCCGACGAGCTGGTGAAGCGCGCCAACGACCCGCGCATCGCCGAGGTGCTGCGGCGCGAGACCCAGCTGTTCACCACGCGGCGCGAGGCCTACGACTCGCAGCTCGCGCTGATCCGCGCGCAGATCCGCGACATCGGCAGCGAGATCGCCGCGCGCGAGTCGCAGATCAAGGCCGACCGCGATGCGGTGAAATTCTCTCGCCAGGAGCTCGAGTCGAACCGCAAGCTGCAGCGCGAAGGCTTCATCAGCCAGACGCGCATTCTCGCTCTGGAGCGCAGCCTGGCCGACGTCGAGGCGCGCCTCGGCGAGCACCAGGCGGATCTTGCCGCATCGCGCGGCCGTGCCTCAGACCTGCAGTTGAAAGCCGAGAACCTGCGCACCACGCTGATGCAGGAGGCTGCCAACGAGCTGCGCAACACGACGGGGCAGATGCTCGACCTGCGCGAGCGCCTGCGCCCGCTGCAGGACGCGACCACGCGCCAGCGCATCGCCGCGCCGATCGCGGGCGAGGTGGTGGGGCTGAAGTTCACTTCGGTCGGCGCGGTCATCGGCCCGCGCGACCCGATCCTCGACATCGTGCCCGAGGACATCGAGCTCATTATCGAGGCGCGCGTGCGCCCCGAAGACATCAACTACGTCGCCGTCGGCGCCCCGGCCGACGTGCGCCTGACCTCGTTCCGGCGGCGCATCACGCCGGTGGTCGAAGGCGAGGTGATCTACGTCTCGGCCGACCGGCTGGAGGACAAGCAGGAGCGCACCGCGTACTACGTGGCGCACGTGCGGGTCACCCCCGAGGCGCTGGAGAAGGCCGGCGAGCTCAAGCTGCAGGCCGGCATGCCGGCCGAGGTCTACATCAAGACTGCGGCGCGCTCGGCGCTGATGTACGTGCTCGACCCGGTGCTCGGCTTCCTCGGCCGCTCGCTGCGCGAGCCGGGCTACGACGCCGACCACGACCGGCCGGGGTACAAGAAAACCAACTAGGGGGAACTCTGATCAAGTCCTGGACTTGATCAGAGTTTCGTCCGTCGTCGGGGGATCGCAAGGGGGCGGAGCCCCCGTGCACTTTACCTACGTCAGGGGTTCTTGCGGCAGGCGATCAGCACCGTCACCGCGCGGCCGATCGCCGCCACCTCGGTGTTCTCCAGCTTCGCGCCGCCGGCGTCGCGCCCGAAGTCGACGTCGTGCCGCTCGAGAAACAGCTGCGCGATCTCGCCGCGCACCGCGAAGCCGATGTTCTGCGGCAGATCGCCGGTACGCTTTTCCACCACGCGTGCGTTGAGCTTGGCGGTGACGATGCCGGTCACGCGCCCGCTCTGGTCGAGCACCGGCCCACCGCTGTTGCCCTTGTGGATCGGCGCGGTGACCTGGAAGCGCGACGTGTCGCCGCGCAGCCCGGCCAGGGCCGTGACATAGCCGAAGTTCACGTTCGGGTCGGTGCCGAGGATCGCGGCCAGCGGATAGCCGACCACCGTCACCGATTCACCGGCCTCGACCGGCTGGCCGTCGCGGAAGGTCGCCGCCGTGGCGAAGGGTCCCTCGGCGCGCAGCAGCGCGAGGTCATTCTTGCGGTCCGTGCCGACCACGGTCGCCGGATGGCGCTTTTTCTTCGTGTCCATCACCGTGATCGCGGCGCAGCCGTCGACCACGTGGTTGTTGGTGATGATCGCGCCCTCGCGGCTGGCGACGATCCCCGCGCCGAGCGTGGCGCGGACCTTCTTCTTCGGCGCGTCTTCGTCCTGGTCGCCGTCCGCCGGGATCGGGCGGTCCAGCTTGGCGCAGGCGTGCTTGATGAGGCGCCGCTGCAGGCCCTTGGGCTTGGGGTCCTTGAAGCGCGCCTGCCAGATCACCGGCTCGGTGCGCTGCTCGGTGAGCTTCTTGCCGTCGGCGTCGTAGAGCGTGACCGCCGTGGCGGCGTACTGCACCGTGTCGCAGCGCGCCGCGAAGCGGCTCAGCGCCGAGGAGTAGCGGTAGGTGCCGCTCTTGGTTTCGCGCGGCTGCTTGAGGTCAACGCGGACCGCGTAGTGGACGTAGTCCCCATCCGCGCGCAGCGACGCGCGGTCGAAGTAGACCGTTGCGGACTTGCTCGTGGCGAAACGCTGCCAGTCCGCGTCGGCGGCGGGCAGGGAAACGCTCGTCGCGCAGAGCGCGAGCGAGGCGAGCAATACGAGGCGTGTCCGGGGTGCGCGGTGCATGGGGCGACGGGCGAGCGATCCGCCCTGCGGGGATCATGACATATCCCGCGCGGGCGGAGGGATCGGGCGCCCAGGGCGCGACCGGCGGCAGGTCGAAGAAGGTGCGCATGGCTTAGTAGTACACCGTGACGGTCGTCGATTTGGAGTTGCCGGCGGCGTCGAAGGCCTCGGCGTTGATGTTCGAGCTGCCGGTGGTGGCGGTGCTGGTGCTCTTCTTGCCCTTGCCGCCGCCGGTGCTGGTGGTGGTGCTGTCACCGTTTTTGCCGCCGCCGCCCTTGCCCTTGCCGCCTTTCGTCGTCGTGTCCGTCGACGTCGACGAGGGCACGCTCCAGCTGTAGCTGAGCGAGCTGCCGTAGGCGTTCATGACTTCCTTGCCGTCGATCTTGAGCACGATCCTCGAAACCTTCTTGTCGTCGCTCGCGGCGACGCTGATGTTCACCGTGCCGCTCACCGTGGCGCCGTTCGACGGGTTGGTGATCTGCACCGTCGGCGGCACCGTGTCGTTCGCCACCGTGACGGTCACCGTGCTCGAGGCGCCAACGTTGCCGGCGGCGTCGTAGGCCTTCGCCTGCAGCGCGAGCGGACCGTCGGGGTAGGGGCTGGTGTCCAGGGTGAAGGCGTAGGGCGTGCCGGTGTCGCTGGCGACCAGGATGCTCTTGGCGTAGAGCTCGACCTTGGTGACGCCGAGGTTGTCGTCGGCCATCACGTCGACCGCAACGAGGCCCGAGGCCGTCTGGCCGTTGCCGGGGGTGATGATCGCCACTTGCGGGGCCTGGGTGTCGGAGGGCGGGGGGCTGCCGAGCGCCTGCTGCATGGCGGCTGCGACGTTGACCCGCCCGGCGCCGAATTCCGGGTCCTTGCCCGCGGTGCCGAGGTCGAGCGCGGTGGAGAACAGGAGGTCGTCCAGCGCGGCCGGCGCGAGGCCGGGCTTGGCGCTCATCAGCAGGGCGTAGGCGCCGGCGACCACCGGGCTCGCCGCGGAGGTGCCGCTGAAGCCGCCGTAGCCGCCGCCCTTGGTCGTTGTCCAGATGCTCACCCCGGGCGCGGCGATGTCGATGTAGTCGCCCCAGCTCGAGAACGATGCCTTGGCGTCCGCGCTGTCGGTGGCCGCGACCACCGTGATCGCGCTGCTCACCGGCTCGGTGCGCAGCGCCGCGGTGTTGCCGCCCGAGGTGACCACCACGCCGCCCTTGCTGCGCATGTACTGCGCAGCGGCCTCGACCGTGGCGCTGTTCGATACGCCGAGGAAGCTGATGTTGGCCACCTTGGCCCCGTTGTCGGCGGCGAAGACAATGCCGTCCGCGATCATGCTGTAGAAGCCGTAGCCCGAAGCGTCGGTGATGCGGATCGGCATGATGCGCGCGTTCATGCCGACCGAGGCGACGCCGATGGCGTTGTTGCCCGCGGCGGCTGCGCTGCCCGCGACCGCCGTGCCGTGGCCGCCGATGTCGGACGTGTCGTTGTTGTTGTCGTAGAAGTTCCAGCCGGCGACGATGCGGCCGGCGAAGTCTTCGTGCGTCGCGTCGACGCCGGTGTCGAGGATCGCGATCGTCACGCCGTCGCCCAGCGCGCGGTCCCAGGCCTCGGGCGCGCCGATCTTCGGCAGGTGCCAGGCATAGGGGTAGCGCGGGTCGTTGGGGTAGAGCGAGGGGTCGACCACGCCGTCCACCTCGGCGAACTTGACGTGCTTGTTCTTGCTCAGCGCTTCGGCCACCGCCACGGCGTTCGCCTGCGGCGGCAGCTCGATGACGTGCACCTTGATGCCCTTCATGATCTTCTTGCTCTTTCCGCCGTGCGGCTTGACGAGCTTGTCGAGCTCGGCGGGCGAGAGTCCCGCGCGCGGCTGTACCAGGACCCGGCCCGCGACGTGGCGTTCGGGCAGTGGCCGTCCCTTCTGCGCGAGCGCTGGCTGGACGATTGTCGCGAGCAAGGCCGCGGCGGCGAAGGTCCCTAGAAGGCGGTTCATGCCTGTTTCTCCTTGCGTGCGCTGCGTGGTGCGCGCACGAGCGAAGCCATGATGATGTTTGACAATTCCTAGGAGAAATGAACTACGCCACAGATGTCGGCGAATTGCGTCGCCGCGGGTGAGGCGTAGTTCACGGTGCGCGGGTGCGGCGAGACTTAGTGCACAGGCGTGGCCCGACAGGCGGGAGATGCGGCGGCCCGACAGTCGTGGAAACAAAACGGGGCAGGCGTTGCGCCTGCCCCGTGGGGTCGTCGTGTGCGGGCGTTGCACCCGCCTTCTTCTTAGAGCACGTAGTCCCAGTACGTGCCGGCGTCGTTCGCCTGCACGCTGAGCGCGTCCACCTCGTCGCCACCCACCACGGTGGCAATGTAGCCGCCGTGCGGGTCGACCGTGTACAGGCCTTCGTTGAAGTCCTGCAGCGCTTTGTACAAATCGATTCCGTCATTGCCGACAGTTCCGCTTCCATTCGGCGAACCCCAGGCCACATCGGAACTGTGCAGCACCTGCCCCGTAGAGCCCTTCGGGTTGGGCAGATCAAGATCCGCATCAGCAGTGAACACGTCGTTCTTGATGTCGTATTCGAAGTTCTTATTGTTGCCGATAGAGAGAATGCCGTCGCCGTTCGTATCCACGTTGCCGGTCGTCGCGTCGCTGTAGCCGCTGTAAGGATCCATGCCTCGCAGCCACGCGGCGGCGTCGGAGAGCAGGTTGAGCGGACCCTCGGGATTGTCGGTTCCCGTCGAATCGGACGCCATGTGATTGACATTGAGCTGTGCGGCGAGCGCCTCCTTCATCAGCAGGTGACGGACATCGAGCACCTGATCACTTGAGATCAGCGCCTGCACCGCGTCCAGCCGCACGAACAGTGTCGTCTCGCCTTCGTCGGTATAGCCGTTGGCATTGATGTCGCCGATCAGCACGCCCGGGACGTCACCAGAATTGAGCTGTCCATTGCCGTTGGCGTCGACCGGGAGGAGGGCGGGGTCACTGCCATCGGCGATCGCGGTCGCCCACGCTTCCGCGTCCTGTGCCGCAAACGACAACCCAACGAAAATGATCGAGCTGACGTCGACTTCTGTTGTATTGAACAGGGGATGGGTCTCGTCCGAGTCCACCATCACGTTGTTCGTCAGGAAAGCATCGCCGTCGAGGTCGAAGGCCTCAACACCAAAGGTGAGCGTGTAGGTATAGGTCCACGTCTCACCCAGATCGAGAACGCCTACAGTTCCCGCGTCGCCCACCACTGTCGCGTTGTCGAGGACGACAGCTTCGCCGCCTTCGACGAGGTCGGTGACCACCACGTTGCTGAGCGACACGTTGCCGTTGTTTGTGACGGATACCGTGTACTCGATCAAGTTGTTATCACCCAGCACCCCCTCCTTGACAATGCTAGAGGAGAAGATGCCGTAATCGGCAGCCGCGGTGACGGTTACCGATTCGGTATCCGACCCCGTCGCACCCTGGTCGGTGCTCACCGAGGCGGTGTTCTCCAGCAGGCCGAACTTCCTCAGGTACCACTCCTCGAAGCCGCCGTCGCTGTCCGAGAAGGCGGAGTAGAGGTAGAGGTACTGGCCTTCGTACGTTCCGCCTTCCGCTGGTTCGAGGTAGGGGATGAGGACCGTGTAGTCGCCATGCCCGCTGCCCGAGGTCCATTCATCGAGCTGGACCGCGACCTCTGCGTTGAGGTCGTACAGCATCACGGAGGCGCCGCTGGAGAAGGTGTTGAGCGTCGTGTCCAACCCCGTCAGGTCGCCGGTGCTCGCCGCGAACAGTTTGAGCGACTCGAGGAAGATGATGTCGCGATCCCCGGTGTTGTCGTGCTCGTTCAGGTCGAGGCGGAACTCCCAGTACTTGGCGTCGCCGATCTCGAGGATCGGAACGTCGTCGGCCAGGATCGAGTGGTTGAAGGTGGCCGTGCTGCCTTCGTCGAACTGCTGCGGCCGGTAGTCGGTGTTGTAGCCTTCCTCGAAGTTTTTCGCCTGGATACGGACGAAGGAGTCGATCACGCCGGAGCCGGTGGCCGGGTAGTCCGAGCCGGAGATGAACAGCGTGCCGTTGACCTCGGCGTAGGGCTGCATCACGCCCGGCTGGTTCTGCCACTGCAGGTGGCCGATGGCGTCGATGTCGGCCTGCTGGACGTCGTAGGTGTAGCTGTACGTCCAGGTCTCGCCGACGTCGAGCTCGCCGTCGTTGTCGGTGTCGCCGTCACTCGACCAGTCCTCACCGGCGTCCCACATGCCGTTCTCGTTGGTATCGCCGGACAGGTACAGGGTGACGGGCGTGTGGCCTTCCACCTGGTCCTGCACGTCGACGCCGGTGAGCGTTACCGCGCCGGTGTTGGTCACCGTGACGCCGTAGACGATGTAATCGTCGTCCGAGTCGACCTTGCCGTCGGTGTCGGGGCTGCCGTCGGCGTTGAAGACGCCAGTTACCGTCTTGTCGATCATCAGCGCTGCGATGGGCGCCAGGGCGATCTGGGCCGGATCCTGGTCGCTGACCGGGAGGCCGGCGGGATCGGTGCCGGTTGCGGTGGCCAGGTTGTCGATCTGGCCGTCGCCCACCTGGTTGTTGAGGAAGATCGCGTCGATGTCGTCCTGGTTCAGCGTAACCGTGGCGGTCCACTGCTTCGTCTCGCCCGGGGCCAGGTTGGTGCCGCCGAGTGGCGGAATGATCGTCATCGCTCCGTTGGTGGGCTCGAGGTCGAAGCTGTCCTCGGTGATCGTCACACCTGTGAGGGTCACGAGCGAGGTGTTCGTGACATCGAAGTAGTAGGTCAGGGTGTCGCCCGCATCTACCACTCCGTCGCCGTCGTCCGTGTACTGGACGGTCTTATCCAGGTCGATGCTCACGAACTCTTGCGGGGGGATGCCGAATTCGATCTGGGCGTCGTCCTCGTTGCTGGTGACGTCGTTGCCCTTGGGATCATCGCCCGTGGCGCTGGCGAGGTTATCGACGTAGTTGTCAGCCAGGATGGCGACGTAGATGGCGTCGATATCGGCCTGGGTGAGCGTGTACGTGCCGGTCCATTGCTGGGTCTCGCCCGGCGAAAGATCGATGT